>Ga0256839_1001114_pt1 | contig 33387 bp, 25 predicted proteins | sample 354166metaG_FD_185968 | JGI IMG/M metagenome (GOLD analysis project Ga0256839, IMG submission 185968) | Hydrothermal vent microbial communities from Mid Atlantic Ridge, Atlantic Ocean - 354-166 | ecosystem: Environmental > Aquatic > Marine > Hydrothermal vents | place: Atlantic Ocean: Mid...
TACGTAATAAGATGTCTGAAACAGCTTCCCGAGCACCATCCAACAGAACAAGGATTGAAACAGGAAAGCAGCCGTGCAGCGGCCCGGGTGCAGTTCGCTTCCCGAGCACCATCCAACAGAACAAGGATTGAAACTCGCAGCGCAGGCTTCTCCACAAGTGTTTAGGAGTTTTCGCTTTCTTTTATTGCAAATCATGGCAGCGGCCATGGTAAATTATTTTCTCAACGATCCGCTATTTATTTTAAAATCTTATCCTTCTCGTATTATTGTCCTTCTTCTTGCAGGCAGCATCGCTTCCCTGCTCCTGTCTTCTTATCCCGCTGAACTTGCAAAGCTCCTTGTAATATCCTCCGCAATGCCTGCAGCCCTTATTCTCCTCTTTTCCGACCCGATGGACTAAATTGCTTTGCATACAATGCCCCGGATGCCGGGCAGCACACTCACACAAAGGATGAACGGCCGGAAGAACCCTTTTATCCTCTCCCACAACGAATAAAACCCCGGGCGCACCCGGGGCTTTATCAATTTGCAAAGGGGAATTTGCAGTTGTAAATATCCGAAAAAAAATTTATTGCAGGCTTAGCTTTTTTGTATTCCGTGCTTTGACGACATTTCTTGGCGCCAGCCCCCGGCCGCCAGACCTCGAAAACCGGAAAGCTTCTGACCAAAGCATCTCCCGAAGGCCGTCTATTTTCCCGCCTGCTCCATCGTTCGTTTGAGCAGCGATGCGTAAATGGGCCGGTTGCCCATCATCGTTGTAAATACAGCCGCACTGACGGTGGTGATGATCAGCGGCAGTATCAACTCGTAATTGGAAGTCATTTCCACCGCCAGGACAAGGCCCGTGAGCGGGGCCCTGACGGTGGCCGCAAAAATACCCGCCATGCCGGCTACGGCAAAGACGCCCGGTTGCTGAATGATCTCAGGATAGAAATGTGCCGATAAAGTGCCGAAGATCATCCCGAGAATGAGGCCCAGCGTTATGATCGGAGCAAAAATGCCTCCCGGGGCACCGGTGCTATAGCTGAAAATAGACAGAAAAAGCCGTGCTGCAAAGATGAGCAACAGTTGATAGATAAAAAATGAATCACTGAGAACTTCCTCTATCAGATCGTAGCCGCCTCCGATGAGCTGCGGATAAAAGATACCGGTAAGCGCAATGATCAATGCGGCCAGCAGACCTGTAAGCATCAAAGGTATGCGCTTCGAGCCCCTGAAATAATCGAGAAAAAAGAGCAAGCCCCTGTTATAAAGAAAGCCGATCCCGGCAAGCCCACCAATAAGCCAATGACAAGCGCATGAAGCAGCAAGCGGAAGTTCTTTGTCTTTTTGGTGAAGGAAAAACGGGGGTCTTTTCTCCAGCGTGCAGCAGATTTCTTAAAATATGCCTTCATAAATTCCTGATTCCATCCATCTCAGCCCGGCAAGCGCGCTCCCGATTCGCAGCTCTGCAACCGGTTGGTGCATTATTCCGCAACAAAGTTAGTGCAAAGTCTCCTTCATTCGGAGATGCGACAAAACGCCCGTCTGTCCGTAATGCTCATTGATCTGCTTTCCTGAGAACAACGGCCGGGATTCAGGGTCTTCTCTCTTTTCTGCTGCCGGATTCTCAAAATCCTTAATTTGCAGTACAAAAAAAAGCCGCTGTCGGAGATGAAGCATAAAAGACGCAACTTGAAAGACCGGATGATTGAGATCGTAAAAGCCAACGGGGAGAGGGAAATCTACCACGAAAGCAAGCTGGCCGATTCCCTGCGAAAGGCGGGTGCTTCGGAAGACTTTACGGAGCGAATTCTGGATGAAATAGAGGACCAACTCTATGACGGCATCAGCACAAGGGAGATATACCGGAAGGCCTTCCGGCTCCTGAAAAGCCACTCGCGCGCCATGGCTTCCCGCTATGAACTGAAAAAGTCCATCATGGCCCTGGGCCCGGCCGGCTACCCTTTTGAAAAGTTCATTGGCGAACTGCTTCGCAATCAGGGTTTCCGGGTGCAAACCGGTATCCTTGCAGAAGGACAATGCGTGACACATGAGATTGATGTGATTGCCGAAAAGAACAGCGTTCAACGTATGATCGAATGCAAGTTTCATCATCAGGCCGGCAACATCTGCAATGTAAAAATCCCCCTTTACATTCAATCGCGTTTTCTGGACATCAAAAAGAAATGGGAAGAGCAGGATGCCAGCGGCAGAAAACGCTTCGAGGGCTGGGTGGTCAATAATACCCGCTTCAGCGAAGATGCCATCCAGTATGCCCGCTGCGTGGGCCTGCATCTGCTGAGCTGGGACTATCCGGCCGAAAACAGCCTGAAAAAACAAATCAGCTACTCAGGCCTCTATCCGGTCACCTGCCTCACTTCGCTGCGAAAATCCGAAAAAAAGGAATTGCTGCACCGCGACCTGGTATTGTGCCGGCAGCTCTGCGAAAAGCCCGGAGTACTCAGGGAGATCGGTATCTCCGAAGCCCGCAGCCGCAATATCCTGTCCGATGCCAAAGCCCTCTGCCATGCCATGAAGGGATGAGCAGAAATGCCGCAGCAACAGGGAGGCATTGTCTCCAACCTTTGCCTCTGCATTACTAAAAAAGAAAAAAATCCCGGAAGGGGCTCTTTTCCATATAAGCTTTTAGAAGCTCATCCTTCGGCAGGCGCAACTTCGACCTCTTTGGCAAAGTCAAGTGAAATAACGGGGATATAATAATAATAACTGCCTGTCATGACATTGTGCAGGGTATTCCCCTTGCGATTAAACAAGAAATACAGATACCCGATGCCTAAAACAATTCCGAAGAAAAACTTCAACAGGAATCTTTTATTGGCCTCTCCGCGGGTCAGCCGTGCTCCGTTTTCCTTCAATACTGCCAGTTTAAAGAGGCGCTTTCCGGGAGTCGTGCCATATTTGCTCAGGAAAAATACATCATAGGCCCACCAGATGAAAGCCGGAAAGAGATAGACGAGGCTGATGAAAAGATAGTAGTTGTAATATCCCGCCAAAGCCGATAGAATGAAAAATCCGCCAAGCAGCGGGATGCTTGCCAGATAAACAATAAGCAAATCCGGAAAGAAACTCGCTGCAAGCCGTATCAGGGTGCTTGCATTTTTCAAATTAACTGTTTTCCATTCCATTTTTATTCTACCATTTTATTCCTTTCATCCGCGAAGCTAGCTTTCCCTATCAATCACAGGCCCGCATTTTCACATGCAATATAAGAATAAGTATAAATTTTTATCTCCGGATAAGGAAAAAATATCTGAAAAACATCGAAAAACAGATACTCAGAAAGCACCCGGACGCTGGCATATCTCTGCAAAATACCGCGATTTCCTTACTTCAACAATTTAGCATATTGCCCGGCTTTTTTCTTCCACTCCTCGGCTTTCTGTGCCTTTCCCTGCGCCTGCCAGGCATTGGCTCCCAAAGAATAAAAAGCATTGAGCCTGCGGGCCAGGCCGATGTATTCCTGCACCGAACGGGAGGGCCCGGAGAGCTTATTTGACAGCTTGCGCAGTTCGTCCTCACCGGCTCCGCTGCGCTGCGCCCGCTGATAGGCTGCCATCAGGCGCTGATATTCATTCAGCACTCCGCTCCTTCCGATGGCATTGAATCGGCTTTCGTATTCCGCAATTCGCCCGCGGATGAATGCCAATCCTTTTTGCAATTGCCCGCTTTGCAAGAGGGCACGGGCCAGCAACAATTCCTGCTCTTCGTCAATGGGTATCTCCCTGAGCTCCATTGAGCGTTCCAGATAGCGGGCCGCCTCATCATAGCGCCCGGCCTGCAGGCAGGCCCGGCCCAGATAGTAAAGCACCACCGGATCATCGGGATCGGCTTTGAGATATTCTTCAAAGGCGGAAATGGCCCCCGCGTAATCGCCTGCCTGCAAGGCTTCGTAGCCTTCGCTGTCCTTCTTTGACGGCCGCTTGATCACAGCCGCCATGGCTTTGCCCTCGACATCCACGGTGTAGACTGTATTGTGGGGCGGCCATTCTTTTTTCAGTATTTCCGTATCCAGAAAACGGGGCGTAAATATCGCATAGTCCCAGTCCGACCAGCGCCTGTTCTTCTGCCGGTTGCTCCAGTTGCCCGCATTGTTGTAGCGCCCCCAGCGGTCGATGGCCGGGATGCCCCGCTCTTTCATCATATGCCGGATAATGTAGGATACGTTGTGTACGATCCGTACCGTATCTTTTCTGCTCTTCAGCTCTTCCTCCTCGAGCCAGTCAACGGCAGGTTTGAGGGCATTGAACCAGTAATCCGTCTCATATTCTCCGAAATTCTTTGCCACGCCTCCGGATATCTCGTTAAAGTAAGTGGCCTCCATAGGGTGATACCGGATCATCCAGCGGAGCGGCAAAAACAGGAGCACGGCCAGGAGCAATCCAACGACCCCCTTGGCGATACGGCCGGGCATTCTGTTGATCAAGGCTTTCCACGAGAGCGCAGAGAGGACCGCGAGAATGGGGACGATAAACAGAAAGTGCCGCATGCCGTCATAGAGGGGCGATGACTTGTAGATGGCATATCCCAGGGGAAATATCACCGTAAAGAGGAGCATCAGCAAATGTCGTTTATTGTATGCTTTGTGCAGAAAGGCCAGGGGCAGAAGAATCAGCCCTGCCATCAGTGCCAGGGGCAGGGTGAGGAGCATGAACTTCGGCTCATAGTACCAGGGCACCTCGGTGCTCATGATGTAATTCCCTTCGAAAAGCACCCGCACGCCCACATTGAACTGTTCCATCAGTCCCAGGGCCTTCAGGGGATTGCCGATGGGATCGAGGTGGGCATAGGGCCAAAAGAGGATGCCGAGCATATAGCCCAGCAGCGAAACGCCCAGGATGATCTTCAGATAATGCTTAAAGTCGCGGGCAAAGTGCCTGCGCAACTGCGGGTTGGCAAAGACTTCCCAAAGGCCGAGCAGCCCGGTAAAGCCGATGAGCATGAGCCCTCCGATACGGATGCTGATGGCCAGGGCAATGCCGAGGGTCAGTCCGATGAGCGAAGAAATGCGCGGCCGGGGAAACTGGCGGATCGACTTCAGCAGGAAGTAGATGGACATAATATAGGCTGCGGCAAAGGGAATATCTTTCGGGTTGTTCATGGAATGCCCGAAGAAGCGGGGCGTCAGCACCAGCAAAAGAATGGCCAGAAAGCCGGCCCCGTAGCCACCGGACATTTTGGCCAGTTTGGCCGCAAAGAGCAATGCCAGAAACCCGAAGAGGGCATTCAGCACGTGGCGGGTACGGAAGGGATCGCCTTTCAGGCCGAGGGTATGATGGACCGCAGATGCCAGCAGATCAAAGGAACCTCCGTAAAAGTGCAGGTTTTGCGGGGCATTGGCGCCCAGGTCGGGACAGCAGTTCTGGGCCGTATCGTTGCTGCCGCCACTGGCAAAATAATCGTAGAGGTGCTCGCCATAGACATACTGCACATCCTCATCCCCGGTAATGCCGTAATCTTTGGAAATATAGGGCATATAGAAAAGCAGAAAGGCAAGGGAAAGGAAATAGAGGAGGCGAAAAACAGATGCCCGTCCGGCTCCGCTGCCAAGCTTGTCGTCCTTCCGGAATAAGGATCGAAGCGGATCGGAAACGAAGAATTGCCATTTGAGGAGCAGCGTCACCATAAGCACCTGCATGAGCATTTTCAAGGCATCCCGCACGACACTCACTTTGCTTCCGGGCTCCTGAAACCAGTGAATGGGCATTTCCCTCACAGCTATGTTTGCCAGGCGGGCCCTGTAAAGCAACTCCACATCGTGCGCCCAGCCGTGCACTTTCATGCGCGAGAAAAGCTGTTTTGCCACAGGGGCCGGATAGAGCTTAAAGCCGCATTGGGTATCCTTCACGTCAAGGGGTGTGAGGATTCGAACGATCCGGTTGAAGATATTGCCGGCCAGGCGTCTCGACTGGTCGCCCTCGGTAGCGGAGTCTTTCAGTTCGCGCGAGGCAATCCATATTTCATTTTCCGGCAGGCGGCCCCCGTTCATCTCCATCCAGCGCAGCAACTGCCCGGGTTTCATGCTCATGTCGGCATCCAGGGTGAGGATATAATCGCCCGTGGCCTCCATGACTCCGGTTTTCAAAGCATAGCCTTTGCCTCTGTTGGGGTGGTAGCTGATGATTCTTGCGCTGCCCCCTGCCTCCAGTTCTCTGAATACGGGGTGCTGGCGGATGGCCTCTACCGTTTGGTCCGTGCTCCCGTCATCCACGATAAGCACCTCCAGCGGCCCCTTCCACTTCCTGACGAAGTCGGACAATGGCCCGAATAATTTTTCCAGCCTTTCGGCCTCGTTATAGCAAGGTATGACAAGGGTTAGTTTCGGGGCGTTTTTCGCCCCCGCATGGCTATGGCTGCTCTGATTCATATGATAGATGGCTTACAGCCCCAAAGATAAAATATTGCAGGAACCCTTTCTCTCATTCCCATTTTCCCTCCGGCATCAGAGGGCGCCCCTTTTGCCCAGTTCGATAAGTTTCAGATTCTCCATTTTGCCCCCGTTGATCTCCAGGGTGATCATGGTGCGTATTTTGTGAAAGCCCGCCTTTCCCGCTGCTCCCGGGTTGATGTGCAGAAGCCCTCTTTGCGGGTCGCGCATCACACGTACAATGTGCGAATGGCCGCAGATGTACAAGTCAGGGTTTTCCTTCTCCAGCAGGGCTTTTACTCGGGGCGTATAGCGCGGGGGATAGCCCCCGATGTGTATCATCAGCACCTTCAGGCCCTCCACTGTGAAAATCTGTATTTCAGGATGGATAAGGCGCAACTTCTGCCCGTCAATATTTCCGTAAACCCCCCGCAACGGAGCCAGGGCAGCCAGGCGATCGGAGAGCTCTGCGCTGCCGAAATCTCCGGCATGCCATATCTCATCGGCTTTTCGAAGATGACCGATCATGGCCTCGTCAAGGTGGCCGTGCGTATCCGAGAGAATGGCAATCTCAGGCATTCGATCTTTTCTTTTTCTGATAAAAACGGTAAAACGGCTCTCCGGATACCTGTGCTTCAAGATAGATATCAATGTCGAGATAATCGAGCACGTGGCGCTCCGCGTCATCTTCCTTTAGCCACTTTCCGACTTCGGCCAGGCAGGCAGAGGCTGCTGCCTTGCGCTCATTGTCACCGGTCCTGGCAGCCCGCAACAGGAAGCGGGTAAAAAGGGACTCGAGACGGTACGTATTCTTCATCTTTCCCAGTTTGCGCCTGTGATTTTCAAGCAATACAGCGGCAATTTCGAAATTGCCCGATTCGAAATGGACAAGGCCCTGCAGCAAAAGTCCGAAACGGTATATCTCCTCCGGAATTTCCCTTTGCGGATATTGCAGCAAGAGAAGAACCCAGTGCAGCGCATCATCGTTCCGGCCCGCAAGGAGCGAGGCATAGGCAGCCGAATAATAAAAATAAGCGCGGTACCATTGCGAAAAATCATACTGTTTCAATGCCGCTCGCAGGGCATCCAGCAGGTGATCCAGATTTTTAAATTCGGCACGTTCCATCATCAGGTAAAAATCAAGGGCCAGCACATGCTGCCACCAGAAGATCAATTCCCGGTAGCTCAGCCCTTTTCTTTTACCGGGCAACTGCCTCAGTTTTTCGAGGTACTCTTTTGCCCTGTGAAAGTCGCCTTCGTTGCAAAGTGCCACGCAGATATTGTTAAAAGCAGAAACCAGATGGTACCATCGTTCATGGTCAATGGCCGGCAGCTGCATCAATGCCTCGATGGCCATTTTCTGTTCGGAGATGCTTCGTTCGGCTTCCCCCCTGAGGCCAAAAAGAAAACCCCGTGTATTGTGAGCGACAAATTCCTCGGAAAAAGAGGCCCCTTCCTTTCTCCGGTATTTGAGAAAGGCCCGGTACTCCGGGCTCGCTTCGTCAAGGTGCCCTTCGCTGTAGAATTGCATAAAAAGCAGGGACGAGGCACTTTGCCACTTTGAGAGCTCCAGAAAAGAACGGCTCTGTTTTTCCATTTCTTCCATAAGCTCCGTCAATTGCCGCTTTTCATATCCCGCATAGTTTTGCTGTGCCATCAGCAGTCGCTTTACCCGGAGGGCTTCCAGCTCCAGCAGGAAGAACTCATGGGAGGCGGCTTTTCGAAGCAATTTTTCCGTTTGCTTTTCCGCCTCACGAAGAAGCCCTTTTGATATCAGCACTTCAATGCGTTCCCGAAGACGCATGAGTTGAAGAAAAGTATTTCCGTTTCTGGAGAAATCAGCGAGGATATTCAAAATACGGACATAGAGCTTGCTGCACAGAACCGACAAATCCCGCTCATTTATACCGAGCGATGCAATGATCTCTCTACGTCCGGCACCTTTTTTTAGTAATCGGTAGCACGAGAGAAGCCGGGAAGCCCCTTTGTATTGCTGCAATGCAATAGTGATATAGCGCTGCTCTTCCTTGCTGAGCCGCGAAAGCAATGTCGACAAAGAAAGAGACATCTTAAATAGAAACTTTCAAGAATCATAAATATAGTATTCCCAACGGTTTTAACCTATTTATTGGAAATCTTAAAAGGAAATAAATCATGAATAATTGTTATAAAAGTCATAAAAGCATGATATAAATTAAATATGCTATCAAAAAACTCAACCATGAAAGCAACGCGTAACGTTATTTTGCTCTTATTGGGTATCGTTCATTGTGTACATATTAGCGGACAAACAGACGAAATACAATTGCAAAGCACTTCAAACGGACAAATCGGACTGAGTTCAACCGACCTCGTATATCAGTTAAGTGCTGCTCCCATTACTACAGGTGAAATTATAACGCAGCAAAACACCCCGGACGGAAGGGTAGCCCAGTTGCTTGGCAATATACCGGATACACAGGGAAACAAATATCCGGCTGTGGCCATGTACAACCCGGCTACCCAATCGCTTGATTGGGTGTTGCAGTTGAATATTTTTTTAATTACCGACCTTCAGGTAGTCGAAGAGAGCAACGGCAGTTTCTCCATCTGGATCAGCAGCATGTCGGGAGACCTTGTAAAAATAGATCCGGACGGAAATGTACTTGAATCCTATAAGCTAAATGACCTTGGCGGCAACAGAAACGCTTCGGCATCCTCTGCCGGGTTGTATAGCTACGCCATTATAAATATGGCCTGGAGCACGGTCTACGCAAATACGCTATACCTTGCTGTACGAAGCTTCAGCATCAATCATGACGGATACGGCCTCATGTTATTGGCTCTGAACATCAGCAACGGACTCATCATCCAGCAGGCACTCGCCTTTACACTGACCGGCTCGGGCTATGTTTCCGGCTATCCGGGATATGAAATCAGGGGCCTCACGATAGGAAGCAATGGCAATCTATGGCTGGTCGCATATGATCAGGGTTCATTTCGTATGGTTTTCATGAATTTCACACCGGCTCTTGTTTTGCTGGCGGCTTATAGCTCACCGTTCTTTTATCTGGACTTTTATTCCTTTGCCGTGGTGAATGGTTATTTCCTGATGGCCGGCTCTTCGCTGCTTACCGGATGTGGAAACTGCCCCACACTCGGGTACATGGACATCACCAACAATCCGGGATTGGTCTTTCTTTACTCCTTTCTGAACCCGGCCGGTATGCCCTCTGATCTTTACCGTGAATTTACCGGCATTAGGGTCGATTGCCCGGAGACAGCAAAAGGCACAAACAACGCCTGTCCGGTCATTCTTTCGGGTCATGAATACAATTTCTATTCGGGGACGATCTACGATCCCTTTCTTATCTCTGTTCCTGATTTTACAAATATCAGTACAGCCGAAAGAAAACTGGTTAAGAACGATACGGGGAAGGCAAACGGAGTGAGCAAAACGAAAGGCGGGGTGATCATGACTTACGGCAGCAGCGGGCGTTACTTCATTGACGAGGCTCCGTGGCTAAATCTATCTCTTCCCGGTGAGATCAACAACTGCCAAAATACGGAAACCGTCAATACCGTATCGCAAAGCTGGACACTTGACAATGTCGGAATAGATGAAGACACGGGCGCACACCCTTTCTTTGATATCAAAACGATTGCTGACGAGCTGATCAACCCCTATTTTTCCTCTTCCTGCCCCCGCAATTGCAATCTCACGGCCGATATGCTTCTTCTCGGAGGCCCCTGCCCCGGCAGCAACATCGACTTTATCAGTACGTCCTACGGAAATCCGGGCCCCGCCTACTACGCCTGGAAATTCAGTGACGGAACGATCATACAGGGAAGCGACAAGGCGGCAATCTCCCGAACATTTACTGACACCGGACAGTATATTGTTACGCTCATTGTGAGTGATGATTTTGCCTGCGCAGACAGCATCAGCGATACATTCTACATATGCTCCGGCCCGAAAGCCCACATCTCTTCCGGAGACCCCAATTACTGTTTAAAGTGGGATGAATCAGACTCGCTGACTTTCCTTGACGTATCGGACAGCAACGGCTGCGGGCAGATTGTTTCGCGCATATGGAAAAGAAACAGAGATACCGTAGCTACAGGAAAGCGCTATATCGGAGAGTTTTTGCCATACGATACGGCCAGGATTACCCTTATTGTAACAACAGATCAGGGATGTGTTGATTCTGCATCGCTAATAATTGAGTATGGCGAAGGCCCAGAAATCGATGGGGTAGATACAAGCATAACGGACCGTACACCGTGTAAAGATATTACGATCAGGTTTGAAGCTTTGGTATCTGAAGGCAGCAGTCCTGTAACCGAATATCGTTGGAGATTTAAAAGCAAAAAAGGAAATACTAAAAGTATCAACCAGACGGCAAAGCAAACAAGCATCATATTTGACGAATCCGACTCTTGGACTTACACGATTACGGTAGTGGATTCAAACGGATGTGTTGACAGCCTGGTCGATTCTTTTAATATATCAATAGCCGACCCGCCCATTGCACAATTTATAAGCACGGCCCCCGTGTGCTTCGACCGGATTACGAGCACCGGAACAATAGATTTCACCGATCAAAGTTTGGCCGGAGATGCTCCCATCGTCAAATGGGAGTGGGACTTTGGGGACGGCAGCCCGGTTTCAAACAAGCAAAACCCCACCCATGACTTCACGGCAGCCGGCACCTATAACGTACAACTGATCGTGACAGACAGAAGCGGGTGTCAAGATCAGATAACGAAAAAGATTCGAATTCTCAGAGGGCCCGATGCGAAAATAGGAGTGCCCGGCTACTGGTGCCTTGGCTTGCCGCTCCATTTTAAGGACAAGTCCGTGCCGGGAGATGCCCCCATCAACGCCTGGAAGTGGACCTTCGGTGACGGGGGCAATTCAAACCTGCAAAACCCTGTACATACCTACACCTCAACAGGTGCAGGTTTAATTATCACGCTGAAAGTAACGGATACCAACGGATGCAGCGATCAAGCCGATGATTTGCTGGACATCATCACCGTGCTGGCATCCATAGCCGGTGACAGCACAGGGTGTGAAGGAGAATCACTCAACTTTCAAGCCGCTGCCCTGCCGGCCGGAAAAAACTACCGCTGGAAATGGGATTTTGGAGATGGCAGCACCGACACCGTGCAAAACACCTCCCATGCATTTCAAAACAAAGGGAGCTATACGCTGCAGCTGACAGCCATTGAACCGGGAGGAATATGTGCCGACACGGCCACAAAAAGCGTGATGATATACGGCAATCCCGATGCTTACTTTGCTGCCGACACCTTCTGCGCCCTGCTCGACTCGGTGCTCTTCCGCGATTCGTCCTATGCCGATCCGGGCAACCGCATCAATGCCTGGACCTGGTTTTTTAGAGACGATACTTTGTATGGCCGGGAGGTCTACTATTCGCCCAATGACAGTGCCGAGGGCCAGTGGGTCACCCTGACGGTGAACACCCTTCAGAATTGCAGCGATTCGTACAGCGATTCGGTTTACTTCGTAGTTGATTCACTCCTGAATACGGGCTTCTCTGCTGTCATCAATAAGATGAGCGTCACTTTCACCGACACGAGCCAAAATGCCATCCGCCACGACTGGGATTTCGGTGACGGCAGTTCGGCAGAAGACAGCTCCCGAAGCATAGATCATCCGTATGCCGCTGCCGGCACATACAAAGTCCGGCTTATTACTTATTCCTATTGCGACCGGGACACCCTTTACCGGGATGTCACCATTGTACCTTCCGGTATATTAAGCGGTCCGCAGGGGAATTACGAAATTGTAATTCAGCCCAACCCCAATAACGGACAATTCCATCTGCTGCTGAAAAGCAAAAAACCCGGGACGGCTGACATTTCCATTTATGACCTGAACGGACGCCTCGTCTACAGCAAAAAAGAAAAGATCTCAAAATCCGGGGAGGCTTGGGATTTCGACCTGTCGGGAGAAAGCAAAGGCCTGTATATTCTGAAGATTGCAGGGCCGCAAGGACATAGCAGCCGATTGGTGATCTATCAGTAATGTTCAGAATTTTTCTTCCGCGGGAAGCGCCAGGAAGTACTTGTCGTCACCGCGCTGGAAAATGGATACAAAACGCTCGCTCGTCAAAGGCCCTTTGCCGCTGATAAAATCCCGGGGGGTATAAATCCGCATGCGAAGTTCTCCGCTGAGCAATTCAAAGGTATCCTGCGGGCGGGCGTTGTAGCAACTCAACTCCTTGTGGTAGTGTCTGAAGAAAATGCGGGGGCGGTCGCGCAGAATGCGATTCCGCGCACCCGTCAGCACCTGCTGTTCACCTCCGCATACATCAATTTTCAACGCCCCCATCCGGTAGTCGGCCGGCAGAAAATCATCCAGTGTCACACACGCTACCAAAATAGAGATGCTCCGGGCTCTGCGGGGCAATTCTCTTTCCATGATACCGCTCAGTGCCGGCTTATTGATCACGTACATGAAATCCAGGTGATCATTTACATCGGCTACCGCTTTTTCCACAAAACGAATGTTTCCCTTTCCTTTAAATTGTCTTTTCAGCTGCTGCATAAGGTCGGGAACCGGCTCGATCGCGTAGTGGACTCCGTCCGGAGCATATTTTGAGAATAGTTTCAGCATATGCCCCCTGTGCGCTCCTACATCCACACAATGATCCTCCTTGCGTAAAATTCTTTTTACGATTTGATTGAGAAGCGCAGCGGATGAATTGAGTTTGATAACAGGCCTGCGGAGCATGAATCCAATTGTGATTGTGTGACTTTAGAGTAAACGGAATAAGAAGGAAAAAGGTATCTTATTCGCTGCAAAAGTACAATATTGCAGGGGATCATGTACACAAGGCAGTTAACACTGTGCTCTGTTCCGCTCTGCTGACGGCTATGTGTCTTCCCTTTCGCCCTGCAGGAGAAAGTGCCGCACGACAGAAGTAAACTCCCGGGGCGCTTCGGCATGTACCCAATGCCCCGTATTCTTAATGGTCACGATGCGGGCCTTCGGGAAAAGTGCCTTGATTTTCGGGATGTCCTCGTCCAGGATGTAGCCCGAATGCTCACTCCGGATAAAAAGAGCCGGATGCTCAAAGGGATAGAGGCTCCGGACCTCCTCCAGAATGCGCGGATAGTTTTTATAGAGCACCGGGAGGTTCATCTTCCACTGAAAGTGCCCATCGGGTGTGCGTTGCAGATTTTTCAGTAAAAAAAGACGTATGTTTTCGTTGTCAATGATCTTGCTCAGGGCCAGGTCGGCCTCGTGGCGCGAAGAGATTTCTGAAGGATTGAGCGCGAAGAGTGCCTTGAAAATAAGCTCATGCCCGGGGAGGTATTTCTTTGGGGCAATATCCACCACGATCAGCTTGTCTGTTCGCTCCGGATAGCTCAGGGCAAAGTGCATGGCCGTTTTTCCGCCCATGCTGTGCCCGAGGACATGCGCGCTGTCGAGGCCTTCGTCATCCATCAGCTCACGAAGATCGGCAGCCATCACTTCAAAGTTCATCTCTTCGGCATGGGGCGAGCGTCCGTGGTTGCGCTGATCCACGATGTAGACCTTAAAGTCCCGGGCCAGCTCCCTGGCAATGCTTTGCCAATTGTCGAGCGATCCGAAAAGTCCGTGCAAAATGATCAAAGGGCGGCCCGCACCGAATACCTTAAAATTTAGTTTCATTTTCAGCTTTTTCCTTTCAATGCCAAAGGGGGATGAAGAGTTTGGGAAGAAGCGACTTTTTCGTGCAGTCCTTTACACATTTCGCTTTCTTCCCGCTCATTTTTCAATACTCATTCCGGTCCGGATCGGCCATCCAGGCCTCGAAAGGCTGTTTGGCCCTCCCAAGCTCTATTTTTTTAAACGGAATTTTTCTCTTTCCGGGGTCTTTCTTCAATTCCTCATAGATGAAGGCATCGTCAAAGCCGGCCCGTGCAGCGTCACTTGCCTCCGTGGCAAAATACACGCAATCCAGATGAGCCCAGTAAATGGCCGAAAAACACATGGGACAGGGCTCACAACTGCTGTAAATCTCACAGCCATCGAGATGGAAATTGTTGAGGGCTTTGGCCGCGGCCCGTATGGCCCCTATTTCGGCATGGGCCGTGGGATCGCAATCGACCGTCACGCGGTTGACACCTTCGGCAATAATCTTCCCGTCTTTCACAATGACTGCCCCGAAAGGCCCGCCTTTTTGAGAAGCTACATTTTCAATTGCTAAATTTATGGCCCGCTCAAGAAATTCCTGTTTCATCCAAGTACAAGTTATGTCGCGGTCAAAATTAATCTTTCGGGAACTGGCTTTCGAATCTCCCGCATACTTTGAAGTCTTAAAATTACGGGAGCGCATATTGAGGAAGCCGTTGGGCCTGCAATTCGATCCTGACGAGCTGGCCCGCGAAGGCAGCGACTACCACCTTGCACTCCTGGACGAAAATGCAAGGCCGGCCGCCTGTCTTGTCCTTGCGCCCATCGACCGGAGCCGCATCCGGATGCGACAGGTAGCCGTGGAAGAATCTTTGCAGGGGCGGGGAATCGGCCGCGCGCTGGTGGAAAAAGCCGAGGCCTTTGCCCGGGACAAAGGCTACCGGGAGATGAGCTGCCATGCCCGCGCGGTGGCATTGCCCTTTTATCTGAAGATGAATTATAAAATCACCGAAGGGCCATTCCGGGAGATCGGAATTGATCATTACAAAATGTCAAAACCGCTGTGAAAATGGCAGGAAAGGCATGAGAAGCACAAGGAAATGCCGAAAAAAAGTGGAGAAACAAAGATGAAAATCTACCTTTGTGCCCTGTTCAAAAAGAGAAATACCATGAAATTCAAGACATACCTTGCCCTTTCCTTTGCGCTGCTTATCGCGATAAGTTCCGGCTGCTCGGGCGCTGCCGAAAAAAGCGAAGAAAGCCAAACGGATACCCCGTCTGTTGACAGCCTTATGCCGGAAAACGAGCAGAGCAAGCCCGAAGAAGCAGGGCCCGACAGCAGCGTGCAGGAACTCCCCGCAATGAATGCCGTGGATGAGATCGCCCCTTCGGAGAAGAAGTATTCGCGCATCGGCTACATCAGCTCCGTTGTCATTCTGACTTCGCTGCCCGAAGTTCAGCAGGCCGAAAAACAACTGCAAAATTTCGCTCAGAGCCTGCAGTCGGAAATCGAAAGACAAGAAAACGAATTGCAGAAAAAATACACCGAATATATGGCCGATAAAGAGGCCAGCCAGTCGATCGTAGAGGTACGAACCCAGGAACTGCAGCAGATGCAGCAACGCATCGTGCAGCTGCAACAAAATTCGGAGCAGGAGCTGGCCAAGCGCAAAGAACTGCTTTACGCCCCCATTCTGAAAAAAGTGGACGCAGCCATTGCAAGTGTAGCCAAAAAACACGGCTACACCCATATCATGGACATTACAGCCGGCTCGCTGGTGTATGCCGACAGCAGCACTGACCTGACGGCCCTTGTACTGAAAGCCATGGGCGTAAGTGCACCGGCCCGCTAAGCCGGCTTTTCAGGCGCAGCCCCCGAACGGATAAAAAAGACAAAATAGAGCAGGAGCAGAAGAGCGGCAAATGCTGTCATGAAAAAGAGTGCGGCTGCCCCGAAGCGATACCAGAGCAAGCCTGCCAGCGCACTTGCCGCAAGGGCAAAAAGCGACTGAAAGCCCGTATAAAACCCGATGGCCGTGGCCGTCTCTTCGCCTTTCACCAGATTGCTGATCCACGCTTTGGAGATGCCCTCGCTGGCCGCTGCAAATATGCCGTAAAGCAAAAAAAGAAGAAAGTAAACGGGCAAGTGCACACCCGCCAGTGCCATGCCGAGATAGACTGCGGAATAAAGCAGAAGCCCGCCTGCAAAAACCCGCTTCAACCCCACCCTGTCGGCCAGGCTCCCCAGCGGAAATGCAAAAAGGGCGTACACAAGATTATAAAATATATATAGTCCCACCACCTCCGTATCGCCCAGGCCGGCATCCTTTGACTTCAGAATCAGAAACATATCCGAACTGTTTATCAAAGTAAAAAGCAGAAGGCCCGCGACCAGCTTGCGGTAAGCAGCCGGGCTCTTCTTCCAGTAAGCCACGAAAGAAAAAAAGTGCAGCGAAGCACTGCTCTTTTCAGGTGCACGGGGACGTTCCTTTTCCTTCAGGAGAAAAGTGCTGCCCACGGCCAGGAGCCCCGGCAAAAAAGCGATAAAAAAGAGATTGACATAATCCTTAGGAAAGAAATAAAGGTAAAGCAGCGCCAGTGACGGGCCAAGCACGGCTCCGAGCGTATCCATGGCCCGGTGAAAACCGAAAACAGCGCCTCGAGTGAGGGAAGTGGATTCTGCCGAGAGAATGGCATCGCGTGCACCGGTACGTACACCCTTCCCGAAGCGATCCATGGTGCGTGCCAGAAAAATGCCGGCAGGATGACGAAAAAGACCCAGGAGCGGCTTTGAGACGGCACTCAAAGCATACCCGAAGCGAACGAAAGGCACCCTGCGACCGAGAAAGTCGGAACGCTCGCCAAAGTAGCCTTTGCTCAATCCGGCAGCGGCTTCGGCCAGCCCCTCGAGCACACCGATGAGCAATACGGAGAAACCGATCTCGCGCAAATAAAGGGGCATGACGGGATAGAGCATCTCGCTGGCCATGTCCGTAAAAAGACTGACCATCCCCAGAAGCATGACGGTGCGGCTAATCTTCTTCAAGTCTTCAAATCTTTCGGCTAAAATAAAGGAAACGCGCCTGTCAGACGATGGCCCCGGCAATGACAGCCGTCATGAAAGCAGCTACCGTGCCGCCAATTAATGCGCGGATGCCAAAGCGGGCCAGTTGCTGCCGCTGATTGGGTGCCAGTGCTCCGATGCCCCCGATTTGTATGCCGATGGAGGCAAAATTGGCAAAACCGCAAAGTGCATAGGTGGCGATGATGATGGCTTTTTGCGAGCGGAAAGCCCCCTCCTGAATCAGTTGCTCCATGGACTGATAGGCAATAAACTCATTGATAATCGTCTTTTTTCCAAGGAGCTCACCCACAGAAAAGACATCCTGCCAGGGTGTCCCCAGCACCCAGGAAACCGGTGCCATGGCCGTGCCGAGGATGAAATCAAGCGAGAGGCCGTCAAAGCGGCCGGCCGTGATACCTGCAATCCAGTCATTGATACCGACCATGCCTCCGAAATTCATCAGGATGACATTGAGCATATAAATAAGTGCCGTAAAGGTCAGCAGCATGGCGCCCACATTGATGGCCAGTTTCAACCCATCCGTTGTACCGTTTGAGATGGCATCCAGGAAGTTGGCCCCGATCTTATCGCGGGGCACCATTACCGTTCTGTCAATATCTTTCCGGTCCTGCGGATAGAGAATTTTTGCCGCCACGATGGCAGCCGGTGCCGACATGATGCTGGCCGTCAGCAGGTGGGTTGCAAAAAACTGCATCTGCTCGGGGTCGTTGCCTCCGAGAAAACCCACATAGGCGGCAAAAACGCCCCCGGCAATGGTGGCCATTCCCCCTACCATCAGACAAAGCAACTCCGATTTTGTCATCTTTTCCAGATACGGTTTTACCACCAAAGGCGCCTCCGTCTGTCCTATAAAAATATTGGCGGCTGCCGCCAGGCTCTCGGCTCCCGAAAGACGCATCGTTTTGCTCATCATCCATGCAAAGACATAGACAATGCGTTGCATGATTCCGAGATAGTAGAGAATAGAAGAGAGTGCCGAGAAAAAGACAATCGTAGGCAGAATTTGAAAGGCAAAGATGGCACCGAAACTTGGATCATTGACAAGCGTTTCGCCAAAAAGGAAAGAGGCTCCAAACTTTGAAAAATCGAGTACCCATATGAAAAAGCTGGAAATGCCGGCAAAAATATCCTTGACAAAGGCCACCTTGAGCACAAGAAAAGCAAAGACAACCTGAATACTTATCCCGGTGATAACCAGACGCCAGTCAATCAGTTTTTTATTTGAGCTCATCAGATAAGTCACAAAGATGAGCACGACCATCCCGAGCAATCCGCGCCAGACATCCTCAAAAGTAATCTGCCCGATAACCACGCCTTTCAGCGGCTCAAACTCGAACACCTCGCTCCCGTCCAGCGATTTCAATACCAGTCTTTTCGGGGCAAATTCATCGATCAGAAAGCTCAGCACCCGAAATTCGGCCGGCATGCGCCCATCGGGGCCGAGTGTAGTGACCCCGGCCGAATCACTCAAGAGGATCAGACGGGGCGCGCCCGAAACGCGGCTATAAATGATGGAATCTATTCCCAGGGTCGTATCCTTTGCCGGCACGATGAATCGAAGGGTATCATCAATTTGCTGCCATGTGCCCGACAACACAAAGCCGTTGCGACCCCAGGTAAATGTCTGCCCCCGGTTGGTTTTTACAAGGGCCAGTTCATACTCCACGCTGCTGTCTGTCTCCTGCACATTGGATTGCACCAGTCGCCAGGTTCTGACGATTTCCCGGTCGAGGCCGCTGGCGTGCAGCCCCTGCCCGCCCATGCCGAGCAGAAAGAACAAAAAATAAAGTACGTTGAACGGGAGGGCTTTTTTAGTTTGTCGATCGTTTATTGATCTCGTCCCGGATCCTGGCTGCTTTTTCATAATCTTCCTGCTCAATGGCTTCGTTGAGCATCGTCTTCAGTTCATCAATAGATTTTGCGGTGTAGCGCGGGGGCTCTTTTTCTTCGGAACCGATGACGGAAGGGGGTTCCACATCACTGAGTTCACCCTCTTCAATTTCAATACCGGCCGTATCCATCACCGATTCGAAAGTGAATATAGGACATTTAAAGCGGGCTGCCAAAGCGATGGCATCCGAGGTGCGTGAATCGATATGATGAATTTCTCCCTCATGTTCGCAGACCAACCTGGCATAGAAGACCCCGTTGATCAGGTCGCTGATGATGACTTCCTTCAATTCGATTTTAAACTCGGTGAGTATGTTTTTCATCAGGTCGTGGGTAAGGGGGCGGGTCGGCTCAATCTCTTCAATGGCGATGGCAATGGCCTGTGCCTCAAATCCCCCTATGACAATGGGCAGGCGCCTCGAACCGTTCTTCTCGCCCAGCACCACCGCATAAGACTGCGATTGTGTAATGCTGTGCGATAGGGCGATAATCTCGAGTTCTATTTTCTTTTGCTCATTCACAGCCTAATTTTTTTCCTTAAACTTCTTCAGCGCTTCAATAAGTTTCGGAACGACCTCAAAGGCATCGCCCACAATGCAATAATCCGCATGTTTGAAGAAAGGTGCTTCGGGATCCTTGTTGATAACCACGATGGTCTTGCTCTGATTCACCCCTGCCAGGTGTTGGATGGCTCCCGATATGCCGATGGCCATGTAGAGGTTGGGCCTGATGGTTCCGCCCGTCTGCCCCACATGCTCGTGGTGAGGGCGCCAGCCGGCATCGGCCACCGGACGCGAGCAGGCCGTGGCAGCACCCAGGAGCCGGGCCAGTTCTTCGATCATGCCCCAATTCTCGGGGCCCTTCAGACCGCGGCCTCCCGAAACCACAATTTCCGCTTCTTCAAGCGGTATCTCGCCTTCTGCTTTTTCCACCTTTCTTACTTTGATTTTAAAATCGGAGTCGCTCAGCCCGGCATCAAATTCCTCTACCGCACCTTTGCCCGGCTTTTCTTCCAATTGGAAGGTGTTCGGGTTGAGCGCCAGCACCTTTATGCCGGTCTCTATTTTATAAAAGGCAAATGCCTTGCCCGAGAAAACAATTTTTTTGACGACAAAATCACCCTCGGTGGAAGGCATATCCACCACACCCGGCACATATCCCGCCTCCAGTTTGGCAGCTACAAGGGGCGCCACCGACTTGCCTGTGTAGTTGAATGAAAAGACGAGCAGATCCGCATCGCTTATTTCGCGGGCTTTCAGAATCATTTTGCCGTAAGCTTGCGGATCCACATGCTCCAACTTCTCATTTTTTTCGACAAGTATGCGGTCGGCTCCATGGCGAGCCAGGGCATCCGTGTCGGCATTTCCATAGGTTACAACCACGGTTTCCGTACCGAGTTTTTCGGCCAGCATGCGTCCGTACATTACGGCTTCAAGTGCCGCTTTTTTATAAATCCCTCCTGCGTTTTCTGCAAATACCAGTACCGCCATTTTATATCACTTTAGCTTCGTTATGTAATAAGTCGATCAATTCTTCCGGATGCTCCGGATCGATGTACTTGCAGCCCGATTTGGCTGCGGGTTTTTCATATTTGACAATGCTTGTCAGGACGGGCGCATCTTTGGCTTCCACAACGGTCAGCGGCTTTGTTCGTGCCTGCATGATGCCCCGCATGCTTGGGATGCGGGCCTCGGCCATGCCTTTTTGAGCACTTACGACCAGCGGCAACGGGGCTTCCACTTCCTCCTCGCCTCCTTCAATTTCCCGTCTGAGAATTGCCGTACCGTTATCCCCGATGTCCAGTTTGCTGGCAAAAGATACAAAGGGCAAGTCGAGCATACCGGCCAGCATGCCGGCCAGTGCCGCACCGTTGTAGTCGATGGTTTCCTTTCCCGTCAGAATTAAATCAAATGACTCATTGCGGGCATATTCGGCTATCTGAAAGGCCGTATTGTAGGTATCCAGCGCTTCCATATCCACCCTGACGGCTTCATCCGCCCCGATGGCCAGCGCCTTGCGAATAATCTGTTCGTTTTCCTTCGGCCCCACATGGATGACCACTACCTTGCTGTCACCTCCCTTTTCTTCCTTTAATTCGATGGCACGCACCAGGGCATACCACTCGTCATACGGATTGATGATCCACTGAACACCGTTGCTGTCAAATCGGGTATCGTTGTCCGTAAAATTGATCTTGGAAGTCGTATCGGGCACTTTGCTTATACAAACCAGTATTTTCATATTTTAGAGCTGTTTGCCGGGTGATTTGAATGAGCACAAAATTAACCAAATAAAGGCAATAAGCGAAATGCGAAAAAGTGCTGCCGGCAGGCCCTGAAATTGAAAAAACGGCCGGTATTTCTTTCTTTGACCGGGCCCGAAACGGGAAAGACCCAAAAAAGAATGAACTTCGGGATGCGACCGGAAAGGGGATGCCGAAAGAATGCGGAAGTGCCGATGCCGGGCACTGAAAACGGGGAATATGAAGCGGAGCAGGCGGCAGGAATAATGGAAATATGAACAATGAAGAAGGACGGATGAAAGAAGAGAAACTGACACAGGCATTCGGGGAATTTATACGCTCGGAGAATCTCGTCAAAAGCCATGAACGGATTCTGGCTGCCGTCAGCGGAGGCCTCGATTCCGTGGTGATGCTTCATCTTCTGCAAGCGGCCGGCATTTATTTCGGCATCGCCCATTGCCACTTTGGCCTGCGCAGCGAAGCCGACCGGGAAGAAAACTTTGTACGTGAACTCGCGGAGAAACTAAATCGCCCCTTTTACGTGAAACACTTCGACACGGAGGCCTATGCCCGGAGCAAAGGTATTTCCATTCAAATGGCAGCCCGCGAGCTCCGCTATGCCTGGTTTGAATCGCTGCGTCAGAAAGAGAAATACCACAAGATTGCCCTGGCCCATCACCTCAACGACCAGGCCGAGACCATCCTGCTCAATCTCGCCAAGGTGACCGGCATCCGGGGCCTGCGCGGAATGAAAGCAATGAGCGGCCATCTCATACGCCCCCTCCTCTTTGCCGGCCGCGAAGAGCTGGAAGCCTATGCCCGGCAACATAAAATTGAATGGAAAGAGGACGAGAGCAACCGCTCGATTAAATATGAGCGCAACTTCATACGCCATCGCATCATTCCGCTTTTTAAGGAGTTGAATCCCCGCTTTATTGCCGGCATCGAAGAGACGGCCTCGCAGCTCCGCTTTGCCGAAACGCTTTTTCTTGAGCGCCTTCAACAGTACAGAAAGAAATTGACGGAGCACAGAAAAGACGGCATTTATATTCCGCTCAGGCGCCTTTTGCAATATCCGCAGCCCGCGGAACTGCTCTTCGAACTGCTTGCACCCTACGGCTTTCGGAAAGACCAGCTTGCAAATGCCTTCAAAGACCCGGAGAGCAAGGGCAGCAGATTCTTTATGAGCAAGGAATGGCGCCTGATACGCAGCCGGGATTTCCTCATACTCACCCCGGCCGACCCCTCGCTTGCGGTCTTCCGCCTGATTGACAAAAAGGAGAAAAGCATTCGCTTCGGGGATGCTGTTCTGAAAATCAGACATCTTGACAAGGCTTTGGAATGGCCCCCGAAAGGAGACCCCCGGAGGGTCTTTCTCAGCGCAAAAGAACTCGAATACCCCCTGATACTCCGGAACTGGAAAAAGGGCGACTATTTCTACCCTTTCGGCATGCACAAGCCCCACTCGGATAAAGTGGGAAAAAAGAAGGTAAGCGACTATTTGAATGACCTGAAACTCAACCCCGTGGAAAAAGAAAATATCCGGGTATTGCAAAGCGGACAACGCATTGCCTGGGTAGTCGGCCATCGAATCGACCACCGCTTCAGAGTGAAGAAGCGGGAAGAGCCTGTCACGGAGTTTCGCTGGATTCCTTCGGAGTGATTACTGCACCAGCACCCTTCGAATCAATCGGCCCCGCTCATTCTCTATTTTCAGCAGGTACACTCCGGCAGCCACCCCGTCAAGCGGAATTTGGAGCTGAGGTGATGAGCCGGACAAATGCTTTATCTGCTTGCCGCTGAGATCAAGGAGTTCAATCTGAACTTCACTCGCCACGGGATCGCTGAAAAGCACCTGCAAGACAGCGCCCTGCCGGACAGGGTTCGGAAATACGCTCACCATGATTGTCGGATTTTGATCCAGGCCTGTAGGCAGACTGACGGTAAATTCATTTGTCGTACTGAAGGGACCGCAGGTATTGCCTGCGGCTACAGGTCTTACCCGCCAATAGTACCTGACTCCGGGAATCAGTTCGGATGTAGCGAAAAGCGTGTCCTCCACCATGATATCGATCACATTCTGAGCCATGGAAAAGAAGCGCGACACCTGAACCTGATAGCCCATCGCCCGGGAAACCGGAGACCATTGAAAAACAGAAAGTGTTCCGTTTACATAAGGGTTGGAGGCATCGGGGCTCAATTGCTGCGGGGGCATCAGTGCTCCGTAGTACGGCACTTCCGATGCCACCATCCCCTGTTTTGAGCGATTGATATAATTGCGCATGGCTGCCTTTTGCTGTGTGCTGAAGCGTGTCTGGCATTCATCCGCACTGTATGACATAATCAGTGTTTCATCCGGAACAACGGTATCGCCCACCGGATCGAGCAAAACGCTACCGCTGTAAGGGCAGTCCCAGCGATCGGCCAGGTAATCGGCCGGAGTGTCGCAAAAACCATCGCCTGCCGTTTTACAATTCGAGCCATCGGCCCGCTCTTGTTCATATTCGGGAGGCGTGCCGTGCTCCCAGCCGTTGAATGTATGCGGAACACCGAGGTAGTGTCCCAACTCATGCGCCAGCGTAGTGCTCCCTTGAAGCATGCAACTTTTGGCTATAGCTACGGCATCGGCTGACGGATTAAAATACCCGCAATTATCTGCCGCATTTTGCACAAAAAAAACATTGATGCGATTGGCCACCTTATATTGCCTCATCATGCGGGTACCGTCTTTATAATTGTGCACGTAGTAGCTGCTGTTGTCAATATAGAGGGGTGGGCGCTCAAGATAAAACTGGATGCCGCTGCCGCCATATTGCTCATTGAGGGCACAAACAGACTCCAGCACCATGGATAAGTCTGCATAACCATTGCCTTCGTTGGTGCCGACAATGTGAAAGACCAGCGGCAGGTAATAGGTAATCTGAGGCTCGGCCAGCGCCCTTGTGCCGAGAGATCGCTGAAACTCTTTCAGGAGGGCCGTTCTTTCCTCACCGAGGGACATCGTGCCGCAATAATTGGCAGGAGTGCTCTGGGCAAATGACTGGAAGAAAATGAAAAATGCGGCTATCAGGGAGGAAATTGACTTCATAAATATCCTAACTATAAAATTTGCGCTAAAGTATTAAAATCATGCCTTCCTTTTTGCCATTAGCAGGATAAAAGCATCATGATAATGTCTAATTTTGCAGAGAAATAAATCGTTCAATACTAAAAGAAAGATTGCCATGAAAGTTTCAGTAATAGGCGCAGGAAATGTAGGTGCCACCTGCGCGGATGTTTTGGCACAGAAGGATATAATCAAAGAGATCGTCCTGCTTGATATCAAAGACGGAGTAGCCGAAGGAAAAGCCCTCGATATTTGGGAAACGGCTCCGATCAATTATTACAGCAGCAAGACCATTGGCGTTACCAATGACTATGGAGCCACATCCGGATCGGATGTAGTGGTGATTACAAGCGGCAGGCCGCGCAGCCCCGGAATGAGCCGCGATGACCTGATCAGCACCAATGCCGCCATTGTCAAATCCGTGACCGAAAATGTCATAAAGCACTCCCCCGAAGCCATCATCGTGGTGGTGGCCAACCCGCTGGATGTGATGACCTACACCGCCTATCTGACGGCAGGCATCGACAGCAGCAGGGTCTTCGGCATGGCCGGCATTCTCGACACGGCCCGCTACCGGGCCTTTCTGGCCGAGGCCCTTAACGTCTCGCCCAAAGATATTCAGGCCGTATTGATGGGCGGTCATGGCGACACCATGGTTCCTCTGCCGCGCTATACCACGGTTTCGGGCATACCCGTCACCGAGCTTATCGACAAAGAGACCCTGGATGCCATCGTGGAAAGGACGAAAAAAGGCGGTGGCGAGATCGTCAACCTCCTCGGAACTTCCGCATGGTATGCCCCCGGTGCTGCCGCTGCTCAGATGGTGGAAACCATCGTCAAGGACGAGCATCGCATCTTCCCCGTCTGCTCGTGGCTGACGGGCGAATACGGACTGGAAAACATTTATCTCGGGGTTCCTGTCAAACTCGGGAAAAACGGTATCGAGGAAATCATAGAACTGGAGCTCAACGAAGATGAGATGAAATTGCTGCGTGCGAGCGCAGCCCATGTAAAAGAAGTATTGCAGGTGCTGGACGATATGAAGATCGTTTAGTACGCTGTTCAGGTGTCTTATAGAAAAAGCCTTTGCCGCAGAGCGGCAAAGGCTTTTTTATTTCCTCCGATTCTTCTTTTCTTCCGCTCTAGTATTTTATCAACTTGCGGCTAAGCGATTCCCCGTTGGGCAGCTGCAGCTGAAGAAAATAAACCCCGGAAGCCCAGTCACCTGTTTCCAGATTCAATATGCTTCCTTCCTCTGCTGCCGGAATTTCATATCTGCCAATCAAGCGTCCCTTTGAAGTATATATACTCAAGTTGGCAGGGGCTGCAAGGCCCGACACACTTAGCTGCACCCTGGCACCGGCCGGATTGGGCCACACACGAAGAGAAGCCTCCTGCGGGTCTGCAAATGTGGCTTCCCTGATTCCGGAGTAAAAAGCAAAACCACTGACCTCGACAATCTTCAGGCGGTAGTACCAGGTGCCGGGTCCGATATCAAAATCGCTCCAGGAATAACTGCCGCTGCCCGTACCCATGTCGGCTTTGCGGAGGTGCACCCGTTCAAAATGCCGGCCATCAAGCGAACGCTCGAGTTCGAAATGATCCAAATCTTCCAGCCCTTCGATATCCCATTCGAGGCGGGCATGGTCCTCCATGGCGATGGCACGAAAACCGGTCAACACAACAGGCAGGAGATTGGTGGAAGGACCCGTAATAGTGAAATCATCAATGCTGACACCGGCATCCGTCACCGACCGGTCTGACCGGAAGAGAAAGCGAAAAGCCACATTGCTGTTGCCGGCCAGAGAAGAGATATCGAGGCTGTAATTGGTGAAAGCCGAAACGGAACCCGCAAAGTAGGGCTCTCCGTAAGGAAAGGCCGTGGAGCCGTTGCTGTTCGTATTCGGGAAGTTATAGAATGTATTGTCACCGATAAGATACCAGTTATCGCCTTTGTCCAGCGAATATTCCAGCCTGAAGCCGTCATACGCATCGGTAGACGAATACCACTCGGTGCTGTATTTGGCATAAAAACTCAGAGTATAAATACCGGCCACCGACATATTGAAATTGGGTGTCCAGAGCTGGGCATCGTTAAAGTTCTGATAATTGCTTGCCGTGAGCCCGGTAACCCAGGCATTGCTTCCGCTGTTCGTGCCGTTTTTTCCTGCCACGGTCGAGTTGCCTCTTTCGAAGCTTACTCCCGAGGTGCTGTTGGAGCCAAAGTAAGACGGATTGACTTCAAAGTTGCCTCCATCGGTCAATGCAAAAGGAATGAACTGATTGGGCAATATGCGGATATAATTGCTCTTCGTCTTTACAGCGGCCCCACCGTTGATCGTCAATGTGACGGTATAATCACCGGCCGTGCTGTAGCTGTGTGTCGGGTTCTGGGCCGTACTCGTATTCCCGTCTCCAAAATTCCAAAGCCAGGAAGTGGCTTTGTATGAATCATCGTAAAACTGTACGGCATTGCCGATATATCCCACGGTTTGCGCGGCCCCGAAATCGGCCGCAGCGGTGGTAAACACATCCGAAGAAAAGAGTCCGCGCCCATGCGTGGCCGCCACAACGAGATTGTCGCTGCTGCGGTATTGCAGCATGTCCGTACGTATATTGCCCATGCCGCTGTTGGACGCACCCCATACCGTAGAGGCTCCGTTCAGGTTGTCGGTGGACCATACACCTGCCTCCGTAGCCAGCAGCACCTGGCTGGTATTGTTCGGATTAAACAGGGCCCAGCGAACCGGCATGTCGGGCAGATTGCCTTCCACATCCGTCCAGCTGCTTCCTCCATTGCTGCTTTCCCACACACTTACTTCTCCGTAATTGGAATAAGTAATCAACACATGGTTGGCATCGGCCGGGTCAATCTCGATGCAGGAGAGGTAGGCAGAGGGCAAAGAGGCAGTCGTCACATTATTAACCGTGGGCGAAGCCGTGTTTGCATTGTCAACATAATAGACCGAACCGTCATCGGTGCCGAACCATACGCGGTTGGCCGTATTGGGATCGCAGGTGACGGCCGAAACCTGGCTCGAGAAACCGGCATTGACCGATGAAAAAGAAGTGCCCGTATGCGGATCGTTCCAGCGCAAATAATATCCGGGACTGTGAGAAGCATAAAGGATATTGGCGTCATTGTCAAAGTCGCCGGGATTGATAAACTTGCCTGTAGCTCCTGCATTGATTTGCGAAGAGAAGCTCAGTCCTCCGTCTGTAGAGCGGTAATAACGGTTGTACACGTAGGAAGTGTACCAGTAGTTGGAATCGCTCTGATCAATGTGACAGAAAGCACCGTCACCACCCGTCACTTCCTGCGTGTAGTTAATGCCTTCACTCAAATAGCGGTGCGAACCGTTGTCCTGTGCCCCTCCCAGAAATACGGAAGTATCTCTGCGGGGGTGCATGGCTGCGGCATAAAGCTGCAGGACATTGTAATTTTCGCTGCGATCGGAAATATCCGGAGAAGAAAGGGAGGCATTGCCGGAGAGATAGATGCCCCCGTCATTGCCGAAGAGCACCGTATCCGAACTGCCGGGCAGAAAACAGATGGCATGCTGGTCGGCATGCACTTCCTGATAGCCGCCACCGAACCAGTGAGATATTTCGGTCCATGACGAGCCGGAGTTTTCCGAAAGCCAGAGGTCGATTCCACCCAAAAAGATGCGCGAGCTGTCGTTGGGATCAAAGGCAGCAATCAGATCGTACCAGGCCTGCCCGCGTGTAAAATCATTGGCTCCCTGTGTGGGTACGGTTAAAGATGACCAGTTGGCCCCGGCATCGCTCGAAAGGTAAATGCCGAAGCAGTTGTTGTTCGTAGCATCCTGAAGAACGGCCAATACCCGGTTTGAATCGGAAGGTGCACAGGCAATTTCGATGCGTTCAAAGCCGCTGGCGGGGAATCCTCCTCCGTTGATTTTGGTCCATGTGAGGCCGTCATCCGTAGATTTATAAAGCCCGTCCGTATTGAAGATGCCCAAAGCGGCATATAAGTCACCATTTTCGGCCACCTCGATATCCGAAGCGCGGAAAATACCGGTCGAGGGCAAAACTCTTGTCCAGCTTGCTCCTCCATCGCTGGAGCGCATGATGCCGCCCCGGTTGGTGTAAATGCTCCGGCAGGCGGCCAGCACCGTCCCTGCCGAAGTAACTACAATTTTGTTGACATAATCAAAATCGCAATTGCCGGGCCCTGCGCAGGTGCTGGAGTTGCTGGTGACTGTGCTGGCAAGCTGGCTCCAGGTGTTGCCCCCGTCAGTTGATTTCCATATTCCGTCACCCCGCACGGCATCGGTATTGAAATATCCCTCGCCCGTGCCAAAATACATTACCTGTGTATTGGAGGGGTCGTAAGCCAAAGAGACCACAGCCATGTTGCTCAGTGTGGCATCTACGATTTGCCAGGCAGGACTGGCCTGATAGATATTTGCCGCTTTCCAGAGGCCACCGCTCACCGAGCCAGCGAAGACAGCAGAACGAGTGGGATCATTGGGGTCAAACAATAAAGCCCGTGTCCGGCCGCCCTGATTTTTCGGACCTCTTTCTATCCAGTTGACATTGGCTATGGCCGCCCGACTGTTCAGGGTCCTTCTTGCTATCTCGTACGCCTCTTTCAATCTTTCGCGCGGCACCACACCGAGCTCGCGGTCAACGGTCATTTCGAATTCCTGCTGCATGGCCAGGTCCATGCGATCATATTTGGACAAGCTTTCGGCTGGCAACAAAGGCAGCGCAGCACTTTTGGCAGAGGGCCGTTCAGTAGTGGCGAAGACCCAAATCAGTGCCGGAACAAGAACACTCAGGGTGATGAGCAGTAAAGGTAATCTCCTGTTCACATATATATTTTAAATTAATAAATAACCGTTCTCTTATCCAAAGGGCAAGAGTTATCCCAATATTTTCGGTGAGTGGCATTTTTTCCTCGATCACGGAAGTGAATTCCCCAGCTTGAGTCCGAATTTTCTTGCCGTTTTGCGGGCATCCTCATAACCTGCATCCGCATGACGGATCACTCCGATGGCGGGATCGTTGTGCAGCACCCTCGAAAGGCGCCTGGCGGCATCGGCAGTTCCATCGCAAACGATGACCATCCCGGCATGCAGGGAGTAGCCCATGCCCACACCCCCACCGTGGTGGAAGCTGACCCAGCTGGCTCCACCGGCCGTATTGGCCAAGGCATTCAGGATGGGCCAGTCGGCAACGGCATCCGAGCCATCGAGCATGGCTTCGGTCTCGCGATTGGGCGAAGCCACCGAGCCGGTATCAAGATGGTCGCGGCCAATCACAATGGGTGCCGAGAGCTCCCCGCTGCGTACCATCTCATTGAATGCCAGCCCTGCTTTTTCGCGGGCCCCCATGCCCAGCCAGCAAATGCGGCTCGGCAGCCCCTGAAAAGCAATTTTCTCTTCGGCCATATCGAGCCATCGCATGAGCGCCTTGTCTTCCGGAAAGAGCTCTCTCAGCTTATTGTCCGTCTTGAAGATGTCCTCCGGATCGCCCGACAAAGCAGCCCAACGGAACGGGCCCTTGCCTTCACAGAAAAGCGGACGAATATAAGCCGGCACGAAACCCGGAAAATCGAAGGCATTGGCAAGCCCCCGCTTGTCATGTGCCTGACCGCGGATATTGTTGCCGTAGTCAAAGACGATGGAACCGCGCTTTTGCAGGTCCAGCATGAGGCTTACGTGCCGGGCCATGGTATCGAGCGAAAGGCGGATGTATTCTTCCGGGTCCTTTTCTCTGAGAAGGCGTGCTTCTTCCACACTCATATTCACGGGGAAGTAGCCGTTCAACTCGTCATGGGCCGAAGTCTGGTCGGTAAGGGTATCCACTTCCACATTGCGCTCAATCAGCCGTTGCAAAAGATCGACTGCATTGGCTACCACGCCCACCGAGACGGCTTCTTTTTTCTCCTTTGCCTCCAGGGCCATGTCGATGGCTTCGTCAATGTCATGAGACATCTTGTCGAGGTACTTTGTCTCAATGCGCTTTTCTACCCGCCAGGCTTCCATTTCCGCAGCCAGACAAACCCCTTCGTTCATGGTAATGGCCAGCGGCTGGGCCCCTCCCATGCCACCGAGGCCGGCCGTCACGTTGAGTTTTCCTCTCAGACTGCCGTCAAAATGTTTCTTTGCCAGCGAAGCATACGTCTCATAGGTGCCCTGCACAATGCCCTGCGAGCCGATATAAATCCACGAGCCGGCTGTCATCTGTCCGTACATGATGAGTCCTTTGCGCTCGAGTTCTCTGAAATGCTCCCATGTAGCCCAACGGCCTACAAGGTTTGAATTGGCAATAAGCACCCGCGGGGCATCTTTGTGAGATCGGATAATGCCTACTGCTTTTCCGCTTTGTACGAGCAGGGTTTCATCGTCTTTGAGGTCCTTCAGGGCTTTTACGATTTGTTCGTAGGCTTCCCAGTTTCGGGCCGCCTTTCCGTTGCCTCCGTAGACCACCAGTTCTTCCGGCTTTTCGGCCACCTCGGGGTCGAGGTTGTTCATCAGCATACGCAGGGCAGCCTCCTGCACCCAGCCTCTTGTGTTGAGTTTGCTTCCCCTCGGGGCACGAATGGTCTTGACGGAATTTGCCATTTAAAATAGAATTTAAATCAAAATTAATAAACATGAAGATTCATTCATAAATAGATTTCCCTATAAAAAAGAGGCTGTCTCTTTTCGGAAACAGCCTCTGTTGAAAAATATTACCCGGAATCAGTGGATTCCTTTCATCGCTTTGTTGAGCACGGGGGAAAGGAGCAGGATAATAATACCGGTTCCCAGCATGGTCATCGAAATAAAGGGATAGAGTTCCAGGCCCATATCATATTTGGCGTTCATGCTGTGGAGGATGCTTTCGAGCACTCCGGCAAAGTAGTTGCCGGCTGCGAAACTGGCCATCCAGAGCCCCATCACCACGGAGACGAGCTTGGGAGGGGCCAGCTTGGTTATCATCGACAGGCCGATGGGTGAAAGCATAAGCTCACCGAGGGTAAGCACTACATAGACAACGACCAGCCAGAGGGGAGATACGAGGTGGCCTCCTGCAGCCTGATTGCTGGCCTGTGACATCAACCAGAAAGCTGCTGCACCAAACAACATCCCCAAAGCAAATTTGACGGGGGTTCTCGGGTTCAGTTTCATCTTATCGAGTTTCAGCCAGAGAACCGAAAAGATGGGGGCGAAAATCAGAATGGCAATGGGGTTTACATTTTGAAACCAGGTGGCCGGAATTTCCCAGGAGCCCAGAAGGCGGTTGGTATTTTCCTTGGCAAAGAGGTTCATGGTGCCACCGGCTTGCTCAAAGCCTGCCCAAAAAACGATATTAAAGAAGGCCAGCACTACAATCACGGCCATGCGGCTCCACTCTTCGGTGCCCTTTGTGCCTTTGAAAATGACAAATGCCAGGGCAGCGCCCAGCCCGAGGAACCCGACCGGAATCAGAATATCGGTAACGCTGTGTGGGATCAGGCCCCAAATAAAAACCAGGGCCAGTGTAATCAATACCAATCCGATGGAGTAAATAACTATGTTGCGCCAATCTTTGCCGTCAAGCACCATTTTATCCTCCGGGGCATTGGGTGGCAAGCCGTTTCTTTCAAGCGTATGCTCTCTTGTCTTCATCCACATTACACTGATGATCAGGCCGACACCGGCAGCGAAATATCCCCAGCCCCATTGGACATTCTCTCCAAGTCCTCCGGCAATGAATGGCCCGAGGATGGCACCAAGGTTGATTCCCATATAGAAGATATTGAATGCCGAATCCTTGCGCGGGTCGTTGTTGTCATAAAAATCTCCGACAATGGTTGAGATATTGGGTTTAAAGAAACCATTACCGAGAATCAGCATCCCCAGTCCGAAGTTGAACATGAACATACGGGAAGCCGGATCAAGGGAACCGGCCATGAATGCACTGGCTGCCAGCAGAAACTGCCCGACTGCCATCACCAGCCCACCGATATACACGGTTTTTCTTTTGCCCAAAAAACGGTCGGCTACCCATCCGCCCAGGATGGGAGTCAGATAAACCAGACCCGTGAAGATGGCATAAATTTCAAGAGCCGCTTTCCGGTCGAGGCCAAAACCGCCCTCCAGCAATTCAGCGGTTAAGTAAAGCACCAGCAGAGCCCGCATTCCGTAATAGCTAAAGCGTTCCCACATTTCTGTGGCGAACAGGGTATACAGTCCCTTCGGGTGAGAAATTTTACTCCTTGTCGGATTTAATTCGCTCATAGGTATCGTTTTTTATATGATTGGGTTAAATAAGTTTCCAAATATATTAAAATCAAGGCAATGTCTATTGAAGCATTTCAACGCCTCAGAGATTCTCAAGAATGAAGTCCGTCATCATGCGATAGAGATGATAATGGGTCTTCGATCCGCTGAGGCCATGGGCTTTGTTGGGGTAGACAAAAAGTTTAAAATCTTTGCCATTTTCGACAAGGCCCGATATCAGTTCGGCTGAATTTTGGAAGTGGACATTGTCATCGGCCAGGCCGTGCACCAGCAGGAAGGGGTCTTCCAGTCCGGCTGTGTAGTTGCCGGGCGAGCCGTCATCGTATCCGCTTTTATTTTCTTCATACGTGCGCATATAACGTTCGGTATATATGCTGTCATAGTATTTCCAATTGGATACCGGTGCTACAGCAATACCCATCGCAAAGAGCCGGGCCTCTCGAAAAAGCATGAGCGAAGACATATAGCCCCCGTAGCTCCATCCGAAGATGCCGATGCGCGAAGCATCCACATAGGAAAGACTTCCCAGAAAGCGGGCTGCCGCTGCCTGGTCTTCCACCTCGGCCTGCCCCATCTTCAGATAGGTGTATTTCTTTTGAAATTCCTGTCCGCGGGCCCCTGTCCCCCGGTTGTCTACCGACACCACGATGTATCCCTTCTGTGCCAGCATCTGAAACCAGCTCGTATTGCGGCCACCGTAGGCATCGCTCACGGTCTGGCTTCCCGGCCCTCCGTAGACATACATAAAAACCGGATATTTTTTCGCAGCGTCAAAGTCCGGAGGCCTGATCATCCAGGCATTCAGCTCAATGCCGTCATCCTGCTTAAAG
>Ga0256839_1001115_pt1 | contig 33384 bp, 31 predicted proteins | sample 354166metaG_FD_185968 | JGI IMG/M metagenome (GOLD analysis project Ga0256839, IMG submission 185968) | Hydrothermal vent microbial communities from Mid Atlantic Ridge, Atlantic Ocean - 354-166 | ecosystem: Environmental > Aquatic > Marine > Hydrothermal vents | place: Atlantic Ocean: Mid...
GTATAACTCTCCGGAGCTAGTACAAACTTATCTTGACAACTCTGAGAACAAAAATGATAGGTTTCATGCTTATATTCTGTAAAAAATTTAGTATCAGCTGAAATATCCATACCACATACGACATCTTTGACTTTGGTACTCATCATAGCTCCTTTATCAATTTGATATAGGTATATGGTAGTCAATAAGTGTGCATTATATGTGCACACTGGATAAAGAGATTAGTTTCTGTCACTTTCTGTTTTGGAGGCTAAGATAAAAGCAAGTATATCTCTTGTTTCTTTACCTGTAAGCCCTGCACGTACACGCATATGATTCATTGAAAATGACCATGCTCTACTGCTTAGGTCTGAAGGCTGTCTCATATTATGACAGCGCATACATGTGTCAGCCCATACTTGTGCTCCATTGACTGTATCTGCTTTATCTGCCTCTGTAGCTATCATCTCTGTATTGATACTGATAAATACACCTAATCCTATGATTATTGTTTTTACTATATTTTTCATTTGTAACCTCCTAAAAACCAAATGCAAATTGTGCAAGGAAACGATTATTATTAGCCCGAGAACCGATAGCACTATCATCTTCATCCGTATTAATCTCATATGCAATTTTTGCAATAATGTTATTGGCAAAAAGATAATTAAGTCCAAATGCCCATTGATTTCTGTTCGTTTCAGGGTTATGATAATCACTATATCTGACTACTGGTTCCAAATTAATAGAACTAAATTGATACGAGGCTTGTGTATACCATGCTCTCCATGTACCACCTTCTAACGTACTTAAGGTATTTTCTCCAACCTTTTGTTGAATATATTCCCCTCTTAAACTGATAGCATTAAAGTGATATACAAAATCAGCCCCTAAAACATCATAATCTCGTAAAAGTTCATCTCCGGACAACAATTCTTCAGATATATCTCCTGTAGCTGCAGAAATACCTATCTCCATATTACCTATTGGGTTGAGCGCATATCTAGCACCCCACATTTTAGCACCATCTACAGAAGCTGTTTTCCCTTCAGCACCTATGACAACATCACCATCTGCTGCTACACCAAAAGTAGGTGCATTGGAAACAAAGACTACATAATTACTACGCATATTAGCCACTTTTGGTAGTCCTCCTCGCAGTGCTATCCCTACATTAGACGTAGGGGCTGCACCATCATGTCCAAAACCAACGGGTGTACTTGGAAGTTTATTAATCCATGAAGGGTGTAGGTTTTGTACAAATTGTCCTATAGGTGATAAAAATTTACCTATTTGTACACCCAAATAATCATTAACAAAATAGGTTCCTGCAGCATATTCCAATTCTATGTCTGTTTCACCCTCATTGTTAATAGTAATATCTAACTCCCCTTCAAATTGAAATCTATCTCCATATTGATAGTGAAAAATTGGAGCAAATCTCACTCCAGAAAATGAATCTTCTCCATTTTCTTCATTTGCATAATCAAACGAAGAATACCCTGCTAACTGAAATCCGGACATAGCATTTGCATCACTTTCACGTTCCATTTTTTGATTGGCAAGTTTCAGTGTTTTGACATCTTCTTGCAACTGTGCGATTTCTGCATTTTGAGATGATGCAGCATACAGTGTTGATGAAACTACTATACTTATAGTAGTACCCATGAGTAGCTTTTTCATAATTAATTTTCCTCCTTTTATGTATAAAAGCAAGTATTAGATTATGACTTTTATGTGCATGTAATGTGTACATTTCATACACGTTACCTGCACACTTTTACTCTAAAATATGCTCATCACACAAATCATTTAGCCATACAAAAGGAAACAACATGCAAAATTTATTACTGTCAAGTATCTTGGTATTAGGAGTAAGTGCGATTTACTCTTATGCTGGTACAGAAAATACTGCCCTAGAACAATCAAAAACCTCTCTAAGTAAAACAGATAAAAAAATTGTGAATAAAAAATCTAAAAATATTCACAAAACAGAACAGTCAAAACCAAAAATGTCAAAATGTGGCGCAGTACATAATAAATCTAAATCTGGTAAATGTTAACATGTGTATTCATAACGTTTCAATCTTGTCAAGCACACTGTCTACACATTATTTCTCTACTATACATGACATAAAGGTTTTACCCAAAGGATATGTACGATGATGCAACGTAGAAAATTTTTAACACTTAGTAGTATTGCTGCACTTTATCTATTAAATGCCTGTGGTGGAGGTAGAAATAGCTCTAGCTCTAATATCTCAAATCTCACTGTCAATAAAAAATCCCTTCCCATCCCAGAACTTTTACGACCTACTACACGCAATGGCGTACAACATTATGACCTTACTATCCAAAAAGGAAAGCATAACTTCTTTCTGGATATCCAAACAGATACCTACGCCATTAACAGTACCTACTTAGGACCTACACTCCTCATGCAAAATGGTGAAAATGTTTCTATAAATTATACCAATACACTTACTGAAACCATCACCATGCACGGACATGGTATGCATGTACCTCCATCTATGGACGGAAGTGCTCACCAGCCCATAGCAGTAGGTCAAACATGGTCATCTCAATACACAGTAAAACAAAGAGCCTGTACCAACTGGTACCATCCACATACATTACATAAAACTGCTCCTCAAGTCTATCAAGGGTTGGCTGGTCTTGTTATCATAGAAGATGATGAAAGTAAAGGCTTAGATTTGCCCAAACGTTACGGTATCGATGATATACCTTTAGTTTTGCAAGATAGAATCTTTTCAAATGGACAACTACAATACAATCCTTCTACTATGGAAGTCATGCGTGGCTATATAGGAGATATATCTATAGCAAACGGTGCGATAGAACCTATTTTAGATGTAGAGGCCAAAGAGATACGTTTTCGCATACTGAATGGGTCTAACTCTTCTGTCTATACCTTAGGGTTTTCTGATGGACGGAATTTTAAGCAAATTGCTACAGATAATTCCTTTTTAGAATCACCTATAGAGATGACAAGACTCACTCTCTCCCCTGCAGAACGTGCAGAAATAGTTGTAGATTTCAGTACCCTACTTGGGGGAAAGGTAACATTTAGAGACTTCAAGAATGACAAAACGTTTATCACTATTAATATCAATGAACCTGCAACACAACGTACCTCCCTACCAAATAGATTGACCACACTTGAAAAACTTGATGCCACCCAAGCTGTCAGAACCAGACCTTTTATACTTACTGGTAGAATGGGATCATTTGAAATCAATGGCAAAAGTATGGATATCAATCGTATCGATGAAAATGTTCCTTTAGGCGATGTAGAAATTTGGGAAATATCCAATAACATGATGGTAGACCATAACTTTCACATCCATGCCACACATTTTATGATACTAGAACGTAATGGAAGTCCCAACAATGTAGCAGCAAATGAAAAAGGCTACAAAGATGTTGTCTACATCCCTGCCAATGAAAGTGTAAAATTTATCGTAAAAATGATAGATTATACAGACAACGCTGTACCCTATATGTACCATTGTCATTTTTTAGAGCATGAAGACGCTGGTATGATGGGACAATTTATCGTCACTTAATCTATATGATTTTATGTTAGAATATACCAAAAAAAGGACTCCTTATGATTTATAGTGTACAAACATCCCAAGACATCCAAACCGTTAAGTCTGAACTTGAAGCAAAATCAAAAGATGTTGGCTTTGGTGTTTTAAAGATATATGAATTTAAAGAAATTTTAAAAGGCAAAGGTTTCCCTATAGAAAAAGATATTACAGTCTATGAGATTTGTAATCCCCCAGCAGCCCAACAAGCACTTTCTCAACTACCCATCATATCTGTTTATCTACCTTGTCGTATTTCTGTCTTTGAAGAAAACGGAAAAACAACACTCTCCACCATAGGATTTGAAGATATGCTTGGATCAGTAGATGTCGATGAAGACTTTCAAGCGCATATGTCACTTATCTATGAAGATTTAAAACGTCTCATGCATAGTTGGGATAGTTAAGTCCTTCTCTATGCACACTTTATGCACATAATTCTCCTATACTACTCCCATGACACATCAAAATAACTTAAAGGATTTAAAATGAATTATTTTAATCATGGTTGGGGTATGGGCTTTGGATGGCTTATTATACTTGTAATTATAGGAGGTATTTTTTACCTCTTTCAAGAGAAGAAAAAAGAGAAATCTTCTGCACAAGATATTTTAGATAAAAGATTTGCAAGAGGTGACCTATCTGTAGAAGAGTATGAAGAGAAGTCAAAACTACTTAGAAACAAAAAAACAAAAGGCTAATTTATGCAAAGACGTACATTTGTAAAAGGTTTGGCTGCCACTTCCCTGCTCGCAGTAAGCAGTACAAGCCTAGAAGCAAAATCAAAACAAGCAAAAATATCTAATGCAAACATCCTCACAGGAAAAGAATTTTTCCTCACTATTGACTATACACCTGTCAATCTTACAGGGGATAGAGCTGTAGCAACTACAGTCAATGGTCAAATCTCTGGTCCTACCTTAGTCTGGGAAGAGGGAGATACTGTCACCCTGCATGTCACCAATAAACTAAAAAAATCTTCTTCAATCCACTGGCATGGTATTATTCTGCCTTATCAAATGGATGGTGTACCAGGTATTAGTTTTGATGGTATTGCCCCTGGTGAGACTTTTACCTATACATTTAAAGTACAACAACACGGTACCTACTGGTATCATAGTCACTCTGGTTTTCAAGAACAAACAGGGGTGTATGGCACTATTGTTATTTTACCAAAGAAAAGAGAACCCTTTAGATACGATAAAGACTACGTCATACAACTTTCAGACTGGTCAGATGAAAACCCAAATACTATCTATAGAAAATTAAAAGTGAGAAGCGACTACTATAATTTCTCTCAGCGTACTGTAGGTACGTTCATTAATGAAGTCAAAGAAAAAGGTCTCTCAAAAGCATTTAACGATAGAAAGATGTGGAACCAAATGCGAATGAGTGATGTAGATATCGCTGACGTTACGGGTTACACCTATGAACATCTCATGAATGGCCAACCATCATCAAAACCCTTTACTGTGCTCTTTAAAAAAGGTGAAAAAATACGCTTACGTTTAGTAAATTCTGCAGCAATGACCTTTTTTGATGTACGTATCCCTGGGCTTCAGATGACTGTGGTCGCAGCAGATGGTAACCACGTTAAGCCAGTCAAAGTAGATGAACTTCGCATAGGTGTTGCAGAGACTTATGATGTCATTGTACAACCTAAAAAAAATAAAGCCTATGCTATTTTTGCACAAAGTATGGAACGCACAGGATATGCTCTAGGGTCTCTTACGCCAAATGCATCACTGCAAGCCAAAGCACCTAGAATGGATGCAGTACCTACACTCAAAATGGTTGATATGGGTATGGATATGGCTACAATGAATAAAAAAGAAAGCGAAGGGATGAAATGTTCTTCAGCCATGAACATGCCGAGTAAAAAAAGTATGAAGAAATATAAATTCCAATCTATGGAAAATCAGAAATACCCTATTACCAAACTCCCTATGGCCAGAGGGGTACAAACAACCATGATGGCAATGTCCCCTAAATACAGACTTGATGACCCAGGAGTAGGACTGCGCAATAACGGGAGAAAGGTACTAACCTATGCAGACTTAAAAAACCGATACTCTACCAAACATGATAAGAAACCAGATAGAGAGATAGTCTTACATCTTACTGGGAACATGGAGCGTTATATGTGGTCCATCAACGGTATCAAATATGCAGACAGTAAACCTCTTGTATTTCATTACGGTGAGCGACTGCGTATTACCTTTATTAACGATACGATGATGAATCATCCTATGCACTTGCATGGTCTTTGGAGTGATCTTGAAACTGGTGATGACAACCATTTGGTTCGTAAACATACCGTTATTGTGCAACCGGGATCTAAAATAAGCTACCGAGTCACTGTTGATGCCAAAGGAGAATGGGCCTACCATTGTCATATGCTGTACCATATGTTAGGTATGTTTAGAAAAGTTGTTGTGAGCTAAGGGAGATGATGATGAAAAAAACACTATTACTACTAAGTACGATATTCACACTAGGACATACTTTATATGCAGCAGAAGGTGATGACCCTATTAGGAGTATGTTTCTTATGGATCAATTTGAAATAAGAAATACAGATACTGAAAACCTTCGTACATGGGAAGGTAGCTTTTATATAGGGTATGACATTGACAAACTCTATTTTTATAGCACAGGAGAAGCCACAAAAGAGGGCTTGGAAAGTAGCCAAAATGATTTGGTTTACTCCAGAGCCATTGCACCCTTTTGGGATGCACAAATAGGACTTGCTTATGACAAAAATGCAGATGCATCCAAAACATGGGGAGAGATAGCGATAGCAGGACTGGCACCCTACTGGTTCGAGACAAGAGCTGCACTACTTGTCAATAGTGACGGTAATGTAGGTGTAAGATTAGATGCAGAATATGAAGCTCTCATCACACAAAAACTCATACTTACCCCTTCTTTGGAAGCTGATTTTTATACGAAAAATGATGCACAACTTGCTATAGGTTCAGGGCTATCTCTTGTAGAGGCTGGTCTACGTTTACGTTATGAAATAAAACGTGAGTTTGCTCCTTATATCGGTGTAGTATGGGAAAAGACATTTGGCAATACACGTGACTATAATCCTGTAGATGAAACCAGTTTGTTAGTAGGTGTACGATTTTGGTTTTAGCCAATATTAAGTATTTTTTTATTGTGACTTAATATTACAAGTGTTATACTAACTGTCAAAATGAAGTAATATTCTGGTAATATTTTTCATTTACAATACGACAAAGCTAAACCTATCGTGAGGTAGGGACAGAAAGCCATGGGTCTTCTAATAGAAGATCGCCAGGTTACCTATTGATATACACAAGTTATACCTTCATATATGGAGATAACTGCGTCTATTTTTATTTTCAGGTTACTCCTTTCTCTCCTGTATACCCTACTGTTTGTTTGCTATCAAACAAAGGATATCTATGTATCATAAACACACGCTACTCAGGTTGACTTCGACTTTTATTATCTCTCTTATGCTCACCAACTGTGGGGGTGGAGGAAGTGATGACAGTGTAACGGCAACACCAACAGGTACCCCGGCATCTACAACAAATACAGCCACTGAAGATACTATCTATGACTTATCATACAAAGGTCTAACTTTTTATCATAAAGATATGCCCCCATCTGAATATCAACTCAATCAAGTTAGCAATGATGAGTTTAATGCCTTTTCGGAACAAAAAAAGTTACAAGTTGCCAATAAACTCCTAAGTACTCTCTTTTTTGGATACCCTTTAAAAACGCTTGAGAATAAAATCAATTCTGGTAGTTTCATCAATGATATTCATTCAGGATTTACTGAAGATAAGACAGATAAAGCTTGGCTGGAAGATTACATTGTAAATGAAGACATCTTCAGGCAAGTCAGCTATAACGAACAAGTAGCTGTCGATATTTTAAGTCGCTTTTTTGCCATGGAAGAATTAGACAGTTATTTCATCAAGAATTGGATGGCATATATACTCACACAAACGATTATGTTTTCTCCTGCCTATGAACTTGATTCAACCTCTACACCCAATATTGCCCGAGTGTATAATCGCCTTGTCAGCATGTTAAACAGCGAAAGTGGTATGCGATACATTGGATATGTGCATATGATGAGTGAAGATAACTGGAGACGTTTTAGAAGTCCAGAAGACAATGGTAGAGAAATGTTAGAAATTTTTACGTTGGATGAAGATGACTCTCATGTACCTATAGCTGGACAAGCATTAAAAAATTGGAAACTAGACAGAGACAATGATACTTTAGTCGTCAGTCTCAATCAAAATACAGAAGCACTCACACTTTTTGGTACTACCATCTATAATGGTGATGACTTTTACAGAGAATTGGTTAAATCTAATTTATATACCAAAGGAGTGAGTAGCCGTCTTGTTGAATTTTTCTTTCCAAATGAAACAGAAAGTCAAAAAACAGACATCCTCAATGCTCTCATTGCCAGTAAACCAGAAACATGGAAAGACATTCTCATACAAATTGTCTTTTCAGAAGCATATCTTTTACATTCAGAACAAGCCAAAAGTGCAGAAGAACTCTTCTTTCCAATGGCAAAAAGAATGCACTTTAAACATCAAACACGTACCCTTCATAATCTTAAATATGCCCTTGATGAAATGCATCAAGCAACCATGAGATATAAACTGGGAAAACTTGAACGCGTCCCGCTTGATACCCTTTCTTTTGCAAATTATCACCGTTTTATACGTGAACAGCTTATGTTAAAAAATTCAAATCCTACAAAAATAAATGATTACACCGCATATGACCGACATGGATGGGATGAGAGTTTCGTTGACAATACAAACTTCACCTTTGATGGTGAAAATGTTGTTGAAAGTTTAACGTCATTCATTCACTACCTTTTTAAAGCAACGATTATGCGTAATGCTTCAACTGAAGAGTTAGCCCTTTTTAAAACGCATATGCTTATAGGTACAGTGGGTGACCAAATACTTCGAAATGAATTTAATATGTTTAGAACAGACGATGATCCCGTAAGACAAAGAGAACAAAGAGAAATCAGAAAGAAACGTATTGCTACAGTTGTCCTAGACTATATCTCAAGATTAGAAGAAACATATACGCAACAAAAGGTGAAATAATGGAAAGAAGAACATTTATAAAATTATCCATGGCCACAATTACAGCTCTCTTAGCGCCATCTATCAGTTCTGCAAAAGAATTAGATGTCAGTCAAGTCATTTTTTCTTCTGCTATAAATAGTACGAATAATGCACAAACCATTATGATATTTATGTATGGAGGTGCCAGTCAACTTGGAGGAAACCTCACCAATATAGACGAAATCCAAAATGCATCTCAAAGTAATTATAACAACTACTTTAGAGGTATTACCAAAACAATCAATAATTGTTGGCAAGAAGCTGGCGGTACATATATGGAAAGTCTTATGGCAGATGGAGATATGAGTCTCTTTAGGTGCTGTTACTCCCAAGTAAGAGAGGAAAATAATAACAAATCACACGGTTCATGTACAGTACAAAACCAAAAAGGCTCTTTTGATGATGACAATGCAGGTATGATTGCCACACTGGCACAAGTACTTGAAGCAAATGGTATTGTCAATGAAAACAGTGTCATGCCATTTATCACTATGGAAGGGGAGTCCAAGTTTTATGCAGAAGGAAAAAACCCATTAAAAAGCTACCTAAAGCCAGTGGGGATAGATGAAAATTTGAGTAACCCATATAGCAGATACTCACGACAGTGGTATTATTATACAGATACAGAACAGGACATTCCAAACTATAACAATAAAGATACAGGATTTGATGCTGCACTGTATACAAAAATGGATACCCTCTCACAAACTAAAAATAAAGCAGGGAAAATCAAAGATGCTTTCACAAAACGAGCTTCACTTGATACCTTCGTTGATACTATTGCAAACTCTGTAACACCTGATTTAGGTGCTGATGCTTATCCAACCAATAATCGTTTTGCAGAGAAAATAGAAACAGCTATTAAAATCTTATCAAACAACCCCGATACGAAAATACTTACCTTAGGAACCAATGGTCTTGGTGGTTGGGATGACCACAATGAAGCAAGAGATTATGTAACAAGAATGGAAAATCTTTTTAGAACACTCAAGTCTGCTATGGCACATATTAAGGCTGAAGGTAAAGCGCAAAATATCAATATCATGGTCTTTTCTGAATTTGGTCGAAATGTAAATCTCAATTCTGCATTTGGGTGGGACCATGGAAACTTGCAAAACTTCTATGTCTTGGGAGGAAAAGGCTACTTTAATCACAAAGGTGTGGTGGGAGAAACCGTACTTGAAAATACAGGTGCCATTAACCGAATGTTTTTAAAACCTAAAAGTGGAACCTACCAATTTGAACCAATGAGTATCGCAGCAACACTCTATAAGATTTATGGTATAGAAAACCCAGAAACACTTACCAATGGAAATAATGCAGTGATGCCACTGTTTACTTAGCTATATCTTCACTCTTGCTTCCAATGCACGCGAGAGTGACATCATATCTATATTTTCTAACTCTACTCCTGTTGGGACACCTTGGGCAATTTTGGTAAATTCTATTTCAAGCCCCTTTAATTTATCTTCTATATACAACATCATAGTATCCGTTGCGATACTTGGAGGAAAAGCAAATATAATTTCATCAACTCCGCCTACTGCATAAAAGAGATGTGCCTCATCTAGGTCACGTACTTCTGAAATAACATAATACACACCATCAAACTGTCCACTCTCTTCTATCGTCAAGATATCTTTTGCAGACTGTACGATACAAAGTTTTCGACTATCTCGATAAGGGTCAGAACAGATATTACATAGTTCATCTTCACTCATGTTATGACATTTTGTACACTTTTGTATGACATTCACGCCTGTCTCAAGCGCATGTGCCAGTTTCATCGCTGCAAATCCATCTTGCATCACAGCATGGTATGCTAAACGTACAGCTGTTTTTTTACCGATTGAAGGTAAAGAGTTAAAAGCTTCCACCAAGTTTTCAAAAGCTTCTATTTTATAGTTTTTCATAGGTATCTTTGTGACATCTAAGCTCTATTGTAATCACAAGCTTTAGAATATTCAACTACAGATTTGATGAAGGTCACTACTTTTTGATGTTCAGGATGTGCATCATAAGCATCAAGCCCTTCTTTGCCCTCAAACACTGCAATAATACTTAAGTCCATAGCTCTGTCAGCCTCTATAAAATTCACACCCACATCCATACTTCTAAGAGAAGGCACAGCTCCCATAAGGTTCTCAAGCATCTGTTTTGCCTGAATAATATTGGCTTTTTTATTTTCTTCTTTAAACTTAAACATAACAATATGAACGAGCATACGCAACCTTTAATACAATTTTTGTGATTATAGCTAAATTATGATAGAATTCGCGAAATTATATATAGTGTATGGACACTTAACTCGTTTAAAAGATAATGAGAAGGAAAAATAAATGACAGAATTAGATTATTATGAAGTACTCGAAGTAACACGTGACTGTTCAGGGGTAGAACTTAAAAAATCATACAGAAAACTTGCGATGAAATACCATCCAGACAGAAACCCAGGAGATAAAGAAGCTGAAGATAAATTTAAAGTTGTCAATGAAGCGTATCAAGTACTTTCTGATGAAGAAAAAAGAAGTATTTATGACCGTTACGGTAAAGCTGGACTAGAGGGACAAGGTGCAGGACGTGGTGGCTTTGGTGGTGCTAATATGGATGATATTATGGATGTTTTCAACTCCATGTTTGGAGGGTCCAGTGGCTTTGGTGGCTTTGGGCAATCCCGAAGAGATCCTAGTCAAAAATATCCATTGGATTTTGAAATCGAAATAGAACTTGAGTTCCATGAAGCTGTCTTTGGGTGTAAAAAAGAAGTCGATATGACCTACAAAACCTCTTGTGAGCCTTGTGATGGGACCGGTGCAAAAGATGCAAAAGTGGAGTCATGTGAATACTGTGGAGGTCAAGGACAAGTCCTTATGCGTCAAGGGCCTATGCAATTTGCACAAACCTGCCCTCAATGTCAAGGTCAAGGGAAAACTATTAAAGAGGCATGTGAAAGCTGTCATGGTAAAGGATACCATGTAGAAGAAGATACTGTTACTATCACTGTTCCAGCAGGTGTTGATAGTGGTAATCGTCTTCGAGCACAAGGGTATGGTAATGAAGGCAGGAACAATTCACGAGGTGACCTTATCATTACTTTTGCTGTAAAAGAAGATGAAAACTTTGTAAGAAATGGTACTGACATCTATATAGAAGTACCTGTTTTCTTTACCCAGTCTATACTGGGAGAAACTATCTCCATCCCAACACTTGATGGGGAACTAGATCTTAAACTTAATAAAGGTACAACAGATAAAGAACAATATGTATTCCCTAATGAAGGGGTAGTTGATGTACACTCTGGAGAAAAAGGTCGTCTTATTGCTCAAATAAAACTCATCCTGCCTAAAAAAACAAATGATGAACAAAAAGAGTTCCTTGAAAAGCTACAAGAAAGTTATGGGGTAGAAAGCCACCCTCACAAATCTACATTTGATTCTGCATTTGATAGAGTAAAGTCTTGGTTTAAAAACTAATTTTTCCTTCTTTCCTTATCTTTTTTTAGTCTATGGAATATCTTGCCATAGACTCATTTCATTAACCTTACTATTCTATACTAAATGAGTATATCTTTACTATGTATAAACGATAATTATTTTCCTTTAAGTTTAGAGAAGCTATACTTGTAAAGGAAAATTATTTTCCTTTACATAATATATTTTAGAAAGGATTTATCATGGCAACAAGAGGAAACTCTATCATCAAAGGTATTGAAATTAATGAAATCATTACAGTACTCAATAAAGCCTATGCAGATGAATGGCTAGCCTATTACCAGTACTTTATAGAGGCAAAAGTCATTAAAGGTATCATGAAAGATGCAGCTATAGCAGAGTTACAACAACATGCCACAGATGAACTTAGACATGCTAATATGGTAGCTGATCGTATTCTTCAACTAGGAGGTACTCCATTACTCAATCCTAAAGAGTGGTTTACCCATACAAACTGTGGGTATGAAGAGCCAAAAAATTTTGATGTAGTAAGTATACTTGAGGATTCTATCAAAGGTGAGCAGTGTGCTATCTCTATCTACTCCAAACTGGCAGAAATGACCAGAGATAAAGATATTGTGACTTACGATATTGTCAGTGAAATCCTTGCAGATGAAGTCGAACATGAAGAAGACCTCCAAGCACTGCATGATGATATTACAGAATTTGTAGCAGACATTAAAAAGAAGATAACTTAAAAGCAAATACATGAAATAGCTAAAGGTTTACGTAGCAGTAATCTACTGAACCTTTTGAGATAAAACAATCTTGGAAGAAGATGGTGTTGTAATATCTGCATCATCTAGCCGTTTGTCATATGCTATCACATACACTTCATCACCACTTTGTAAATAATTATATTCACCAAACTCGGCATACGCTGTAGCCCCTATTGAAATAAATGCTTTTTTAGGATACTCACACTCTTTTAAATGTTTAGATATATCTTCTAATGGACCAAAATCTTCCTGCTGATTCATTTTTTCAATCAACCACTCTTTCAGTTCGGTATAGAAATAACTATACCCAAGTAAAGGTGCATCCACACCATAGGGGTGTAACATACCATCACGTTCTACAAAAGAACATAGATGATAGTTATCCATAATACCACCCTCTTCGAACTTATCTATAGGTATCCATGTACTGCCTATACCTTTTGAATTACTTCCCCAAGATTTTTTCTCAGAAATCTTTTTTGCACCTTCTTTTCTTATGGTACAATCATTAAACGTTGTAAACTTTTGTGCTACCAAATCAACAACATTGTTATCTGTGTCATACATCACATCAAAAAGTATGGCTATTTCAGGCTCTACTTGTGCGTTGGCTTCATAACTTGGTAGTGTTAAAATTTCTGTACTTATGGAATACAGTCCTAAAAATGACTCAGAACCAGGTAAATAAAAAGGGAAGATACCTTTAGGTGCATCTAGTCTGTCCGTCTTAACATTTTCAAAATCTTTAAGTTCACCAGCTTGTTCTAAATGGTGTGCAAAATTTCCAGCTACTCCTAAACATATTACATCTTGTAATTGCATACAATATCCTTAAACAAATAATTGTCATAGTATATCTTAGGGATGATTATAGAGTGTTTTTAGAGTCATTTTGCACACTTTGAATATTCTAACCTTACGCATTGGTTTTTTAATCCTCATATTTAGACAAGAAAAATTTTTTAAATTACATTTTGTTCCTACTATTCAATTTTTTTCAGTTATACTTATTTATTATTTATATACCTATTTTAAGACTATAGAAATCGAATGCTATTTTATAGGTATCTAATGTGGGAAAAGGAAATAAAAGCATATGCAAGTTGAGATATCACGTAGAAAATTTCTTCAAGGTTCTGTCGCATTGAGTATTACGGGGGGTAGTGCTGTATCATTTACTAACCTGTTGGCAACAGATAAAAAACCTTTACATAAAAATGTCAAAATAGCTACTGTCTGTGAAATGTGTGTGAACAAATGTACTGCTTGGGCAAAAGTTGAAGATGGAATTGTTAAAAAACTAGATCCCAATCCCCTCTTTCCCAAGTCTAAAAATATGCTCTGTGCCAGAGGAGATGCAGGTATACATGCACTCTATGATCCAGACAGACTTAAATATCCTCTCATACGAATAGGCAAAAAAGGTGAAGGAAAGTTCAAGCGTGCAACATGGGAAGAGGCTTACCATGCCATTTTAAACGGTACCAAACTTTTTAAAGGTATGAAACAGATATTGGAAGAAGAAAAAGACAATCGTTCTACCCTAGGATACTGTGCTGGAGAGGGAATGGGTGAACATACTTTTAAACAATTCATGGGTGACCTTATAGGATCTGCAAACTTTGTAAATCATTCTTCCATTTGTCTTAAAACTACTACTGCTGGATATGCACTGACTTTGGGAGCATATGGAAAAGCAGATTTGGATAATGCAAAATACGTCATCATGGCAGGCGCCAACAGAGCTGAGGCTATTTTAACACCAGATACTATGGATATGTTTAAACGAACGAGGGGAAGAGGACTCAAACTTATTGTACTTGACCCACGCTATACCAATACTGCCCAACATGCCGATAAATGGTTAGGTATCAAGGTAGGTACTGATTTAGCATTTGTTTTAGCACTTACTTATGTAGTCATCAAAGAAGTACTTTTTAACAAAGAATTTGTTGCTAAAAATATGAACCATTTTCAAGAATACAAAACACATATACTCAGCAACAACTATACACCAGAATGGGCTGAAAAAATCACAGGTATTAAAGCCCATGAAATATATACCATTGCCAGAGACTTTATGGCACATGCACCTAGTGCTATTTATTACCAAGGTAGAAGAACCGCATGGAGCTTACAAGATTTTCAACTGAGACGTGCGCAAGCAATCTTTACGGCCTTAGGTGGAGGTATAGATATGAAAGGTGGTATTGTTTTTGGGAAAAAACTACCTCTAGATGAACACACTGTAGAAATTCCTCTCTATGCAAATATACAAAGACGTATAGACAAAAAAGAAGCCACATTTGTCGGACCTAATGGTACATGGATAGGATTTAGAAATGCCATTATCGAAAAACGAACACCCTATCCTTTACGTGCGATGTTTTCTTATAAACAAAACCCCATGCAGGCCATTCCAAACATTGCCAAAACAAGAAAAATGTTTGAGATGTTAGATTTGGCAGTGACCATAGACACTATGCCCAGCGATACTGTCATGATGTCTGATGTTGTCCTTCCAGAATGCACCTATCTTGAGCGAGAAGATCCTGTAAAATCTTTTGCAGGTGTTGAGCCAGCCATTATTTTAAGAAATAAAGTAATTGAACCTATGTATGATACTAGAGCTGTCTATGATATCTTAAAAGGTCTTAGTCAAGTCATCTCAAAACCTCTCTTTAAAATCACCGCCAAATATGATGCAGATGTACAAGAAGAGATAGAAGATGCAAGCTATGAAGATGTGTATGAAGAGAATGGGTTTGATCTTACAAAAGCATATGTACACACGCAGGAACATATCAACAAGGAACGCGTGGTCAATGAATATGGTGAGGAGGCATATAAGACACTGAAAGAAAAAGGTGTCTTTTACCCCCATATGGATACATACTTTAAACAATTGGGTATGAATGAATATCAATACTACCCAGATGATAAAAAGTACTACACCTCACCTGGGGGAGAAAAACTAGATGCGCAGGATACATGTATAGATGAAAAAGCTATTGCTGCACTTAAAAAGAATTTAGGAACAGCTTCTGGAAAAGTAGAATGTTATTTGGAAACAATGAAAAAAAATGGTGTTGATCCTATGCCCACCTGGAGAGATGAACTTTATAATGAAGCACCAAAGGGTAAATTTAAATTTGTCACTGGTCGTCATGCACAACAAACACAAAATTCTACAGCCAATAACATCATGCTCTTAGATGTCATGCGTGAAAACTATGTATGGATCAACAAAGAACAAGCAGATGAAAAAGGCATTAAGTATGGTGATATTGTAGAAGTCAAAAGTTCTGTAGGTATTATACATATCAAAGCCTATCCAACCATAAAGATTATCAAAGATGTCGTTTTTTATGTGCATGGATTTGGACAAGAGTCCACAGGTCTTACCTTTGGATATAGAAATGGTGCTAGTGATAATATGATTATAGAAGACACTATCGAATCAGTGTTTGGCACAGCAGCCATGCATGAGACACTTGTAGAAGTAAGAAAGGTATAAAAGGTACTATTATGAATTTTGCCATGGCATTAGACTATCAAAGCTGCATAGACTGTAAAGCATGTGAAGTCGCATGTAAAGAAGAAAATGGTGTACAGCTAGGTGCTGATAAACAGCGTATTTGGGTAAGCCAATCTGAAAAAAGTATCTTTGGAGAGCCTTTTGTAGCTTTACATCCTTCTCAGTGTAACCACTGTCAAGATGCACCTTGCGTGGATGTCTGTCCAACTGGTTCAAGTTACTTTGCATTAGGTGGTATAGTCATGACTAACAAAGATACATGTATCTTATGTAAAGGATGCATGGAAGCCTGCCCCTATGATGCACGTTTTGTAGATGACACCCATGTAGCAGTAGACAAGTGTACCTTTTGTTATGATACACGTATAGTAAATGGTGAGATGACCACAGCTTGTCAAGCTACCTGTCCTACTAAAGTAAGACTCTTTGGCGACTTAGACGATGAAGAGGGTGAACTCATACAAATGCTGAATAAAAGAAAGTTTTATGTGCTCAAAGAAGATGAAGGTACGGTGCCTAAACTCTTCTATATGCTTCCAGAACATGACAAAAACTATGCCATGAACTCTGTAGATGAGGGTACGAATATCTATACATGGGATGAGTTTAAACCTATCATTGAAATGGCAAAAGCTAAAAGGAAACCACAATGGCAAGCAATGCAGGAGTAAAAATAAACAACGTTACATTTAAATCACTCTTTACCTCAAATAGCATGTATATCGCCTATGGCTTTTTGATTTTTGCACTCATTGGGATGATAGATGTTTTTTATGGACGATATTTCCTACCTTCTGCGACAGCTTTTGATGCTGGCTTAAACCCAGCAAGTAGAGAAGTTGCAGAAGCAATGAAAGTAGCTGTCTTTGGAAATGGTGGGGAAGTAAAAAGAGAAGCACCCTGGTCACTTTATATTGTTAATTATATGTATATGATTTATGTAGGTTCTGGCATTATTTTCATTGTTGCTTGTGCAGAGTTACTCTCTATCTCCCTCATCAAAAAAACAGCGGCAGGTTTTCTTACATTGGGATTGGCCATGATTGTTGCAGGACTCTTTACCCTCCTGATGGATTTGAATATTTTACATCTTCCCAGTATGTTGTTTTCTCCTAATATTAAATCTGGGATGTGGTTAATGCTACCCTTATATTTTATTTATATACCTCTTATAGTCTTTAAAATCTATCTTATTTTGAGCAATAACAAAAAATGGGGAAAACACATAAGTATTTTTATACTACTCCTTAGTCTTATTGTAGAAGTTTTAGAGTTTTATATTCAAGCAAAACTTTTTAATATGAACGAAGCTAGGAACCTTTGGACTACTTACCCCTTTTTAACCCTATACTTTATGGTCTCATCCTTTGCAGCATCAGCTGCTATAATGGTCTTTTACACCTATCTTACATATAGGAACAAAGATAGAACACAATGTTATGACTTAATGGCACTCATACAAAAGATAACACTCTATATGGTCATAGCACTGGGCGTGTATGAAGCAACCGCTTATCTTTTCATTGACAAGCGATGGGCTGAAATTATTCTGTTTGGTGATTTTAAATTGTATTTTTATCTCTATCTTACTTTGGCTGTAGGTATTCCATTTATTGTTCTCTTTCAACATTCTATTCATAACTACTATAAAATACTTGCTTCAATCTCCATCATTGTTGGTACCTATTTAGGAAAAATCATTTTTGTCTATGGAGGAAATGCCTATCCAATGAGTGATAGATTTGGGGTAGGCTTTGAGAAATATGGAGAATACACACCCCTTCGGGATATCATTTTCTTTATGCCCTCATTTGGAGAAATAGCTGTAGTGGTCGGTTCTATCGGTATTGTCATTTTAGTTTATAGCATCATTGATATATATTTTTCTGTTTCTAAAATGAGGAATGAATGAAATATGTAGGTATTTTACTCTCAATAGGTGAGAAGAAGTCCATGAATCACATAAAAGAAGAATTAAAACTGTACTTTTTCAAAGTACAGTCCAACACCTCATAATTATGTTACTTAAAATTTACTATGCGTTTGCAACAGCATCTTTAAGTGTTTTACCTATTTTAAATTTAGGTGCAGTATGTGCTGCTTTTGTATAGGTTTTATCTGTTCCTGGAACTTTACCAGATTTTTCTGCTACATCTACTGTAGAAAAAGTACCAAACCCTACCAAAGAGACAGTCTCTTTTTTTACCAATGCTTCTGTTACTGATGCAATAAATGCTTTTACTGCTCTTTCTGCTGCTGCTTTACTTTCGAACTCGCCATTTTTTTGTACTAGTTCTACGAAATCTGATTTTGTCATTACTTCTTCCTTTAGTTTTAAAATTAAGATATATTCATTATAACACAATAAACTCTTAAGAAAAGCTAAAGAACCCTATAAATTGTCCTAAATTTTTCATATTTATAAAAAAATCTAGTATATACGTCTCATTATTACATTTTTTCTACAAGTTTGACCGCATCATAAGCATCTTTTTTTATAAAATCTGCATACTCTTCAAAATCTTCTACCTTCCCATAACCACACAATACACCTATGCTACCAATATTTGCATCATATGCTGACAATATATCTGCACTGGTATCCCCAATCATATATGCGATTCTCCCAAAACGGTAGTCGAGTGCTTTTAAGGCCTTCACAACAGGTTCAGAATCTGGTTTAGGATACTCTACCTCTTCTCTGCCTATAAGTACATCAAAATATTTCATCAAATCAAAATGCTCAAGCAGTACACGTGAATACTCACTTGTTTTGGTTGTCACTACTCCAAGACGTGCATATACGTGTGCTGCTTCTATCGCTTCTTTTGCCCGTGGAAGTAATACTGTTTTTTTTGTATGTATAGTTCGGTAATGTTCCTTATATGCTTTTACATATACCATTGCTTTTGTTTCATCGACCCCAAGCTTCATAAACATAACATCTAAGGGCAACCCTATAAGCGACTTAATACTGTCATGATCTGGAACATTTTCACCAAACGAGGTATATGCATTTTCAAAACTCTCCAAAATGGCTTCAGTTGAGTCTATAAGTGTACCATCCAAATCAAAGAGTACAATTTTACCCTTTATGCCGTCTTCTTTCATTGTATATATAGTGCTTGAGGACATCTCATCCAATCCTTAATTCATATTTTAGAAACTTTTAAACGAATCAAAACTTCTACTATACCTCGCATCATACCCAGAATTTATAAAGTTAACTTTTCAATACCAATTGACTAAATTTAAAATGTAAATATTCCTGTTAAATTACATTATAGAATAAAGTTTTTTAAAAAATCTGTGAAAAAATCTGAAGGCTTAGCTAAGAAGGTGGTGCGTCAGAGAGGATTTGAACCTCCACACCCGTAGGGCACTACCCCCTCAAGGTAGCGTGTCTACCGTTCCACCACTGACGCATATAGACTAAAATAGTTTAAAGTACTATTTGAAACTTATAATAAATTTTAACAATAAATGAGGGGTTTAAAGTTGTGAAGGGATTATATCCCTCACAACCTTTTAATGTCTTTAAGATTAACCTAAAAATGGGTTAGCGTAAAGAGCGATAAGTGCAATTACCAATGTATAGATAACTTGCGCTTCAATCATTGCAAGAGCGATGAACATTGTAGTCATTAGTTTACCACCAAGACCTGGATTTCTAGCAGTACCCGCGATAGTAGCCGCAGCAGTATTACCCATACCAACAGCTCCACCAAGAGCAGCAAGACCAAGACCAACACCAGCAGCAACTACTGAGTATGCTTTAATCATAGATTCACCATCTGCTTCACCAGCAAATGCAACAGCACCAAGTGCTAAGAAAAGTAAGAAAAACTTTTTCATTTTAATATCCTTTAAGTTAATAGAGTTTAAGTCTCTTCGACTGTTTTATAAAGTCTGTTCGGATAGCGTAAACAATGTTACCATTGCCAACAACCACATAAATGCAAGCTGTTTCCCTACTAATTACTTTTTATAAACGTGAAAGTATAACTAAAAATGATTTAATTTATACTAAAAACACTACCTACTCAACCTTTGTATTTTCTTCTAATTTTATATTTTCAGGATCCATGAGACTTTCTAAATCCGCATGTGCAAAGATTTGTTGAAGCAGTTGTCCTTTATCAAGATTAAGTGGCTCAAAAGTATGGTCTTCCAAAAGCTCAACAAACTCAAAAATCTCTTTTGTAATGTTAAACTCACCTTCTATAATGTTTAACTTTTTAAAATGTTTTAAAATCGCTTGAGTTGTTTTGTTTGGACTTTGTTCTAGCTCATGATATCCAAAGGCTATCACATAAACGCCTGCATCACAGGCTGATTCGATGAAATTTTGTATTCTTCTTAACTCGATATCCTCTGTAGGAAAGTTTTTCAGGTTAAGTAGTACTACATGGTAGGTCTCTTTAAGTTTTGATTTTTGGTTATGTTCTGTAATATTCGGTCTGTTACAGCATAACAATTCATTATGACGTGAGACAATAGTCTTTTCAAGGTTCTCAAAAAGGTCTGTCATCATCTCAGGATTATATGCTGTTTGGTAAAGTTCAATATGTTGTAACGTAGAGAGTGAATAAAACTTCTTTTTACCAAAGTCAAACATGTCTACCTTCAAACTTCCATGAGGTAGACTAGAGAGTAATTCTAAACAAAGGCCTTCGAGTAAAGCATCTGCTTTTGCTTCAGATGCTTTATCATATAGCAAACAAAACCCACCATCACTTGTATGTGTATATAAAGGTATTGTATTATTACCCTTGATTAAATCCCCAAGGTGAAACCCCCAAGGGAATGCATAACGTTCATCTTTTTCTATCATAGTTATTTCTACTCGCTTTTCTATATATTTACGCTAAAAAATCTGGTGTGGCTAATTCCACCTTTTTACCTTTTTGTTCCATCACAACAACAGTAATGGAGTCACCTTCATTATATCGTTCAGAGAGGTTATCCACACGCTCTTTCGCAACCTTTGAAATATGAAGTAATGCATCAAAACCATCTGGCATTTCTACAAAAAGTCCAAAATCAACAATACGTTTTACTTTACCTTCATAACTCTCACCTACTTTATATTCCATCTGTTTTTTTACAGGGGCAGAAGCAAGGCTTTCGATATGTTCTCTTGCAGCTGATACTTTTGTTTTATCTCCACCAGATACTTTTACCCCACCTACATCACGATCAAGATCAACACTTACTTCAAATTTTTCAATAATACCGCGAATCGTCGCTCCTGCTTTCCCTATAATATCTACTATTTTAGAAGGGTGGATAGTAAAATGTTCTGTACTTGGAAGTGCTTCACTTGTTTGAATATTCTTCATCGCATTTTCCATGAGATCTAAAATATGATTTTTCCCTTGACGTGCTTGCATCAATGCTTCTTTAAGTATGGAAAGGTCAACACCCCCTAAAGTAATATCCATTTGCAGCGCTGTAATACCGTGTCTCGTTCCTGCCACTTTAAAGTCCATATCTCCATCATGGTCTTCAAGTCCCATAATATCTGTAAGTACAGCATACTTACCATTTTCATGTACAAGTCCCATAGCAATCCCTGCAACAAGATCTGTCGTTTCAACTTCAGCTGCACGTAATGCCAATGATCCCCCACAAATGGTTGCCATAGACGAAGATCCGTTAGATTCTAAAATCTCAGAGACCAAACGAATACTACCATCGTAATCTAACGGTATCGTAGATTCCATTGCTTTCTTACCAAGATTACCATGTCCTAACTCTCGACGTCCTGGTGCACCTATGAACTTAGCTTCTCCTACAGAATACCCTGGGAAATTATAATGTACCATAAACCTTTCAGTCTGTGCTGTACTTTTAGTGATAAGTTCATACATTTGTGCGTCTTTTTTATCCCCTAATGTTACAGTCACCAACGCTTGTGTCTGTCCCCTTGTAAAAAGACAAGAGCCATGTACTGATGGTAATATATTGGTCTCTATACTAATGTCTCTCACTTCATCTAAGGCTCTACCGTCTGCACGAATATTGTGATCAATAATCATTGTTCGTACAGCTGTTTTTTTATAACGTTCAAGAACCTTCGCGACTACTTGTTTCTCTGTTGTGTTCCCCTCCGCTTCTAACGCTTCTAAAATACGCTTACGTATTTTTTTAAGTTCAGAAGAACGTTCACTTTTTGCCATATGTGCTATAGCCTTTTTTACATCTTCTGCATAGTTGGTCTCAATGTAAGTATATAAAGTTTCATCAACTTTATCTTCAGTTATCTCTAATACCAATGGTTCTCTGATAAAAGGGGTAAATACATCAACATATTCTTGTGTTGATACTTCAATGGCTTCTGAAGCCATCGCTATCACATCCACAAGTGCTTCTTCTGAAAATTCATTGGCATGCTGTTCATTCTCATCTTTTGATGCTAAAGTTCGCATCTCTATCATGACAATATCTTTTCCCGAACCCACTACCAACAAATCCAATTCTGAGTCTTCTTGTTGTCTCAAGGTAGGGTTTACCACTAAATTATCCCCTTCCGTACCTATCCTTACTGCTGCGATAGATGTTGAAACAGGTATATCTGAAACGAAAAGTGCTGCATTGGCAGCATGCAGTGCGGCAACTTGCATGTCTACATTTTCATCTGCACTCACAACCATGATAGAAATAGTCACAGGATAATGAAAGCCTTGAGGGAAGAGAGGACGTAAAGAACGATCTACTATACGAGAGGTTAATGTTTCAAAATCACCTGGTTTTGTTTCTCTTTTGATAAAACCACCAGGAATTTTAGCCGCAGCATAAGACTTCTCCATATATTGTACAGTTAACGGAAGAAAATCTTCATCCACAGCTTTTTCATCTATAGCAACTGCTGCAATGAGTACAGCTTTACCTTGTGTATACATCACTGCACCTGATGCCTGTTTTGCTATTTTATTAAATGTATATTTTTCTTCAAGATTATTTATATTAATCTCTACAATTTGTTCTTTCATTTATCTTTGTGTCCTTTTTTTAATTAATCTACTTTAATTTACTAATGATTCACTCTTGTCTTCATTGTCGTATTCTATAGACATTTGTCTGTTCACTATCTCTTCAATCTCTTCAAAAGTCATTGGCTCAAAATTTTTATAATAGTATTCTATCGAAATATAGTCTTGTATCTTATGAGGGCAAAAGACACCATCACATACTGTCAGCAAATTTTGATAGACCGTTTTATCCAAAATAGGTGTTGCTATATAAATATTTTTAGCTTCCCTGGCAATAACGGACTTTAATGCTACCATCATAGTAAGTCCAGTCTCAATACATTCATCTGCAAGCACAACATATTTTCCCTTAAGTGAAATAAGATCTTTTCCTTTACGATATTTATAGACATAGGCAAGTATTTCTTCCTCATATTTCCTATGTGCTTCACTATAGACATAATCTTCATTGATTCCAAAAGAATCTATAAGGGCTTTATGCATCACTACTTCTTCCGTTTCTGATATCATGGCTATTGCTAATTCTGGATTATTAGGAGCCAGGATGGGTTCGGTTAAAAGTATATCCATTTGAGCATGTATTTTTTTTGCAATTTTATCAGCATAAAAAACACCTCCTTCGCTAACACCTATCACAACCGTTTCATGTTTTAAAAATAATTCTACAGGTATCGTTTCTAAAAGCTGTACTGAGGCATCTTTTGCATCTTCAAAATAATTTTTATTATCTATATCTTTGGGCATGGTCTGCTCCTGGAAATTGTTTGGAAACTTCTTCTTCATCAAAAGTATAACGAAACTCTTCTATATACTTCATCAATAACTGATATGCACTATTTAACTGCTCCATTTTCATAGCCTCACCCCCTAAGTCTGGGTGATTTTTTTTAGCAAGAAAGTGATACTGTCTTTTCACATCTTCTTTTGTAATCAGTTTAGGTAACCCCAAGGTATCCAAGGCATTTTCTATTTCTTCTATAGGACTAAGCATTATCTTGTACCCACACTTCCTGCCACACCAGTTCCTGTGCCAACTCCACCAAAAGGTATAAACTGGAATTGTACAAAAAATGTATTAAGTGTTGTAAACCCTGTTGGTCTGGGAGTAATGTCTTGTCTAATTGAGGCATCCACACTCCAGCAGTCTTGATGATATGAACCACCAAAGCGCCACTGTCGACTTGATGATTCCTCCACATTATATGTTAAACCTCCGTTGAACGAAACCCTTTGATTATACATATAAGTAAACGACATATCAACATCATTTGCAGTACTTGCATTTGGTAAATCAGGTAAAACTTCTTTATATGTATGTCCCACAGAGAGACTATAATCAGCACCAGATAAACCTACACGTGTGGAAGACTCCCGAATCTTATCAAATTCATGAGAATATACTATATTACTATACATACTCCATCTACGCCAATTATACTGCATTTCATTACTCAAATCTGCTAACTTATAGTTTCTGCCAGGATAATATTTTTGTGAAAACCGTTGAAAAAACTTTAACCTCATATTTTTATCATAAAAATATTGACTAAAAGACAGATCAAATTGTTCTTCAGGTAAACCTACTGTAAAAAGCGCTTTTTGTTCTTCATCCAATAAAGAAAATTCAACAGGCGACTGATTTTCACTCCCTGGCTTCAGATAAGAAAGTGAAGGTTGGAACACATGAATAAAACTATCAAATTGTTTTGTCAAATCTGTAAATAATTTTGCTTTACTTATAGTACTATAATATTGAAAATCATCATATATAAAAGTACCATTTTTAAAAAAGAATTTAGAATAGAAGAACTCTTCTCCTAGAGATATACTCATAAAGTCATCAAAAAATGAAGTTGTAAATTCTATAGGTATACGTACTTCTGCCTGACGCATAGTTGTGCCTTTTTTCCTATCAAAATTATTTACTTTTAAATCTGCACTGTATGTTAGATTGTTCCAAAGAAAATGTTGTAAATATTTATGTCCTTGTATAGAAGGCAATATCTGTATTGTTTCATCCTGATCAACATTATTTCGTGTATCAATAAAGTATTTGGCATTTAAACCCATATAATAATCATTATTATATGCAAAATAATTTACACGAGATTCTTGTAAAGGAGTAAGACCAAAGTGGCTCAGGTTATTTTGTTGTAAATTAAGATAGTCAATATCATTTAAAAAAGTAGTATTAACATACAAACCATCTGTAAAACCTTTAGGGAGTATGCTAGGAAACACTTTTGAAGATTCATAATTAAATTCAAAACCATAATGACTATCATTGGGTAAGTTTTGTTGTTCTACATAACTTTGATTATCTTTAAAATATCCTATCCTCATAGTTCCAGCAGAATAAGCACTATCAACAAAACGCAATGTAGAATATATACCTACCGATCGTGAAGTGCGTATTTGTGGGTTGAACTCCATATCCACACTGTCAGATATAGCCCAAAAAATAGGCTGTTCATACAAAAATCCTTCTAAGTCCGTATATCCAAAACCCGGAAATAATAATCCTGAACTTCTTTCCTTATGTGTAGAAAATGCCAAGTATGGTGTATAGAGTAATGGTATATCCAAAAAATAAATTTTTGCATCATACACTTTCATATACTTATCTTGACTATCATATACAGAACGATCAAAAACCATTGTCCACAATGGATCTTCTATCTCACATGAAGAGAGCATACTTTGTCCAAATGTATAATTTCCATCAACACGATGCGCCTTGTCTGCTAAAAGCCATACATCATTTTGACTCGAAAAAAAAAGTTTTTCAAAATGTACTTCTTTCGTATCTGTTTGAATTTCCATATGATTTGTATGTTCTTTTGTACCCTGATAACCTATCATTTCAACATTGCCATCTAAAATAAGTAATTTGGTTTTTTTGTTATACACTGCTGTGGAAGCTTTGATAACAGCGTCATCATAATACACCACCACACCTTCACTCGCTTCTACTGTCTCATTTGTTGTATGTAACGATTTAGCAGTAACCTCTATCTTGTTACCCTGCGCATACAAAAACCATGTAAGCAAACCAATAACAATAAAAAACTTGTACAGTCTAAACATCTATCACTACACAATGTGTCAATTTATCATGTAAAGTTTGTTTAAGTGGGAGAAAAAAAGCTACAAGGAATCCTAAATAAAAGACTACTTCACTGGTGATACGTAACGATGCTCTTAAAAAAGATTTATACAATGTGAGGTTCTCTCCATCAAGTAGAGATATAGCTTTTATTTTCATCATATACTTACCCAAAGTCATACCATTTTGCCATATAAAAATGGTATGATATAAAATTTTCAATGCAATAATCAGTAATAAATTATTGACTGAAAACTGATGCATCTCTTGTTTGAAAATTTCTATCGATTCTTCCGTTATTATAGTAGGCAAATGTCCTGTAATTGTCATCAGTTGTTCATAAAAAATCACAAATAATAAAAGAGCTATGACAATATCATCTATCACAAAAGCAAAAGCCCTTTTTTTTGTATTTGCAATCGCTAAGGAGTCAGACATATACCGTATCCTACAGTACCTGATAGGCAATATCAGTTCGGCATTGTTTTCCTGCGTAATGTATCTGACCTACAAGCATATAGGCATGACGCTGTGCTTCTTTAATACTATCACCAATACCCACGCAAACCAAAACACGCCCACCTGTAGCATACAGTTTACCTTCATCACCCCGAGTAACCCCTGCATACGAAATATGTGCATTTTCATTTAATTCTTCATGATAAATATCATCAATAATAATTTCAGCAGGTGCAGAACTTTTATAAGGGTAGTCTCTGCTTGCCATAACTACACCCACGGCGTATTTGTCATGAAACTCTATTTTAGCACTCTTCAAGTCAGCTGTTGCTGCTTTGTAAAAAAGTTCAGACGCTGGTGATTTGAGTAAAGGCATGAGTTCTTCACATTCAGGATCTCCAAAGCGTACATTGTACTCCAGAATAATAGGTTCACCTTTTACAACCATTACTCCGATAAACAATACACCTTTAAAAGGCATACCTTCAGCCCTCATGCCTTCTAAAGTTGGGATAATCACACGTTCATCAAGTTTCTTATATATGTCATCATTAACCAATGGTGTAGGTGCATACGCCCCCATACCACCAGTATTTGGGCCCTTGTCATTGTTTAACAGTCTTTTATGATCCTGGGCTGCAGGTAAAACAATATAATCATTACCATCACAAATAGCAAATACAGACAACTCATATCCATCTAAAAACTCTTCAACAACGATACTTGTCCCTGCATCCCCAAATGAATTCCCAGAAAGCATCTCTCCTGCAGCTTTTTTCGCTTCATCTTTACTTTGTGCAATAATAACACCTTTTCCGCCACACAAACCATCTGCTTTTACTACAATAGGCTCATCTAATTTCTCAATAAATGCATACGCATCTTGCAGGGAATTTGTTTCAATATATTTAGCTGTTGGTACATTATGTCGTGCCAAAAAGTTTTTCATAAATATCTTAGAACCCTCCAACTGTGCAGCTTTTGCAGAAGGACCAAAAATAGTCAAACCTCTGGCTTCAAATACATCAACTATCCCATCTACTAGTGGACCTTCTGGTCCGACAATAGTCAAATCAACAGCATTATTTTCAACAAAGTCTGCCAACTCCGAAAAATCGGAGATACTCAGGTTTTCTCCTAAGGTATCGGTTCCACCATTGCCAGGAGCAAAATAAATTTTCTCTACATTCTCATCTTTACTGAGTGCCAATCCAATAGAATATTCTCTACCACCTGCACCTAATATTAATACATTCATAAATTTCTCCCAAATATCAAAAATCAACCAATTGTGGGCTTGTTTAATAGTGATAAGAATTGTACGTAGAGGGTTTTTCAAAATGTCTGAAGGCGAACTCCCTGTTCGTCAATGGCATTTTGGGAAAGCCTATGCGTGCAAATATCGTTACTAATACATGCCCCGGATGAGCGTTCTGTTTTAAGTCGGCCCTAATAAGCCAACGGTGTAGGAGAGAGTCTCTCTTTAGGGGATAGTTTCTCGTGTATTAACCACACTCAAACGAAAGCTTCCACTCACCAAAAGACTACATGTCCCACTAAGATTAATGTTGGACCCCAAATACAGTCGTCGCATCATCTAGGTTAAGTTAATTATATCCTATTTGAAATTATAGTTAGGCTTAAATTAAAGATTTTGCTTTTTTAATACATGCTTCAATCATAGGCTCATCTGCCACAACACATTTTACATTATCTGGTAAATGTTTTTTTGTTGATTCACCTATCACAACTGCCGTATAGCTCTTATCCCATTTAAAATTTTTTAAAAAACAATGGATTGTAGAGGGTGAAGTAAAAATAATGATAGCATCCTTACATGGTTTATCTATATTCTTATAGTGAACACATGATGTTTGATAGATAATGTGTTCTGTTATCTCTAAGCCTGCATGAGATAAAAACTGCTTTACATCAAAAAATACTTCTTTGGGACGTAGATACAAGATTTTTTTATACTGAAATTTTTGAATAATATCGTTACCCAATCTTTCTCCATAAAATGATTCGGGCTTATATATCACCCTTCCTCCTAGATTGACTATTTCTCTTGCTGTAGCAGCCCCTATTGCTAAACAGGGAAGCTCTTTCCATTTTGGATTCAATTGTTCTATGCTTTTAACAGCTTGCTTTGAAGTAAACATAAGAATATCATAACCAGAAAAATCTATCTGTACATCTAACAAAGAAAACTCAATCATAGGAAGATGATAAATATTTTCTTTAGAAACAGGTGATAAAAGATATATCATTCCTTCTCTTTTAATAAAGTGTGGTCATTTAACATTGCCTCATTGATTGCCTCATCATCATAAGGATCAAAATGTGGCGTGATTACCCATTTTTTTTGCTTTTCAATGAGTTTAATCTTATCTTCTATTTCATCTGCAATTCTATGTGCTTCTATTAGACGCATACTAGGACGCAAGACCAGGTGAAACTCAACAAAATTAGTACTCCCATCTGTTCTTGTTTTAAGCCAGTGATAGCTGGTAACCTCTGGATGTTGAGAAATAATTTCACCAATCTTGGCTACACTATCCCCTTCTAATGCACGATCTAGAAGTATTTCTATACCCTCAACAATAATTTCATAAGCCGTATAAATAATATATACTCCTATGCCTAAACCAAACAGTGCATCTATCCAGTCTAGGCCTGTCATTGCAACTAATGCCAATGCCAATAAAACTGCTGTATTTGATAAAAGATCTGTCTGGTAATGCAAGGCGTCTGCTTTTATGACCAAGCTATCTGTTTCCTTGGCAACTTTACGTAAATACTGTACCAAAAAGTATGTAAGTAAAATAGAAATCAACATAGCAATAATAGAAGGTATCAAAAGAGAAGTTTTGGTTGTATTTACCAATTTTTCAATCGCTATATAAATAATGTAAAACCCTGATATCGTAATCACTGTACCTTCAATGACAGCAGCAATTGCTTGAATTTTTCCCTTACCGTATTGATAAGCACTGTTAGGGTGTTCTTCAGATTTTTTAATCGCAAAATAATTAAACAGAGATACTGCCATATCTAAAATAGAATCAATGGCTGAAGCGAGTACTGCAACAGAGCCACTTGCTAAACCTACAATGAGCTTAATCAGCACAAGTATCATGGCCACTGAACTTGAAATAATAGTAGCACGTTTTTGTGGTGATTGTTGTTGATCCACGAACTTTCCTTCTTAAAAATATAACTTACATAAGTATGCTAAATTATTCTATCATATATTGATTAATATAATCTCATTTATGCTATAGTTTAACTTCAACATCATACTTTATATAAAGTTAATTTAAACATACATCGGATAAGAACAATGAATAATCAAATAAATGCAGAAGATTTTAATCAAGCTATTGACAATAAGTCCATCTCATTTGAAAACCGCCTAACCTACGATAAATTAAGTTTTTACTATATCTCAGTACCTATTATGCTACTTGGTAATATATTAGGAGCATTCTTACTAAGTGCTATGCAGATTAATGTTGTAGATTTCTACTTTATAGGTATCTGGTTACTTGTGAGTTTTATTATGTTTTTGTATCAACTGTACCATTACTATCAATTTAAAAATGAAACAGAAGAAAATAAACTTAAAAATGCTGATATATGGCTAGATAAATACTATACTAATATACTCCTTAGTGGTATTGTATGGGGTAGTGCCGCATTTTTAGTTTTTCCTGAATCCAATCTACTAAATCAAATGATTGTCATGTTGTTTCTATTTGCCATTGGTTTTTCTGCTATGGGAGTACTTGCTTCAAAGCAAGATTTGCTTTTAACCTATGTCTTAGCTACCTATTCACCCCTTATTTTACGTTTATTTTTTATGGAAGATGATTTATATACTAAAATTGCTTATGCGGTATTGGCTTTAATGCTTATCATGATACTCATAGCAAACTATTATGGCAAAATCATCAATAACTCTTTAAATAACCGTCAACACTTTATTACCATTAAACATTCCCATGAAAAGCTGAAAGAACGATTTTTTTCCTTATTTGAACGTGCACCTGTAGGCATATATTATTATGACAAAGATTTAAAACTGCAAGATGTTAATACTCACTTTATACAAATGAATAAAGTAGAGACAAAAGAGGATTTACTCAATTTAAATCTTAACACATTAACTGATAAGCGAATTATCAATACACATGAAAAAGTATTTAAGGGGAACAGTAGTCATTATCGTGGTCCATTTGAAATACAAAACAATGATACAAATATTTATGTAAACCTCTCGTGTGTACCTATGTTTGACTCGGATGGTAATGTTGCTGGAGGTATTACAATCATTAATGATATTACCAATGAAATTACAGCAAAAGAAGAAATGATTAGGCATGCCTATTATGACATGCTTACCAGTATTCCAAATCGTACACTACTCATGGATAAATTAAAAAGTTTTCTCATTGATAGAAAAGATCAAAAAGAATATGCATCACTTCTTTTTTTAGATATTGATAATTTTAAAAAAGTTAATGAAACTTACGGACATGATGTAGGAGATAATTTACTTAAGCAAGTTGTAATCCGTATAGAAAAAATGATTGGTAATACGGAAATATTTGCACGTATCAGTGGAAATAAGTTTGTTATATTACTTCCTATATTAGATATAGACGAAATACAATCTCAAACATTAGTAACACAGTACATAGACTCAATTAACAAACAGTTTCTTCTCCCCTTAAATTTGGCAGGAGAAGAGTATCATCTGAGTTTTACTATTGGTGCTGTTTTATTTCATGATAATACTGTATCAGCATATGACCTTCTCAAGCGTTCTGAGACAGCAATGTACCGGGCAAAAAATTCAGTCAAAGGCTCAAGCCTATTTTATCGAAGCAGTATGAGTGAATATATTAAAGAAGAACTCATGCTTGAAAATGACATCCATAAAGCGATCAAAAACCATGAATTTGAAATATATTATCAACCACAACTTGATTTTTATGAAAATAAAATTATAGGGGCTGAAGCACTTGTACGATGGAACCACCCGACGAAGGGGTCTATCCCTCCTGCAAAATTTATACCTATCGCTGAAGAGAGTGGTATTATTATTAAACTAGAAGAATTGATTTTTGATAAAGTACTTGAAGAAATAAAAATACTTAGTTTATTGGAAAATGGTTTTACACTTAATCATATTGCTATTAATGTTAGTACCATACATTTTCTACAGCCACATTTTGTTGAAAAACTAATGCTTCTAGTGAGTAAACACAAAGTCAAACCAGAATGGGTTGAACTTGAAATAACTGAAAATGGGGTGATGCAAAATATTAAAGATGCGGTCCAGAAAGTGCATGAATTAAAATCTTTTGGTTTTACAATTTCTCTCGATGATTTTGGTACAGGATACTCCTCATTAGCATATTTGAAAGAATTGCCAGTAGATACCATAAAGGTTGATCAATCATTTGTTTTTAATATGAATGAAAATGCTGGTGATGCAATGATTGTGGAGTCAGTTGTAGCCATAGGGAAAAAATTTAGTTTCAAAATTTTAGCTGAAGGAGTTGAAAATAAAGAGACATTAGCACAGCTAAAATTAATCAATTGTGATTCTTATCAAGGTTTTTTTGCGCATAAACCAATGCCTCTTGAGCAGTTAATAAAATTACTCTAATCTTATTGTTACGACATCTTCTCTAAAAAGAAGATGTTGTAAACACTTAAATTACTTTGCTGGTTAAAGATGCTATACGAGAAGCAAATGCCCCTTTATCTTTAATCTCTATACCTTCAGAAAGCCTTGCAGAATCCAATAGTATCCAAGAGATGTCCTCAAATAATGCTGTGTCATCTAAAGTACCTAGCTTTTGTATTAACTCATGGTCTGGATTAATTTCCAATATCATTGGTGCTTCAGGCATTGCCTCACCCATCTGTGCAAATATTCCTGCCATTGCAGCCATAGGATCTGATGGATCATTCACCACACAAGAAGGACTATCAATCAGACGTGTAGATGTTTTTACAGTTTTCACTTCTGAACCTAAAACTTCTTTTATTTTGTCAGTGAGTGCTTTAAATTCTTTTTCTATCTCTTCTCTCTCTTCTTCAGTTTTAGAATCAGGTGCTTCGATAGTTGTAATATCTTTTAGTTCCCACTCTTTATACTGCCCTATCATAGGGGTAACAATACTATCTTCATCTTTGTCATCCATGATAAGTACTTCAATATTTGCTTTATTGTATGCTTCAAGCAAAGGTGAGTTTCTAAGCATTTTTTCATCTTCACCTAAAAGATAGTAAATTACTTTCTTCTCTGAATCTGCTCGTGAAATA
>Ga0256839_1001116_pt1 | contig 33343 bp, 35 predicted proteins | sample 354166metaG_FD_185968 | JGI IMG/M metagenome (GOLD analysis project Ga0256839, IMG submission 185968) | Hydrothermal vent microbial communities from Mid Atlantic Ridge, Atlantic Ocean - 354-166 | ecosystem: Environmental > Aquatic > Marine > Hydrothermal vents | place: Atlantic Ocean: Mid...
GTTCCTGCCAGGTAGCCGGTGGCAAACGCCACGAGCATGGGGAACCAGAGAGATACAGTTATCCCTGCAACCTCGTAGTGAACCACCGGGGGTATGCGTATTCTGCGTATGAACTCGGCAGCCCTGCTGTTCTGCCTCTCCTCTCTGCCGTTGCCCGAGAGCAGGTCTCTCAGGATTATCAGGGTAATTGCGGTGAGTATCACTATGAACATCACACTTATATAGAGGTCAGACGCTGCCTTGCCCATGGTCTCAAAGATGTGCTCGTTTATCTTCACCGCTGCCTGCACACCCGCAATAAGCGCGACGAACATGGTTATAGCGAGCTTCTTGTCCACGTGCCCGAGCTCGCCGTGCGCCCTGGAGCCCACGATAGCCTTGCCGAACTTGTGCGTGATGTTTGAGCCCACCGCAAGTATTCCCGGCACACCCAGGTTCATCATGCCAGGAGTCATGATGAAGGCGCCGCCGCTGCCTAAGAAGCCGCTCAGCGTACCGCCTATAAAGCCCAGCAGCACCACCAGCAGCGCTTTCGTAAGTGGCAGGTCAATAAAGGTAACCTCTATGCCAGATGGCGGGGGTACGAATCCACCCATCTCTTCACCTCCTTCAGTGCGCCTTTGGCTTTATGCCCAGGTACCTGAGGATGTGCGAAACGGTGTTGCCGTAAAAGAACGCCACCGCAAGCACCGTGCCCAGCACCAGAGCCACCGAGACCAGACCCCTGTGGGTGAGCACTCCCTTTATCATCCCGAAGGACGTGAATATCACCGCATACAGTGCCAGTGCCGCAGCTCCGTACATCAGTGAGCTCCTGAGCTCGCTCCGTCGGGGATCCGGAAAGACCACCTGCAGTCCGAGCAGCGACTTCCCCAGCCTCTTCGCCAGCTTTGACTCCGCAAGAAACACAACCTCCGGCTTGAGCGCGTTTATATCCTCTGCCGGGTCACCGTTCACCTTCACCAGCGGCACAACCTCAGCGCCAAGACGCTCAAAAGCATCCGCGAGCCTGCTGAGAAGTGCCTCAGCACTCTCCTTCTCCTTCTCCGAGTGCACCCGGTAGAACAGGACCACTCTGTTTCTGATACCTTTTCGGGAATTACGGGAAAGCCAGCCTGCGCTAAAAGCTGCCAGCTCCTCAGCATTTCCGCTTTCAACTGCAGTGTTGACCACAACAACAGCATTTCTGTCCATTTATATCGCCTCCTTCAGCTCTGGTCCAGCGCGGCTGCCGCGCTGAGCCTCTTGATCCTGGAAGACAAGGAAAGCGCTATCCTGTCTGTGAACTTCAGCAGCTTTGGCTTGAACACCACTACAGGGCACGGAGAGTTCCTGATAATCTCCTCAATCACGCTGCCTGAGAACAGCCTTGAGAGTCCCGCTCTGCCATCTGTGCTCAGCAGGATTGCAAAGCTCCTGAGCTTCTTCGCCTCCCTGACCACCTCCTCGGGGAACCTGCCGGCTCTGATGCTGTAATCAGCATCAACCCCGTGAGATTCAAACAGCTCTGCAACCTCCCTCAGCTGCGTCTCCTTTATTCTCATGTCCTCAAGCACAGGCGTTGCCGCGTCCAGGTTGTAAACATCCTCAACATAAAGCAGCGTAACCCTGCCACCCCCGTTCAGCCTCCCCATCCACTCCACCATGCTGGGGACAGCCTTCTTCAGCACCTCCACATCCGTTACCGCAACCACAACATTTTTGTGCGGCATATTAATTCCTCCTTAGCAAACTTATTGTATCACTCTAAAAGCGCAGAATATTTATTTATTTCCCAAATAATTTGCATAAAATCTTCAAAATGTCTTCAAAAATCTGGCAAAAGATTTACTACAAATCTTTTAAACTATTCCAAAATTTCTCCTGAACATCATCTGGTGCTCAGGTAAACAAGTATGGACAGTGCGATGGTCTCAAACACATCCGCCACCAAGCGGTAGTGGTCAACAACGCTTGAGACATCCACTCCGAAGACAAACACCTTGACTATGGGGGCTGCGAGCAGCGTTCTGAAGAACAGTGCCAGAGCGAAGAGCAGAAAACCCAGGGTAAAGGTTGATTTCAGCTCTATGTATCGTCTGAAGAATATCCAGACCAGCACGCTGAGCAGTAGCAGGTTTATCACGCTGAAGAAGAGCCTGGCTGTCAGAACCGGGTCATCCATGTGCCTCAAAAAAGAGTGCTGGGGATTAATATATAAGTTTTATTGTACATAGTGTGCACAGGTAACCATGAACCGGAAACTGCTGTGGTGGATTTTCGGAGTTACAAGAGGCGGAGTGGTAAGAGCGAAGATAGTCAAGATGCTTCATGAGCGTCCGAGCAACGCCAACCAGCTCGCTCAGAAGCTGAAGATGGACTACACCACCGTACGCTACCACCTCAACATCCTGCTGAAGCACGGCATCGTGGAAACCTCGGAGCACACCTACATAGTCATGTACTTCCTTACCGACAGGATGCTGGAGCACTGGGATGAGTTTCTGAAGATTTACGAAAAGGTTACAGGAGGTGGGAAGGATTGAAGGTGCTTGTGCCCACTGACGGCTCCTGGGCGGCATACTCTGCCGAGAGGTATGCGGTTGAGCTGTGCAGGAAGTACGGAGGCAAGGTTATTGCGCTGCACGTTTATGACCCCGAGCTCAGCCTTGAAACCTGGAAAGCCAAGCTCATGCGGGAGCTTCTCAAGCGGGTGCAGACAGACTCAGATGCCCTTGAGATAGTTGACCGGGTTAAGAAGCTCGGGGAGGATGCTGGCATTGAGGTTGAGAGTGTTATAATCAAGGGGAAGGCAAAACCATCGGATGAGATAATAAAGTACGTGAGGCAGCGCGGCGATATTGACCTGATAGTCATAGCCCCCACGGGCAAGAGCCACCTGTTCAAGCTTTTTCTTGGCAGCACCACCGAAGCTTTAATACGGGAGCTTGGAAAGCTTCTAAGCGTGCCCGTGGTTATAGTGCCCAAGCGGGACTGACTACCTGGTGCTTATGTACAGAAAGATGGATAGCGCCACCAGCTCAAACACATCCGCAATTAAGCGGTAGGGGTCAACTATCGTGTGGGTTTCCTGGGACAGGAAGACCAGGCGCAGAATGGGAGAGGCAAACAGCGTTCTGAAGAACAGTGCCAGAGCGAAGAGCAGAAAACCCAGGGTGAACTCTGACCTCACCTCCAGGTACCTTTTTGTGAATATGTAGATGAGGAAGGTGAGAATCCCGAGATTTGCAATGCTGAGAATCATTCTTGCCGCCCATATAACATCCACCGCCATGCCTTCCACCCTGCATCTGCTTTTTGTCGGCGGTGTAACTTAAACTTTTCTCCAGAACTGGCAGCAAATCTATTTATGCAATGAGCGACACAGTCTTCACGGGAGGTGAGGATATGGGAGAGAATTTAGTTCTAAGAGAAAAGCGTGAGATAGAAGGTAGAAGCGACTCTGACAAAACCATAGACCCGGCAAATCTGGAGATGTTTGAAATCGCCAGAAAGGCGGGCATGGAAACAGCCTTTGACCGCCTGCTAAGGCAGGAGCCCAAGTGTCCCTACTGCTTCACCGGCGTGAGCTGCAGGAACTGCGCCATGGGTCCGTGCAGGATAACTGCAAAGGCTGACAGGGGGGTTTGCGGTGCAACCGCGGACGTGATGGTGGCGAGGGGGCTGCTCAGGAACACCTTAGCTGGCACAGCATCGCATGTTGACCACGCCAGACATGTGGCGCTTGCGCTGCTGCATGCAGCAAGGGGTGAGGCACCCTACAGGATAAGGGACGAGGCGAAGCTGCGCCGCCTCGGAGAGACGCTGGGCATAGAGGGCGCCGGCAGCATGCCTGTGGAAAAGCTTGCAGAGGCTGTGGCTGTACTGGCGCTGCAGGAGATAGGTGCCACACACGCCAACGGCGGCAGGTGGCTCAGGATGCACGCAACAGAGGAGCGTTTAGAGACCTGGAGCAGGCTGGACGTGCTTCCGGAGGGTGGCATGCTGCCTGTGCTGGAGGGGATGCACAGGACCAGCATGGGCAATGACGCAGACCCCGTCAATCTGGTGCTGGGCTGCATAAAGGCAGGCATAGCCGACGGCTTTTACGGGCTGCACATGAGCACCGACCTGCAGGACGTGCTCTTCGGCACACCGAAGCCAAAGCTCAGCCAGGCTGGAATGGGCGTGCTCAGGGAGGACTGCGTGAACATCGCCTGCCACGGGCACGTGCCGGTGCTGAGTGAGAAGATAGTGGAGGCAGCAGAGGCTCTTGAGGAGGAGGCGAAAAAGGCTGGAGCAGCGGGCATAAACGTTGTGGGTATATGCTGCACGGGGAATGAGATTCTTGAGAGGCAGGGCATCCCTGCGGTGGGCAACGAGCTTAACTCTGAGCTGGTTATAGCCACAGGCGCCCTGGATGCGGTGGTTGTGGACTATCAGTGCATCTTCCCGGCTCTGGTACCTGCTGCAAAGTGCTTCCACACGAAGATAATAACCACCGCCCCCACGGTGAAGATTCCCGGAGCTGAGCACGTGGAGTTTGATGAGCGCAGGGCAGATGAGGTGGCGAGGGAAATCGTGCGGAGAGCGATTGAAAACTTCAGGAGCAGGGACAGGAGCAGGGTTCACATCCCCGAATTCAGGACCCGGGTGCTTGCCGGCTTCAGCGTTGAGGCTCTGCTGGAGGTGCTCTCAAAGCTCAACAGCAGCGACCCCCTTGCCCCGCTGGTGGAGGCGATATCCTCCGGGGACGTAAAGGGGGCAGTGGCGATAGTTGGATGCAGCAACCCCCGGGTGCCTCATGACATGATGCATGTGGAGCTTGCAAAAGAGCTGGTGAAGCGTGATATACTGGTGCTCGCCACAGGCTGTGCCGCCCATGCTCACGCAAAGACGGGGCTGATGAAGCCTGAAGGTGCAGAAATGGCAGGAGAGCGTCTCAGAAGGGTGCTGAAAGTGCTGGGCGAAGCCGCCGGCATGGGAAGCCTGCCCCCCGTGCTCCACTTCGGCTCCTGCGTTGACAACTCCAGAATCAGCCAGCTCCTGAAGGCTCTCGCTGAGAGGCTGGGAGTGGCAATAAAGGACCTGCCCGTCGCGGCAAGCGCGCCCGAGTACAACACCGAGAAGGCTCTGAGCATAGGCACCTGGGCGGTGGCGCTAGGCATAACCACCCACGTAAATCCGCTGCCCCGAATCACGGGAAGCGAGGTGGTCACGAGCTTGCTGACCGAGAAGGCAGAGGAGCTGCTGGGTGCGAGATTTCTGCACAGCCCTGATCCCGTGGAAGCTGCTGACATGCTTGAGGAGGTTATACTGGAGAAGCGCAGAAAGCTCGGGCTGGAGGGATGAGGTGGCGGAGCTAAGCTGGCGCCGCCTCCCTCACAGCCCTCCTTCTTGAAGTGTATGCTAAGTGCACCGCCGGCAGAGCCACTGCTAAGTAGGCTGCATGCACCAGCACCCTGAGCCACTCTGCCTTGACAGTATAGCCGAAGAGCACCGCAAAGATGCTGCCGACGATTCCCTTGTGGTGCAGGGGTGAAGTGCTGCTTATGCCCAGATCATAAGCGGGCTCTCCCAGCCAGCCGAGCTCGTACCCCTGCTCCTCCGCATACTCAACCAGCTCATGCGTACCATAACCCGCGAGTCCGCCTGCAATCAGCACCAGCATTATGCTTGAGTAGTAGAAGAACCTCCTCAGCGGGAACTTCATTCCGAGAGAGAAGATGCCGTAGCTCAGCAGCAGCGCGAGAGCAACTCCTGCGGCGGCACCTGCGCTGGTGGCTGCGAAATCTCTCGCTGCAAAGGGGGTCAGGAAGAGCACCGTTTCTATCACCTCTCTGACGACGAAGATGTAGGCTACCAGCGCAATTGCCAGCCTGCTTCTGCTGCTTCTCACCTTCTCCTCAACATCACGGTGAATCTCGCTTCCCTTAGTCGCCATCCAGTAAACCATGTAGGTGAGCACTGCCACCGCAAGCAGGGAGGCAACACCCTCAAAGAGTGCCTTGCTGCCTTCTTCCAGACCGCCATATATCAGCGCCACCATTAGCGCTATTGCCGCTCCCGACGTCAGAGCAGCAGCGCTGCCATATGCAACGCTCTTAACATGCCCCTCTCTGCCGGTTCGGCGAAGGTACATCACCAGTATGGACACCAGGAGAAATGCTTCAAAGGCTTCCCGGAAGGTTATCACGAACTGCCCGAGCATCTTCATCACCTATCTTAGGGTAACCTAATTAGGAGTATATTTAGGTTTCCCTAACAAAGCAGCGTATCCTCCCAGGTGAGACCCGTCACCACATCCTCACCATCTGTGCATGCGGCACTCCCTGCACCTCAAGCACATTCTTCCTGTCAATCACCCCCGCCCTTATACCCACTCTCACCGCCTCTCTGCCCGTCAGGTTTGCGATGGTGGCTTCTCTGAGCACCTCCAGCACCTCGCTCTCGGTGAGCCTCTCACCTCCGTAGAACTCCTCACGCACATCCAGCACCACCTCTCCCTCCTCAAACACCTGTCCGAGAAGCTCCTCATCGCACACTGCCACGAGCACCTCCATCTCCACCCGGTACACCTTTGCCCAGTACCTCACGCTACACCCTTCTGAACCTTCCGATCTTCGGCTCATATATCTCGCCATCCCCCAGCAGCTCATTCAGCACGCTCTCCAGCACGCTCTCCTCAAGTCCGCTCTCCTGCAGCAGGGTTATGTACTTAACTCCCTCGCCGTCATCCAGCTCCTCTATGAGGTTGAGCACCAGCATTTTCGGGTCAGCCTCTCCATTCTCCGGCACCTCCTCCTCCACCACCTCTATGCTCTCCTCCACCGGCTCCTCCGTAGCCTCCTGCTCCATCACCGTGCTCTCCTCTGCCTGCTCCGGGAGGCTGTGCTTCTGAATAGCTATCTCCAGCTTCCTCACCAGCTCCCAGTTCGGGTCATCCACCCTCCACACGCACTCGGCGAGCACGTAAACCTCGCCCTCGTACTCCCTGGGCTTTCCTATTACATCTGCGGTATCTCCGACGCTGAGCTTCATAAGCGGCTCAACCTCCCTGAAGGCACGCACCGCTATGGTTGCGGTTCCATCATCTACGGTAACGCTTGCGAACTTGCCGTCCTCGCTCACAAACTTGCTCACCACCAGCCCCATCAGTCTCACCCTCCCCGCTCTCACGCCCTGCTTAGTGAGCACGTAATTGGCTTCCTTTGAGCCGCTGCGCACGAAGCTGCCCTCAACCACATCCCTGACCTCAAGCTTAACCGCGGTCTCTCGCTCCATCCCATCACCTCACGCGGTCTTGAAGTGCTCATGCTTGGGCTCAAAAATATCCCCGCTGTCGTGCAGCTTCTTCAGTATCTCATCAACCTCACCCCTGGATATGCCCCTCCTCTCAGCCTCCTCCAGAATCTCAGAGCGCTTTGCCGTGCCGTACTCCTCCTCCAGCTCCCTTACTATGCTCAGAACCTCGCGAATCTTGTCCCGCTGGGACTTGGTAACCCCCACGTATATCTTGTCAATATCCACCCTGCCGGTCTCAAAGTCCAGCCCCGCCTGGGAGAGGCTGAACTTTATCAGCTCAATCGCACGCTCCGCATCCTCAGCGGTAACCACCCTGCTGAGCCTCACCCTCGCCCTTGCCCTGGCAAGCCTCACAATCGCCCAGAGCTGTCTGGCTGTAAGCGGAATCGGCACATCCTCGCTCTGCTGCGCCACCTCCCGCATCTCCACATAGAAGTCCTCAATCACCTGCCTTGCCTCCTGGCTAAGCTCCGGGAAGACGTTCTGTCTGGCATAGGCGATGTACTTCCGCAGCATCTCCGGGGGTATAGGCGGCTGGAGCGACTCTGGAGAAGAGGCGGTGTCCAGGATGTGCCTGGCAACCTCCCTGGTCTTTGACAGGTCATCCCTCACGAAGAAAATCAGGTCAAATCTTGACAGGATGGTTGGCGGGAGGTTAACCTGCTCGGAAATCGGGCGATACTCATCAAACCTGCCGTACTTTGGATTGGCAGCCGCAAGAATTGCGCACCGTGAGCGGAAGGTTGCAAGAATTCCTGCCTTAGCGATGCTCACGCTCTGCTGCTCCATTGCCTCGTGCATAGCCGACCTGTCCCCCGGCTCCATCTTGTCAAACTCGTCAATGCAGGCTATTCCCCTGTCAGCCAGCACCAAGGCGCCTGCCTCAAGGCTCCAGCCCCCATCGCCGAACTCATCCTTAACGGCGGCAGCCGTCAAGCCCGCGCCGCTGGTGCCCTTTCCGCTTGCGTAAACTCCTCTCGGTGCGAGCTCCTTGGCAACGTACTGCAGGATTTCGCTCTTACCCGTGGCGGGCTCGCCCATGATTATTATGTGCGAATCCCCTCTTATCCTGCCCCCGTCAGGCAGCTCAATAGCCGGGGATGAGAACAGCTGGTACATTATCGCCTCCTTAATCTCCTCGTAGCCGTAGATGTGCGGGGCGATGCTCCTTATAATCTTGCTGTAAATCTCGGGGTCACCTGCCAGCTCAAGGATTTGCCTCTCATCCTCCTTTGTTATCTGCACCTCCTCAAACTCTATCTCCACGGGGTTGAAGTTGTTTGCCTCAATAAATATCTCAACCACCCTGGACTTGGCGCCGCCGCTCTTTCTCAGGCCTGCTCTCAGCACCCCTATAATCTCCACCGAGTCACCCGGCGTCAGCCTGCCCGTCAGGTCGTCCTCAAGCATCACGATAATCTGCTTCGGGTGCTCGCCACCCCGCAGGTCCTCCAGGTTCTCCTGCACCAGAATCTTCTGGGAGTCAACAAACTCCGAAGCTTCAACATCAAGCTTGAAGGGTCCGCGGTTCTCGCATCCCGCGCATAGGTACGGCTCCCTCAGGCTCTCATCCCTCTGCTTTATCCTGTTCACCTCCCCGCACTTCCTGCACTCAAACGCCGCCACCACCAGCTTCGGGCGCACATCCGTTGCCTTTCGCACGATTCCCTCCACCGAAATCAGCTTGCCCACATTCTCGCTCCTTATATCCCTTATGGGCAGCCTGCAGGTGCTGGGCAGGTTGGTGAAGCGCACATTCAGCACCGCTCTCCCCCTGCCCACGGGCTGCTCAATTCTTGAGCATGCCCTCTGGGCAGCAGGCATGGCGATGTCAGGTGAGTTTATCACCAGGTCTGCCAGCTCTATGTCATACCTGTCAAGCACCTCAAAATCAACCACCACGCTTCTGGTTTCTGGGTAGCCGTGCACCACCTCCAGTATCCGGGAGTGGTAGTATGCCCTGAAGAACCTCTCAAACCTGTCCTCAAGCTCCTCCGCCGCCTCAACCACTCGCTCCATTGTCATACTTCTGACATCCTCGCTATTAACGTTTCCTCAGCAGGGGTGTGAGAAGGATGCCGGCGGCAAAGCCACCTGCATGGGCGAAGTAGGCAACGCCGCCCTCGCTCACCTGCTCTAAGCTCACGAACCCCGCCAGCACCTGCAGCAGGAACCAGAAGCCCAGCACCAGTGCCGCAGGGAGGTAGACCACCCTTATTATCACCCCCAGGAAGAGCAGCGTTTTCACCCTCGCTCCCGGGTAGGTGATGAAGTATGCTCCAAGCACCCCTGCAATTGCGCCGCTTGCCCCCACTCCCGGAATCTCCGAGTCCGGATTAGCCGCAATCTGGGCAAGCATGGCGGCAATGCCCGAGGTGAAGTAGAAGAGCACGTACCTTCGCCTTCCCATTGCATCCTCCACATTGTCCCCGAAGACGTACAGGTAGAGCATGTTTCCGAGGAGGTGCAGGAAGCCCGCGTGGATGAACATGGAGGTTAGCAGCGTGTGCACCGCCTCCCCTCTGCTCAGCCTTGCCGGCACCGCTCCGTAGGTGTAAACAAACTCCTCAAGCCTGCCCTGGCTCCACAGGCTGAGCTCATATACGAACACCGCCAGGTTCGCAAGTATCAGCAGCCACGTTACAACAGGCTTGCTTCTTGCGGGGTTGCGGTCGCCTATGGGTATCATCTGCGCACCTGCCTGAGCTCTCTGAAGGCACGGTATGCGTCGCTCTTCCTGAAGCTCTTCAGCCCCAGCCTCACCAGAAGCGGGGGTGCGAACTCAAAGGGTATGTTGAGCAGGAAGAGCAGTGCAAGCACGAGCGCCGCTTCCCCTCCACCCGTGCGCAGCGCAGCCACCAGCCCCAGGAAGCTCCCCAGCACACTTCCCGCGATACCCGAGAGGTGCAGGGCTGCCCTTCTTGCGGGTGTTGCCCGCAGGTAGGTGCCGTAGTGTATCTTCAGCGTTGGCTCAATCCTTGCGGGACCGTTAAGGAAGTAGTAAAGAAAGCCTATGCCGAGCAGCCTGCCGGCGAGGATGTGGAAGAGGGTGTGCATCGTGCTCATGAGCATGAGCGTGGCGAGCAGGAACAGCGCCACCTGTGCGGCGCCCTCAAGCTCCGCAGCCAGCCTGAAGAGTGGGATGGAGAGCATCAGGGGCAGCAGCATCATCGCGGTGCCAGCTCTCAGGCTCATGCTGCGCCTCCTGAACCTTCTTGCATCTATTTCCGCAATCCTGTCCCCGTAAATCCGTGCAAGCTCCGGCTCAGCCTTCACCCGCTCCACCAGCCTCCAGAAGCGTGCCGCGCTGAAGTTCCTCTCAAGCTCCTCCAGCTCCCCTTCCAGATGCATGCATGAGTATTTCTTCACGGCAGGTTATTAAGTTGAGCATGGAAGAAGCGGCACTCACCCCACTGCAGGTTTACGTGCTGCTGCACCTCAGGCGTGCGAACACAGACTATGCAAAGGGTATAGCCAGAAAGCTCGGTCTCAGACAGGAAGAGGTTGTGCCCGTGCTGGCGCAGCTTGAGCGTATGCATCTGGTGGAGCGCTCTCCCGGGTCTGCGATAAAGAGGAGCGAGGCAAGGTTCAAGCTGGCGCATGAGGTCAGGAAGCACCACCTGTACTACACCCTCACCCGCGGGGGCAGGCACAAGGTGCGCTCGTTGCTCGGGGCTGGAATCCAGCGCTACCTGCGGGAGCGCTACTCTGCGGAAGCTCCGGACGTGCTGGAGGTGCTCCGGCGCTCTGGCTGCGAGAATCACCTCGTGACAGCCAGGCTGGTGTCCATGCCGGGTGAGCAGGCAAAAGAGCTGCTTGAGCGCATGAGGCGGGAGAAGCTGGTGGAGGCGTGCACCGCAAAGGTTCTGAAGCGCAAGCACAGGAAAGCCAAGGCAAAGAAGGAGACCAGAACCCACCACACCTACTACAGGCTGAGCAGGATGGGCGAGCTTCTGCTGCGGGGCGTGCTTTAGCCTTACGGGTGGGCATAGCATGCCACGATTCGCTCTCCAGTGGCGTCTATGCGCACGAACCCGTACCTCTCAAACTGCACCACGCTGCCAGCCGCAACCTCCCGTAGCCCTGGCTCAGCGGCGCCTCTGCGTCTCCCCTCCGCCCTGAGCACCTCCACCTCCACATTCTCCCCAGCCGGCACCCAGTGAATCAGCCTGGCTCCGAGCCTCTTCGCCTCCTCCAGCTCATAGCTGTGGAACTCAGCCAGCACGGGCTCTCCGGGCTCGGCAACCCTGATGTTGAAACCCTCCATAAGCCTCACCACCTCCCCCTGGCGAAGAGCCCCGGCATCCCTCTTAGCTATCAGCACCTCCACCCGGTTTTCGCTGCCCTTAAGCACCAGCTCCCTGTGCCCCCTCTCGGGGTAGTCCGGGTGGAGCCTCACCTTAGCGCTGAAGCTCTCAATCCCCTCCACCCACACCCTCACAGGGGACTCCACAAAGAAGTAGCGATTCGCCTCCGGCTCAACCAGCTGCCTGTTGTATGCGAAGAGCACCTTCCAGCTAAAGCTTATATCGCTCTGCTTCACCCCCGCCTCAAGCACCGCCCTGCGCACCGCCTCTGCCCTGAAGCCCCTCCTCGCAAGCGCCCTCAGCGTTCCGAGACGCACATCATCCCAGCCAGAGTACATTCCTGCCTCAATACCCCGCCTGATTTCCGAGGTGCTCAGCCTCACCCCCTCAATCTTCATTCTGCCGTAGTGAATGAACTCCGGCATTTTCCACCCGAAAAACCTGTAGATGTAAGCCTGCTTGCGGGTGTTCACGATGTGGTCCTTGCCCCGCAGCACGTGGGTGATGCCGAGCAGGTGGTCATCCACCGCCACAGAGAAGTTCATCAGCGGGTAAACCCTTGCCCTGACCCTGGGGTGGGGTGCCTCGGAGATGCGCATTATCGGAAAATCCCTCATCGCCGGGTCGCTGAGCTGCATGCCCGTTTTCAGCCTCACCACCGCCTCACCCTCGTGCAGCTCAGAAAACATCCTGCGGTACTCCCTCAGGTTGTCCTGCACGCTGCTCTGCCTGTGCTCGCACTCCTCCCCCCTGCGCCGCAGCTTCCTGAAGTGCTCCGCATCGCACGAGCACACGTAGGCGTTGCCCATCTCTATCAGCCTCTGCGCATGCTCGTAGTAAACTTCAAGACGCGAGCTCTGCACCACCAGGCGGTGCACCTCAACCCCCAGCCAGTTCAGGTCCTGCGGTATCATCTCGTAAGCCGGCGGGTACACCCTTGCGGGGTCTGTGTCCTCTATGCGCAGTATCAGCTCTCCCGAGTACCTTCTCACGTACTCATCATTCAGCACCGCCGCCCTGGCATGCCCCAGGTGCAGCGGTCCGCTGGGGTTGGGGGCGAAGCGCATCACCACCCTTCCCTGCGCCGCTCCCGGGAGCTCCGGCAGCCCCTGCGTGCGCCTCTCAGCTACCCGTACCTCCTCCAGCCCCTCCGTCTCCCTGGCGAGCTCCTCCCTGCTCAGGGCATTCACCTCCTCCACCACCCTCTTCACCACCTCCACCACCTCTCTCCCCCTGCTCCTGAGCTCCGGGTGCTCAGCCATCACCTTTCCCAGCACAGCCTTCCAGTCAGCCTTTCCGTACTTCCTTGCATTCAGCAAGGCGTGCCTTCTGGCAGCCTCAAGGTAGCTCACACCCTCACCCTCTGTCCGTTCCTCAGCAGGAAGACCTCGCGATTTATCGTGTATCCCAGAGACTCGGCGAGCTCCGCGTAGCTCGCCTGCATCTCCAGGGTGCCGTGGGTGGGTATGACCTTCTCCGGCTGCAGCATCTTCAGCAGGTCGTAGTGGTCCTCTTTTGAGGCGTGCCCCGAGACGTGCAGACCTTTGAACAGCCTTGCTCCCTGCAGCTTCAGCTTGGTCTCCACCGCATACCTCTGCGCCACATTTATGGGGTTGGGTATTATGTCGGCTGAGAACAGCACCTCATCCCCCTCCTCAATCCTGTAGTCCACCTTCTGGTTTGCTATGCGGGTCAGGAGGGCATCCGGCTCGCCCTGGTGTCCTGTCACTATCAGCAGGTACCTGTGCTTCTCCTTCGCCACCCTGCGCAGCACCTTCTTTATTGCATTCTTGCTGCCGTAGATGTGGGTGTTCTCCGGCAGGTCCACGATGCCCTTGCGCTCCGCTATTCCCACGTACTTCTCCATGCTCCTGCCCAGCAGCACGGGCTCACGGTCCAGCTTCGTTGCTATGTCCACCACGCTTTTAAGCCTGGCTATGTGGGAGGAGAAGGTGGTCACGATAAGCCCCTTCTCACCGCTGCTCTTCAGCAGCGTATCCTCCAGCAGCGTTCTCGCCACCTGCTCCGAGGGTGTTCGTCCATCGTTGGAAACCCGGGTGGTCTCTATTATGAGTGCCTTCAGCCCCTCCCTGCCAAGCTCGCGTATTCGCCTGTAGTCCGGCTTCTCCCCTATCACCGGGTTGTCATCCAGCTTGAAGTCATTCAGGTAGGCTACGCTGCCCTCGCGGGTGTGCACCACCAGAAACACGGTGTCGGGGATGCTGTGGGTTATGCGCACGAACTCTATGCTCATCTCCGGTATAAGCTGCAGCACCTCCCCCGCCTCAAGCACGTACAGCGGGTTCTGCGCCCTCCCACGGAGCTCACGCCTCACCAGCTCAATGGTGTAGGGCGTGCCTATTATAGGCGCCTCAGGAAACTTGCCCGCCAGCAGCGGCACCGCTCCAATGTGGTCAAGATGTCCGTGGGTGAGCACTATTGCGCGGACGTTGCCGTATTCGCCGTTCATAGCTGGAATAATGCCACGCTGGGCGAGTTCCTCGTGGGACAGCTTGGATATGTCCGTGTCCTCGTGAATAAGCACCCTGTCCAGGCGTATGCCCATATCCACCACAATAGAATCATCACCGCAGGTTATTACCGTCATGTTCCTGCCCACTTCCTCGTAGCCGCCAACCGCATGAATCTCCATCCAATCACCCCAGCATGCCTCTTGCGCTGAGCCACTCCCTGCACCTGCCCAGCACCACCGCCTTTGAGCGGCTGAGCTCTTCAACATCCCGTGAGCCGCTCAGAAACATGGCTATCCTCAGCTCCCTCTCGTAGGTGCGCAGCACCTCCATCACGCCCTCCGCCCCCTTCACCGCCTGTCTGAGCAGGGGCAGCGCAACCCCGCAGGCACGGGCACCCAAGGCAAGCGCCTTGGCTATGTCAACACCGCTTCTCACGCCGCCCGTGGCGAAGACGGGTATAGCTACGGAGCGTGCGCACTCCACTAAGCTAACCACCGTCGGGATGCCCCAGCTCAGGAAGTTCTTAGCGAGCTGCTCTGTTCCGCGGTAGCTCTCCACCACAGCAAAGCTCGTCCCTCCTGCGCCTCCCACATCTATGGCAGAGACGCCCGCCTCCTGCAGCCGCAGGGCATCCTCGGCGCATATTCCCGAGCCCGTCTCCTTGACTATGACAGGCACATCAAGAGCCTCGCACACCTCCGAGATGCGCTCAAGCACGCCCGCAAACTGGGTGTCGCCCTCCCGCTGCACCGCCTCCTGCAGCGGGTTCAGGTGCAGGGCTATGGCATCAGCCTCAATCATCTCCACCGCGCGCTGCGCCTCCTTGGGGGTGAACCCCCTGCAGAACTGCACGGCGCCAAGATTTGCTATGAGAAAGGCATCCGGAGCATGCTTCCTCGCCACCGTGAAGCTCCTCACAAGCTCCCTCTTCTCAATCCCCGCACGCTGGCTGCCCACGCCCAGCGGGATGTTCAGCTCCTGCGCAGCTATGGCGAGGTTGCGGTTGATTTTCTCAGCCTCCGGATGACCGCCGGTCATTGCGGCTATGAAGAGGGGCATGCTGACCTCCCTGCCCATAAAAGAGGTTCGCAGGTCTATGCTCTCTGCATCAACCTCCGGCAGTGCCCGGTGCACCAGCACAACATCCTCAAATCCCGCGCTGACCGCAGCCTCAACACTTTCATTCAGGCATATACGTATGTGGTCAAGCTTCCTTTCTGATATGCTCATCCAATCTACCTCTTCACAATTGTTCCTCTAACGCTCTCCCCTGATAAAGCTTTCCTAAGCCTCCCCTCTTCAAGCGCATTTATTATCAGCGAGGTGTATCCGTGTTTTGCGAGCTCCAGGAGCTCCTCCAGCTTTCTGCGCATCCCTCCCGTGGCATCCCCGCCCTCCAGGCTCAGCTTCAGCCTGTGCGCCTCACGGGGTGTTATTTCCGGCACCAGCTCAGCCCCTGGCTTATCCGGACGGGCAGTGTACACCCCGTCAACATCGGTGGCGAGCACGATTCTCTCCGGCTTCAGCTCAAGAGCGAGCACCCGCAGCAGCGTGTCTCCCGAGAGGATGCAGGCGCCGAGCTCCGAGTCCTGCGCCACATCTCCGCACAGCACCGGCACGAGCCCGTGCTTCAGCAGCCATCTCACGGTGCTGAGCTCCAGCCCCTCCAGCCTGCCACCAGAGCACTTGGCAATTGCCGACGTCTGGACACCGAAGGCGCTGACGCCGGCATCAAGCAGGCACCCCACCACCAGGCGGTTTAGCTCTGCCATCGCATGCCGTGTAAGCGCAACCCCTCTGAGCTGGTGCTCCGAACTGAGCCCCCTGTGCAGGCTGTATTCCAGGGCAAGCGGATGACCGAAGCTGCCTCCGCCGTGCACCACCACCAGCCCTTCCCTCTCAGCCGCCGGCAGAATCTCACTGGCAAGCCTGCGCATCACCCTGTGCCTGAAGCTGAAGGGCACCTCCTTGCGGGTTATCAGGCTGCCGCCGAGCTTTAGCAGAATCATTCCAGTACCACACCTTCACTGCTTATCTCGGTGCTGAAGGCACCGGAGACAGAAGAAAGCGCCTCCAGCACCTCTGAATGTCTCGTCTGCGCAAGAGCCACCATGCATCCTCCTCCGCCGGCGCCCGTGAGCTTTGCACCCTCCGCTCCAGCAGCTCTCGCCGCACTTACTAAGCGGTTGAGCTCCGGGGTTGAGACCCCGAGAGCCTCTAAGAGGTGGTGGTTGATGTTCATGAGCTCGCCTATGCGTGCCACCCTGCCTGCACTCATTTCCCGCCTCGCCGCAACGGTTGTGAGCCCTATTGCCTCAAGCAACCCCCCCACCACCTCCGGATACCTCCCGTAGAGCTCCCTCACCCTGCGAATCTGCTCTGCTGTCCGCCTCTTCCTGCGGGTATCGCCCACCACCAGCCTCAGCGGCGGTGCGTCAATCCTCTCGTAGCCTTCAGGCTGAATGTAGAGCACTCCGCCGTGGGTGGCGACTGCGGTGTCGGTTGGCGATGCTGCACCCTGCACCCTGAGCTCAACCCTGTGCCCCAGCTCTGCCAGCTTTTCCTGCGAGACCTCCACGCCGAGCATGGAGAGAACCGCCAGCAGCGTGGCAACACTCACCGCGGCGCTTGAGCCCAGCCCCGCTGCCTCGGGCAGCTCCGAGGTGATGCGAAGCTCCACACCAGCACGCTCGCCCGCCTCCCTGAAGGCGAGCTCCACAGCCTCAGCCACGTACCTGAACCTGCCGCTGCCACGGGTGAGGCGGTGCTTCCTGCCCCTCTCCACCACCGTTATGCCCTCACCCCGCCGCTCGGCGCTCACCCTCACACGCCTGCCTATGGCGCACACTATGGCGGGCTTGCGGTAAACCACGGCATGCTCGCCGAACAGTATAACCTTCCCCGGGGCGGATGCGGTTGGCATACCTCTAATAACTCGCACGCTCCCGTTTATAAATCCACCCTTATTCCGAGTATTTCCCTCGCACCCCCGTGCACAGCCTCTGCAATCTCCGCGCTCCCCCTGGCTGCGCTGTAGGCGTCTATCCTGAGCACGGGCGCCACTTCCCTGAGCCTCTTCCTGAGCATGGTGAAAACCGCCTCATGAGCACCCGCGGCACCTGTGAGCACCACCGCCTCCGGCTCCACAAGAGCCGTGAGCGAGCGAATCTCCATCTCAACGCTCAGCAGCAGCGCCTCAAGCGCAAGCTTCGCCCTCTCATCCCCGGGCACGAGAATCTCATCAAAGTCTGAAAAACTCCGTATCTTCACCACACCTGCCTGAGAGAACGCCTCATTTGCGCTGAGCTCGCCCCTGTCAATTCTCCGCATAGCCTCCAAGTCAAGGGGTCCGTGCAGCATTCCAATCGCCCCCAGGCAGGCGTCAATTGCTCCGGTGATTCTCCCCCTGTCAACCGCCACGCTCACCGTATTTGAGCTCACATCGCTCACTATAAAGCTCTCAGCCCCCATCTTCCGCCTGACCTTCAGGTATGCATCGTAGGCGATGCTCACCTTCTCCGCGCTTGCCATGTGCGAGTAAAGCGCCCGCATGCGTGCGTCCAGGCACTCCAGGTTTCTGTGCAGCCCCGGTATGACCACCGCCCTCAGCCTGGAGGTCAGCTCATCGTAGGCGCGCTCACCGCCGCCCGTGCGCTCGCCCGCATCACCCGGAGCCACACCCCTGTTCCTGACCTTCTCCGCGGGCATTATTGAGGTGAGCGCATCCCCCATGCCGTGGGTGATGCCCGCAAGCACGATTTGCGAGAGCTCCACGTGGCGCTCAATCTCCCGCAGCACACCCCTCTCCGCAGCCACCCTGCGAGGCACGGCAAAGCCTGTTTTTTCGGGAATCAGGTAGAAGCGAATCTCCCTGGTGCCGTGGTCCATTCCCAGGAAGCTCATCCTATGCACCAGCCGGGTAGCTTCCCAGCACCCTGAGCATTGCCACCCTCCCCCTCAGCACCTCCAGCAGCTCCTCAATCTCCCTGCTGCTCCGGTGTCCCTCAAAATCAATGAAGAACAGGTAGTCCCCCAGCGCTTTCCTGGAGGGTCTTGACTCTATTCTCGTGAGGTTTACGCCCCTCTCTGCAAACACCTCCAGCACCCTGTAAAGCGCACCGGGTCTGTCCCTGAGCGCCAGCACCACCGACGTCTTATCCCTCCCCGTGGGCGGATGATCGCTTTCCGAGACTATGAAGAACCTGGTCTGGTTTCCGCCGACATCCTGCACATTCTCCCTCAGCACCTCCAGCCCGTATATCTCGGCAGCCCTCTTAGGAGCTATGGCGGCGGCGTCTCTGAGCTGCCTCTCCCGGATTTCCCTGCACGCATCGGCGGTGCTGGCGGTGTTAACCGTGCCTGCGCCCATGCTGGATATAAAGCTGCGGCACTGGGCAAGTGCCTGGGGATGTGACATAACCCTGCGCACCTGCTCCATTCTCACCCCCGGCAGAGCCAGCAGGCAGTGCCTCACATCCAGCACCACCTCAGAGTATATCCTAACGCTGCTCTTCATCAGCATCTCCAAGGTCAGTGCCACGCTGCCCTCTACCGAATTCTCCACCGGCACCACCCCGTACTCCACCTCCCCCCGCTCCACCAGCTCAATCACATCCTGAATCGTCGGCACAGCCACCAGCTCCGGAGAGCGCATGAACCTCAGCGCAGCCTCCTCCGAGAAAGTCCCCCTCGGTCCGAGTATCGCCACCTTCCCCTGCCTCTGGGCACGCTTGCTCTCCAGTATAATCCTCCCAAAGATGTCCCGCACGAAATCCCGGCTGAGCTCGCCAGCATTCTCCAGCGCACGCTCAATAACCCTGCGCTCCCTCTCCGCATCCTCTATGCCCATGCCCAGCGCAGCCTTCTGCCTGCCGAGCTCCTTAGCTATCCTGAGCCTCTCCTGCAGAAGCCTGAGAATCTCCCGGTCAATGCGGTCTATCTCCCTTCTCAGCTCCTCAATGCCCATTTCAACCACTTTTCTGCGGATGTCGCTTAAAAATTTTGGGGCACTGGATACGTGCCACGCATCACCAGCCTCCTGAGCCAGCCGAGCTTCTTCATGACCTCTGCCCTGCTTCTGCCGCTGGCAACTAAGGTGGCGAGGGGCTCACCCCTCTCAATCACCGCGTTCCTCACGGGCACATCCCTGCAGACGCCAAGCAGGCAGCTGCGCAGCAGCAGCCTCCGCGGGGCGAAGAGCGTCAGCCTGGCGCACACCCTCTCAGGCTCGGGCATTCTTTCAGGAATCTCCCCCTCGGTGGCTGCTATGTGCGCCTCAACGATGTTTATGCCGTAGGCACCCTCCACGGCGTCTAAGCTGCCCTGGAAGCGGGGGTTCAGCTCCAGGAAGTGGTATCTGCCGCTGCCCTCAACCAGGTCAACGCCGCACCACCCTCTGAGCCTGAAGGTGCACACCACCTCAGCCGCCATATCAAGCGCCTTTTCTGAGCATGCATGCGGGGCGATGTTTCCTGCATACCCGAACCTTCCCGAGCCTGCTATGCTGTGCAGGTTCTGGGTAACAGACACGGGGATGCACTCGTCCCCCTTTGCAAGCAGCGAGACGCTCACCACCCTGCCCGGAATGTACCTCTGGATGATGTGCTCCCCCCGCACCGGCGGAATGTCCTCCGGTTTCCTGAGCAGCACCACTCCCGCACCCCCCGCCCCGGTGGAGGGCTTGAGCACCAGGGGATACCCCATCTCCTCAGCCACGGCTGCTGCCTCCTCCCTGCTCCTCACCACCCTGCTCTCAGGCACCTCAACATCCCTGCGCCGCAGCACCTCAATCTGGCGGCGCTTGCTGCTCAGCTCAATCATCCTGAAACCGCTCATGCCGGCAAGCTTTCTGTCCCTGAAGGGCAGGGGGCTGGTGAGGATTATCCTCTCACCCTCCAGCCTCTTCAGCAGCTCCACCAGCTTCTCCCCGGAGTAGAGCTCCGCCACCCTGCCGCAGCTCCTGTAGGGTCTCTGCCTGACTATGGAAAGGTGCTCCTCTGCCATAAGCCTGGTGTCGCAGTCACCGAAGTGCTCGGCTGTTGAAACCCTGTAGCCGGAGCGCCTGGCAGAGGCGACCGCCGGGCGGGTGTGCACCCCGGCTATTAGCAGCTTCTCACCTCTCCTCAACCCTTTTGCCCCTCCGCATCGGCACAACCCTCAGCCTGCCGCCGAAGTCCCTGTGAAGCTCCCTGCCCTCAAAGTACCTGTCCAGAAACACGGCGAGAGCCGCAACCTCGCTGTGGGGCTGGTGTCCTATGGCGATGTTGTAGTCAACCAGCTCAAAAACCTCCGCCGGCACCTTCTCAGCTCCAACCACCACCAGCACATCGCCCCCAGCCGAGCGTATCTCCTCAATCCTGTCGTCAATGTGCTCCCCGTACATGGTGAGATGCACCTTTACCCCGTTCCACCTCCTGAGGTAGCCGCGCCAGTTCTCCTCCACCTCTATGCTGAAGCTCCCGCCCCAGGCTCTGCAGACCCCGGCGATGCTGCTCTGAAGCCGCTCGTCCCTGCAGGTTAGCACCATCCTGCTGGCTCCGAAGGCTCTGGCAACTAAGGCTAAGTGCGTGCTCACCCTCCTGTCCCTGCTCAGCCTGTGACCCAGCCTGAGAACAGCTATCATCCCCCTGTAGCTGCTGCCTCACCTCATCCAAGAATTTATATTCTCCGGGAGCAAGTTTGAGTTATGGAGTATGATGAGAACTTCAGGCGCAGGTTTCCGCACCTCTCAAAGGAGATTGAGGAGTGCGCGTGGGTTACGGTGAAGCACCGTGAGCAGGGGTTCAGCGGCTATGAGCCGGGGGTTATGGACTTTCTCAGCAGATGCTCCACCGATGAGGAGGCGCTTGAGGTGGTGCGCTACTTAGAGAAGAGGGGTGAAATCACCGAGAAGCTGGCACTGAGCCTCAGAGTGAAAATAATAAAGAATGGTGTCAGAAGCCTGTGTCCGAAGCGTGAGTGGGGTTTTTACAAATAAACCGCAGCATTCATCGTGAGTGGACGCGTTAGAAAACGTCATAAACTTTCTCACCTGTATGGATGGTTCGGAATGCCACCGCATGGCGGCGCATGAAATGGTTGCATCAGAAAGGTTAATATATGCATACCGCCCTCATCTCTGTGTGATGCACACCGAAGAGCTGATTTGCAGAATCAGAAGCAGAAGTGCCAGAGTTGCCGTGGTGGGGCTGGGTTACGTTGGTCTTCCCACCGCTGCCGTGCTTGCGGATGCCGGCTTCAGGGTGGTGGGGGCGGATGTCAAGAGGGAGGTGGTTGAGGCAGTAAATGCCGGGCGCCCGCACATCTCTGAGCCCGGGCTTGAAGAGCTGGTGCGCAGATGCAGGAAGGCGGGCAGGCTCAGTGCGGTAACCTCTGCCAGGAAGGCGTGCGATGGTGCTGATATTGCTGCTGTGGTGGTGCAGACCCCCTTAGACGATAGGGGTGAGCCGGAGATGCAGCCCCTGCGCAGCGCTCTTAGGGAAGTGGCGGAGGCTCTGAGGAGGGGGATGCTGGTGGTGGTTGAGAGCACGCTGCCGCCGGGGGGGATGAGGGAGGTGGTGGTGCCCGAGCTTGAGGGCTGCAGCGGACTGCGTGCGGGCAGAGACTTCCTGCTCGCCTACTCGCCAGAGAGGGCGATACCCACCAGAACGCTGCAGGAGATACGCACCAACTCCAGGCTCGTGGGAGGCGTGAATCAGGAGAGCGCCAGAGCTGCTGCGGAGCTGTACTCCTGCATAACCTCGGGGGAGGTGCACACAGAGCACATGGATGTGGTGGAGATCGTGAAGCTGGTTGAGAACACCTTCAGGGACGTTAACATAGCCCTGGCGAACGAGCTTGCGGTGTTCTGCGAGGCTCTGGGCGTGGATGTGGGCAGGGTGATTGAGCTTGCAAACAGGCATCCCAGGGTTAATCTGCACATGCCGGGTGCTGGCGTGGGGGGTCACTGCCTGCCCAAGGACCCCGTGTTTCTCATAGGGAAAGCCAGAAAGCACGGGCTCAGGCTGGAGCTGATTGAGGCTGCCAGACGGAGGAATGAGAGCATGCCCGTGCATGTGCTTCAGAAGGTTGAGAAGGCGCTGGAGGGCAGGTCAAAACCCAAGGTTGCGGTGCTGGGGGTGGCTTACAAGGGCAACACCGACGATACCAGGCACAGCCCGGCTGAGAAGGTTATAAAGGCTCTGCTGCGCAGGGGTGTGGAGGTTCACTCCCATGACCCCTTTGCAAAGCAGGACTTCGGCGGCAGGTTCACCAACAGCATGGAGGAGGCGGTTAGAGGTGCGGATGTGGTGGTCATAATGACCGACCACGATGACTACAGGAGGATGAGCACCGCGGAGCTTAAGAGGTACCTGAAGCGGGATGCGGTGATAGTGGACGCCAGAAGGGTGCTTGACAGGAGCGAGGTGGAGAGGGAGGGTCTCAGGTACTCTGGAGTGGGATGCTGATTTAATAATCTTTGCAGATGTAATACTCCCGGATTCTACTGAACCCATGAGCAGGCTGATGCTCGTGGGTTTCCCCTCCCCCCACCTCCTCCCTACCTGAAAGTATTTATTTCTGCCACGTCTAAGGTTGTGTGGGATGAGGCTGATACTGCTGCTGCTCGGGCTGCTGCTGTTCTCCGGCTGTGCAGGCGGAAAAAGCGCTGAGCTCATGGATTATCCCGATGCCCACAGCTACGCTGCGGTTGTAACCATAGACACCGAGGTGGCGGGGGCTGAGGAGATTTCGGGAGTTGCGGAGGCGCTGCGGGATATGGGCATGAACGCCACCTTTTTTGTGGTTGCTGGATACTACACATCCGGGGAGAAGGCTCTTGAGCCTCTTCGTCAGTTTGAGGTTGCGAACATGGGATGGAATCAGAGGGAGTGGCAGAATGCAAGCCATGAGGAGCGCAGGCAGCAGGTGCTCAGGGCGCACGAGTGGTTCTCTGAGAGGAACTTCAGCGTGCGGGGCTTCAGGGCGCCCTACTACAACACCAGCGGCGAGGTGCTGCAGGTGCTCCGCAGGCTGGGATACGTGTATGACTCCTCCTTCTACTACGGGATTAAACCCTACATGGTGGACGGCATACTTGAGCTGCCTCCCAGCACCAACTACGACATATTCTGGGACCGGGACAAGCTGAGAATCGCAGGGATGGCAGCCTACCTGACCTTAGAGCGCGCCGGGGATGAGGGCGGCGTGTTTGTGTTCACCACCCACGCTGCAACCGCCTACAGGAGCCTGCAGGACTTCAGGAGCTTCCTGCTTTACCTGAAGGAAAGTGGCGCCTGGGTGACCAGCGCGGGAGAGCTTGCGGAGTGGTACCTTGCCAGACAGAAGCTGGAGCTCAGCTTGGAGGGTGACGAGCTGGTGCTCAGGAATCGTGGCTCAAAGCCTGTCAGGGGTGCCACGGCGGCTGTGACGGGTGCCTCTGACGCGGTGGGGGCGGAGTACAGGGTGCTCAGAGATGGCAGGCTGTACGTGGTCTTCCCGGAGGTGCCTCCCGGAGGGGAGCGCAGGGTTAAGGTGGTGTGGAGATGAGCAGGATTGGTGAAAGGTTTGAGATGCTCAGGGAGAGGGGTGAGGGGGCGCTGGTGGGCTACCTCACCCTTGGCGACCCAACGCCGGAGGATTCGCTGAAGCTCGCCAGAGCGCTTGCTGAAGAGGTGGACGTGCTTGAGCTGGGGATACCCTTCTCAGACCCCATCGCCGACGGAAAAACCATTCAGGGTGCCACCGACAGGGCGCTGCGCGCGGGCACAACACCGGAGCACTGCTTCAGAATCGCAGAGGCTCTCAGGGCAGAAGGCACAGAGATACCGCTGGTGTTCATGACCTACTACAACATAGTGCTTCAGTACGGAGAGGAGAGGTTCGTGGAGAGGTGCCGCAGGGTGGGGGTTGACGGGATTCTGGTCACTGACCTGCCGGTGGAGGAGGCGGAGGGACTGCGCAGAATCTGCAGGAGGCACGGGGTGGACATGATTTTCCTCATCGCTCCGACGACCACGGAGAAGAGGGTGCAGAGAATAGTGAGGAAAGCCTCTGGCTTCCTGTACTTAGTGTCGCTGCTGGGCACAACAGGCGCAAGAGACAGGCTCAGCGAGCTTACCATAGAGAAAACGCGCTGGGCAAGGCGGTTTGCTGACAGAATCCCTCTTGCCGTGGGCTTCGGAATATCAAAGCCTGAGCACGTGAGGGCGGTGCTGGATGCGGGTGCGGATGGCGTGGTGGTGGGGAGCGCCTTTGTCAGGCTGGTGGAGAGGTACGGTGCAGAGGCAGCACCCCATCTGGTGAGGCTTGCACGGGAGCTTAAGGGCGGCACGCTTTTGGACGTTAGGCTTGCGGGTGCAGAGAAGCAGGGGCTGTAGGGTAGCCTGGTCATCCTCGCGGCTTTGGGAGCCGTGGACTCCGGTTCAAATCCGGGCAGCCCCATAGCAAACACTCATACACCAAATCTGAGCAGCGCTGCAAGCCCGCCAATCGCCTCAAGCCGCTCACCCGCCTCGTGCTCTGTGCTCACTATGAGCACCTTTGCCCTCACCCCCTTAGCCCGCTCAATCAGCGAGTCGCTTTCTGGGCTCCTCCTCAGGAAGGCATCGCTTATGAGCAGCACCTCCACCGCGCCGTAGTCTATGGCTCTGCTCACCTCCTCGGTGCCGTAGGCTGCCAGCCCATCCCTGGCAAGCTCCGCATAGAAGCGCTCCACCAGCGCCGTCTCTTCCGAGATTCTGCTCTCCTCTAAGATGCGCTCTATCACGCGGCGCTTCAGAACCTCCTGCACGGCACTTCTGCCGCTGCAGCCCGTGCCCTCGGTGTGGCAGCGCTTCGCCAGCTCGGGATGGCGCTCTTTAATCACTTCCAGAAGCGAATCCTTCCAGAACCCTGGACCAGCGAGCACAACCGCCTCAACAGCCTCCTTTTTCACCACCTCTGCAATCTTATCTGCGGCTTCCGCATAGAACCTCCTCACACCTGCCTCGTGCTCCTTCGCATACCGCTTGCCAGAAATGCTTGCCGAGACCCTTGCCACGTAGTCTACGCCGTACCTCCGCACTATGGCGAGCTCTGCCTCACCCTCCTCCACCGCCACTATTAGCACCTTAGCCTCCCTTGAGGCTTTCTCAGCTTCTGCCAGGCGCTCCAGGTGCCACCTCCTCCACACCTTCTTCTGAACAGTTACGACATCACCCGGCTTGAGCTCAATGGTCTGGTGGGAGCCGAAGGAGACCAGCTCCTCAGGGCCTGAAATGATTTCACCCGTAATCCTGAGACGCATCGCATAGCTCGTGAACTCCACCTGCTTCACCCGTATCCCGAGAAACATGCGCACCCTCTCCCCCCTGTCCGCACGGGTGCGCTCCTCATCTCTGATCCTGCGATAGGCGGTGCCGTACACCGCATCCCCCTCCTCTATTATGCTCTTCAGATACCAAAGGTCATCTACGCTCTCAGGACGGAGCTTTATCCTGCCATCCCTGAGGTCCCGGTGGAGGATTTTCATGCCTTTAATTAGCGGGTGGGAGAAGATAAAGCTTAGCGGTTCGCTGTGGTATGGGCACAGGCAGGCACATATATGCTTTCCAATGCTCACATCCTGTTAAAAGGCAATGGTGCTGCTATACTACCTCGGCACCATCCTGCTGAGCACGGGGGTGCTCCTCCTGCTTCCCGCAGCTTCAGCACCGCTCCTCGGCGAACCCCGTGCGCTGCCCGTGTTCCTGGCTCCTGCCCTGCTCTGCATCTTCTCCGGCTGTTTTCTGCGTGGGCTCTCATCTGCAGGGGTGCCAGAGCGTCTTACTGCATTTAAAGTGGCAGCACTCGGCTGGCTTCTGGCAGCGTTTGCGGGCAGCCTGCCCTACCTGCTATTCCTGCATTCAGGGGTTGTGGACGCCTACTTTGAGGCTATGTCGGGCTTCACCACCACAGGCATTAGCGTGCTGAATCCCGGGCAGATGCCCAGGAGTCTGGTATTCTGGCGTAGCCTGACAGAGTGGGCAGGGGGCGTGGGCATTGTGGTGCTGATGCTCGCCTTCTTTCAGCCTGTGGGGGCTGCGGTCAGGCTGTATCCAGCCGAGGCAAGAAGCGAGCGGCTTGAGCCGAGTATGCTGAGAACCACCTGGAAGATACTGTACATCTACGTCACCCTCACCCTGGCAGCGATTCTGGTGCTGTACCTGAGCGGTGATGGCGTTTTCAGGGCGGTGAACCATGCCCTCACAGCGGTATCCACGGGAGGGTTCTCAATCACTTCAGGAGGATTCGCAGATTCTCCATATGCCACGAGGCTTGCGATTATACCCTTCATGCTGGCAGGGGGCATGAGCTTTGCGCTTCACAGCCGGGTGATGGGAGGGGAGTTCAGGAGGTTTATCACCGACCAGGAGGTGCTGGGGATTCTTCTGGTGGTGCTCCTGCTCTCGGGTGCCCTGCACCTTCTGGGCGTGAGTCTGCTGGATGCTGTGTTCACAGCGGTCTCTGCCATAACCACCACAGGCTTCACCACCCTGGACATCTCAGGCATGAGCGACACCGCAAAGTATCTGCTGCTTCTCGTGATGCTTGTGGGCGGCTGCACAGGCTCAACCGCAGGCGGAATAAAGATGTTCAGGGCGCTGGTGGTTTTGAAGAGCGCTGAATGGCACCTCCGCAGGTTTGTGGCACCCAGAGGCGAGCTGCTTCCCCTGAGGCTGAGGGGAAGGAAGACAGAAGAGGAGGTGCTCGCAAGCCTAACCTTCGTGCTCCTGTACTTAGGCACGGCTGCTGCCGGGGTGCTTGTTTTCATGCTGCAGGGGCACAGCATGATGGAGGCTGCCTTCACCGTGCTCTCCGCCCAGGGAAATAACGGACTCACCGTGCTCTCAGATTACACTGCGCCTGAAGAGGTGCTCATGATACTGCACATGTGGATGGGCAGACTTGAGCTCATCCCCGTGCTTGCCCTTCTGATGCGGGAGTAGCGCTACCCCCTCACCACAACCACCGGCTTGGTAGCCTGGCATATCACCCCGCCGGTGACGCTGCCTATGAGAAACCTGCTGATGTGCCCCATGCCCCTGGTGCCCATGACCACCATCCCGTACCCCCCGCGCTCCATCTCGCCCAGAATCTCCTTCACCGGGTCGCCTGAAACCACCCTCACATCGTGCTGGCTTTCAGCGGGTAGAAGGGTCCTCAGGTGCTCCTCAGCAGCGGCTGCATACTCGGAAATCAGCCTGCGCTTCTCCTCATCACCCAGACCGCTGAGCGATGAGAAGTACCTCACTGCGGGCTCGTTGACCACGTGGAAGAGCTGCAGGCTGGCGCCGAGGCGGGATGCCAGGCTGGAGGCTGCCTCTATAACCGCCTTTGAAGCACCTGAGTGGTCCAGGGGGACGAGGATGCGCTTTACCTCCCCGGGGAACTCGGAGCGAGGGCCGACCACCATGACAGGCATGCGGGCGCTCCTCATCACCTTGTCCGCGGTGCTCCCGAGCGCAACCCTGCTGCCCAGGCGCAGCGAGCCCATTATTATCATCTCCGCCCCCCAGCTCTCCGCCTCCCTGACGATCTCCACAGCAGGTTCGCCCTTGCGCACCGCGAAGCCCACCCTGAGCCCCTCGTGGGGAATGTTGTCCACCTCCTCTCTGATGTGCTCCAGAGTCTCCGCGGCGCTGCGGTCTATCTGCTTTTCAAGCCGCCTCGCCAGCTCACCGACCTCGCAGGCGCCCTTCCTGCAGGAGAGCACCTCGTCCATCTTGGTGAACTCCTCAAGCTCTGTGGTGTCAGCAACGTAGAGCACCCTGAGCTCTTCGGCGCCGAGGCGTGCCGCAAGCCCCACGGCATGCGCAATAACCCGCCTGGAGTGCTCGGAGCCGTCGGTGCTCACGAGAAGCCTCCTCATCACGCACCTCCGAGAGCGCCCCCTGTAAGGGCGTTCTTTATCATGAGCGCACCCACGAAGAGCATGAGCACCCCGAAGACCTTCTTGAGGGTGGAGGTGGGTAGATGCCTGTTCAGCCTGGCGCCTATGAAGGTGCCCGCTATGCCGCCTGCCATCAGGAGACCGCCTATAACCGGGTCAACGTAACCACCCATGAAATAGGTTGCGGTGCCAACGGTGGCTGAGGCGATTATCTGGGTGAGGTCTGTGCCCACTGCCACCTTCATGGGAATGCCCAAGAACACCAAACCTGGAACCAGCAGGAAGCCGCCGCCCACGCCCAGAAGCCCGGAGGAGAAGCCCACCGCACCGCCCAGCATGAAGACCTGGGGCAGGTTGATGGTGTACTCGGCTATCTTTGTCTTCCTGTATATCTTCATGGGCACAGGCAGCACCATGCCAACATGCAGAAATCTGGCGAGGTGATGGAGGGTGCGCCCGATGCGGGTTTCACGGGCTGCAGAAGCTGCGTGCTCGCTGGTTTCGGAGCCTGAGCGCATGAACTTGAGGGCTATGAGGATTACAAAAACACCAAACACCACCTTGAGCACGGTATTGGGCACGTGCTGCGCAAACCTGGCACCCACAAAAGCCATGGAGGAGCCCGAGACCATGAGTATGAGCGCCAGCTTCAGGTCAGAGGAGCCGTACCTGTAGTGCTGCAGTGCACCGGAGGCTGCTATGCCTGTGACCTGAAAGAGGCTGGTGCCTATTGCCATCTTTATGGGCAGCCTGAGGTAGAGGGTGAGAAAGGGCACGATGAGCGTGCCTCCTCCAGCCCCGAGCATGCCGGTGATGCAGCCCACAAGCACGCCGTAAAGCAGCACCAGCAGCACATTCACGTCTATGTTTGAGAAGGCAGAGTGAATCACAAAGACCATGCTCACCACCTCATCGCAGCAGCGCTGCACTCAGAAGAGACTTCACGGGCATTCTGTCAATTATCATGCTGTAAAGGCTGCTTCTGGTGTTGTAGGGCATTAAAATCACGGGAGCATCACACTTTTTAGCCAGTCTGCTTGCAGGAATGCCAAAGGGCACAACACCCACCGCGTTCGTCTCCCTCACAGCCTTAGATGCCTCAAGAACAGGGTCACCTATGCCGGCAATGCCAGTGCACCTGACACCCTGCTTCCTGCAGAGCTCCCTGAGAGCGTCAACAACCGCCTGCGCCCTCTCAATGCAGCCTTCGGTGATGAATTTCTTCCTTTCATGCACTGTGAAGAACTCATCATCAGCGAGACAGGCATTCTTTACAGTTTTCCTGTTCGCAACACATACCGCATAAATATCTGCTCTGAATCGCTTGACCCAATCAACCGCATATTTTGAAATTGAATTCACCGTATCATACGCTTTTAAATCAATTGCAAATACGACAGTGGGGGTTCCCATGTTATCCACCTCGTTCAGTGTATGATGGTGGATAAAACACGCATAATACTTATTTTTTATCCGAAAATCATTTCAAAATGATTTAAAAGTCAGATAAACGTCATTTACATGATTTTTACATCTCTTTTCACACATTTCCCAAACTAATCCAGTTACAGTTAAATTTTTATTTGCAATCTTTTAGTGTTAGCTGTGTAAAACTGGCAGGCAATAGTGGTAATTCCATGGAGATTTAAGGGGATATGAACAAAAAGCTGCTATGGTGGATATTTGCAGTAACCAAGGGTGGCACGGTCAGAGCAAAAATCGTGAAGAGGCTCAGAGACAGGCCATCCACCACAAGCCAGCTTGCAAGAGAGTTCAATCTGACATATCAGGACATAAGGTATCATCTCAGAATTCTGAAGGAGCACAATCTGGTTGAATCAAGCAACACTTCCATTGCGGTTTACTTTGTGACAGATGAAATGGAGAGGAACTGGGATGAGTTCATGAGAATCCTGAAGGCTATCAGGGGCTCTGAGTGAGGTGTCCTGCAGGCTCTGCATATTCACCTGCCACTGGATGCTCAGAATTACGCGTGGGTTTTCTAACCTTTCGTTATAAAAACTTTAATCTCGTTATGCCGGGTTCAGGAGTTAGCTTACGTTGTTTCTTGTCCCGGTGGTGGTATGAGCGAGGGCTCGGAGTGTGAGGCAAGGGTTAAGGAGCTGGAGGAGGAGCTTGCCAGAACAAGGGAAGAGCTGGAGAAAGCGAGGGGTGAGGCTGAGAGCTACCTGAACCGGCTGCGCTACCTGCAGGCAGACTTTGAAAACTACCGCAAACGCATGCAGCGGGAGCGCGAGGAGCTTGTGCGCACCGCCTCGGAGCGGGTGGTTACCAGGCTCCTGGAGGTGCTGGACAGCTTTGAGCTTGCCCTTGAGAGTGCAAAGCGCACCAGAGGTAAGAGGGCTCTGGTGGAGGGTATGCAGCTCATCTACACCCAGCTTCGCGGGATTCTTGAGAAGGAGGGCTTAAAGGAAATCCCCTGCGAGGGTTGCTTAGACCCCTACTACCACGAGGCTGTGGCGGTGGAGGAGAAGGAGGACTGCGAAGATGGCGAGATTCTTGAGGTGCTGCAGAAGGGCTACACCTTAAACGGCAAGGTTATCCGCTACGCCAAGGTTAAGGTGGCTAAGAGAGGTGGTTGACATGGCTAAGGAGCGCATCCTCGGTATAGACCTGGGCACAACCAACTCCTGCATGGCGATTATAGAGGGGGGCGAGCCCACGGTAATCCCCAACGCAGAAGGCGGGCGCACCACCCCCAGCATGGTGGCTTTTACCACCAAGGGCGAGCGCTTAGTGGGCATGGCGGCGAAGAAGCAGGCAATCGCCAACCCGGAGCGCACGGTCTTCTCAATAAAGCGCTTCATGGGCAAGACCTACGACGAGGCAATAGAGGATGTGAAGCGCATGCCCTACAGGGTTGTGCGCGGACCAAAAAACGACTGCAGGGTCAGGATAGACGACAGAGAGTACACCCCGCAGGAAATCTCGGCGATGATTCTGAAGAAGCTTAAAGAAGACGCGGAGAACTACCTGGGTGAGAAGATAACCAAGGCTGTTATAACAGTGCCAGCCTACTTCAATGACTCCCAGAGGCAGGCGACCAAGGACGCTGGCAGAATCGCTGGCTTAGAGGTGCTCAGGATAATCAACGAGCCCACCGCTTCCACGCTTGCCTACGGCTTCAACAAGGACGAGGAGAACCGCATCCTCGTGTACGATTTAGGCGGGGGAACCTTTGACGTGAGCATTCTTGAGACGGGTGAGGGGGTGTTTGAGGTCAAAGCCACCGCTGGAGACACCCACTTAGGCGGGGACGACTGGGACCAGAGGATTATAGACTGGCTGATTCAGGAGTTTAAAGAGCAGGAGGGCATTGACCTGAGCAAGGACAGGATGGCGATGCAGCGCCTGAAGGATGCGGCAGAGCGCGCAAAGATTGAGCTTTCAGGGCTCAAGGAGACGGAAATCAACCTGCCCTTCATAGCTGCCGGCGAGGACGGGCAGCCCAGGCATCTCAGCGTCACTCTGACGAGGGCGAAGTTTGAGGCTATGACCAAAGACCTGCTGGAGCGCACCGTTCAGCCAATGAAGCAGGCTCTCAGCGATGCCAAGCTCTCGCCAGAGGACATTGACAAGGTCATTCTTGTCGGGGGAGCTACGAGAATGCCCATGGTGCAGCAGCTGGTGAAGGACTTCTTCGGCAAGGAGGCGTACAAGAACATTAACCCCGATGAATGCGTTGCCATAGGCGCGGCGGTGCAGGCGGGCGTGTTAGCCGGCGAGGTGCGAGACCTCCTGCTGCTGGACGTGATTCCGCTTTCGCTGGGTATTGAGACTCTTGGAGGAGTGTTCACCAAGCTCATAGAGCGCAACACCACCATACCCACCCGCAGGAGCAAGGTCTTCACCACTGCAGCAGACAACCAGACAAGCGTTGAAATCCACGTGCTCCAGGGCGAGCGTCCAATGGCGCAGGACAACCACAGCCTCGGGCGTTTCATCTTAGATGGCATTCCTCCAGCTCCGCGCGGCGTGCCCCAGATTGAGGTCACCTTTGACATAGATGCCAACGGCATCCTTCACGTCTCTGCGAAGGATTTGGGAACAGGAAAGGAGCAGAGCATCAGGGTTACAGCTACCACCAACCTGAGCGAGGAGGAGATTCAGCGCATCCTAAGGGAAGCCAAGGAGCACGAGGAGGAGGACCGCAGGCGGAAGGAGCTGGTGGAGGCGAAGAACGAGGCTGACTCGCTGCTCTACACCTCCGAAAAGACCATAGAGGAGTTCAGGGATAAGGTGCCGCAGGAGAAGGTTGAGGCGGTGAGGAAGGCGATTGAGGAGCTTAAGGAGGCGGTGAAGGGCGACAACATCCAGGAGATTAAGAGCAAAACCGAGGCTCTGCGAAAGGCGGTGAGCGAGATAGGAGCTGTGATATACCAGCAGGCGGCTCAGCAGGCACAGGCGCAGCAGGCGCAGGGGGAGCAGGCGCAGGCGGCGGGCAGCGGTAACGGGCAGGGCGAGAAGGTTATAAACGCGGAGTATGAGGATGCAGAGAAGAAGAGCTGAGCTGCATGGCTAAGAGGGACTACTACGAGGTTCTCGGGGTGCCGAGGAATGCAAGCCAGGAGGAGATTAAGAAAGCCTACCGCAGGCTGGCGCTGAAGTACCATCCCGACAGGAACAAGAGCAGGGAGGCGGAGGAGAAGTTCAAGGAGATCAGCGAAGCCTACGCGGTGCTCTCTGACCCGGAGAAGCGCAGGCTCTATGATATGTATGGGCACGCTGGTATAGATGAGCGCTACTCGCAGGAGGACATCTTCCGCTCGGCACGCTTTGATGACATCTTCGCGGACCTGGGCTTCGGTGGCATAGACAGGCTCTTTGACCTCTTTTTTGGCGGTGCTAAGCATGCTCCAAGGCGCGGCGCTGACCTGCGCTTTGACATGGAGATTACCCTTGAGGAAGCTGCAAAGGGCGCGGAGAAGGTGGTGAGCTACCGCCGCCTTGAGACCTGCTCGCACTGCGGCGGCAGCGGCGCAGAGCCAGGGAGCGGTCTCAGAACCTGCCCCGCCTGCGGGGGTGCCGGGAGAGTGGGTTTCACCCAGCGCACGCCCTTCGGCACCTACTCGCAGTTCACCACCTGCTCGCAGTGCGGCGGCTCCGGAAGCGTCATCGCCAAGCCGTGCAGCACCTGCGGCGGCTCTGGCAGGGTGGAGAGGCTGCGCAGGCTCAGTGTTAAGATTCCTCCGGGCGTTGACTCGGGGGCAAGGCTGCGCTTGGCTGGGGAGGGTGAGGCAGGGGAGAGGGGGGCACCTCCGGGGGATCTGTACATCGTAATTCACGTGAAGGAGCACGAGCTCTTTAAGCGTGCCGGTAAGGACCTTTACATAGAGGTGCCGATAACCTTCTCCCAGGCGGCGCTG
>Ga0256839_1001117_pt1 | contig 33338 bp, 33 predicted proteins | sample 354166metaG_FD_185968 | JGI IMG/M metagenome (GOLD analysis project Ga0256839, IMG submission 185968) | Hydrothermal vent microbial communities from Mid Atlantic Ridge, Atlantic Ocean - 354-166 | ecosystem: Environmental > Aquatic > Marine > Hydrothermal vents | place: Atlantic Ocean: Mid...
ACTTCCACCAACACCGTCTCCGGCTCCCCGGCCTGCTGCCCGAGGAGCCCTTGGCCGGAGGTATCGCTCCCGCCCTCTTCCTCCGTGCTCACCTCGCACCCCTTGGCCCGCCAGACCATCAGCCGCTTCCCCAGCGAGGCCAGCACCTGCTTCAGCTCTTGGGCCTCTTCCTCCTCGACCAAGGCCTCCCGGGCCTCCTTCCGGGCCTCGCGGCGGCTCAGGTCCTCCTTACAAGCGGCGGGCTCGTCCTCCCCCTGGGCCGCCAGCAGCCACGCATCCCCCGAGACGACCTCCACCTCCGAGGCGACCTCCTCCTCTTCGGGGGAGGGGACGAGGAGCGAACATCCGGCCAACACGACCATCAGCACGAGGAGAGTTCCGGCCAACCCCCCGAGGGGGATGCTCTTCATGGGAAGACCTCCCTTTCCTGCTTTTCTGCGTATGAACCCTGAGTTCCCAGGCATCACCCTTGGAAGAAGGTGGACGGATTATACCACGGGGGGGAGTTGTCAAGCCCCCCGGGGGGATCCGGCGGCGTCGATTTCCCACGGGCGAGAGCTTAGGATTGCTTCTTCAAGTCGCTTCTGGGTATACTCCCCACAAAGGAGGCATTATGGTCCATCTCGATCATCGCGATTCCGTGGCCATGATGCGCTTAGAGCACGGCAAGGTCAACGCCCTCGACCTCGAGCTCCTCCAAGAGCTTCGTCGGCACTTGGACGAACTGAGAGAAGCATCTGACGTGCGGGCCGTGGTCCTTACGGGCTCCGGTCGGAGCTTCTCCGCAGGAGTGGACCTCTTCCGCATCCTGGAGGGCGGCCCGAGCTACATCGAGGAGTTCATGAAGGCCTTTCGCAACGTGCTCCTTCGGATCGCGGAGTTCCCGAAGCCGGTCGTAGCCGCCGTGAACGGACACGCGATCGCCGGAGGATGCGTGCTCGCCTGCGCCTGCGACTACCGGGTGATGGCCCAAGGGGAAGGGGAAGGGGAAGGCAAAATGGGGATCCCCGAGCTGCTCGTGGGCGTGCCCTTCCCCGCGCTGGCTTGGGAGCTCCTCGGCTCCGCCGTCCCCGAGCCGGAGGTCCGTCGGCTGGCCCTCACCGGGAAGCTCCTCTCCCCGGAGGAGGCCCTGCGTACAGGACTCGTCGACGAGCTCGTCAAGCCGGAGCTCTTGGGGGAGCGGGCCCGGGCGCGGGCCGAGCAGCTGGGCCGCATCCCGCCGGAGACGTACCGGCTCACGAAGCGAAGGCTGCGCCGATCGCTCCGGGAGCACGAGGGGGATGCCCTGGATAAGGAGGTCCTGGCCGCGTGGAGCTCTCCTGAGACTCATGAGGCGATTCGAGCCTACCTGGAAAAGACCTTAGGGAAACGGAGCTAACGCGCATCCGCTCGGGGATGCCTCCGTTCTCGCCTCGCAAAGGGGTTGACTTTTCCCGGCAAACGTGGTAGGGTGAGGTTAGACATCTGCAGCTTGATAGGTTTCCACCTGCCAAGTTCTGACTCATCGGTGCAGACGAAGGCCCAAGGTGTCCAGCGGTAAACCCGTTGCACGTAGGAGCCGTCGCCAGAGCCAGAGGAGTCAAATCCCCAGCAGATCGGAGGAGGGTTTACCGTATGGCTACCGGAAAGGTGAAGTGGTTCAACGACGCGAAGGGCTTCGGCTTCATCGAGCAGGACAACGGCGACGCCGATGTCTTCGTGCACTTCTCCGCCATCCGCGGTGAAGGATACAAGTCGCTGCGGGAGGGCCAGGCGGTCGAGTTCGACATCGAGCGCGACGCCAAGGGCCTGCGCGCGGCCAACGTGAGACCGCAGTAACCGCAGTAACGCCGAAGGATCACGAAACCGAAACCCACGACGGACCCCGGTAGAGGGACACCCGCCCCTACCGGGGTCTTCTTGCTCGTAGCGCGGCGTGAGCAGAAAGGGGGTGGAACCGCATATGGGCAAGCGAGATGAGCTGATCACGAAGCAAGGCCAGGTCGTCACGGCGCTCAACCACCTGATGTATCGGGTGCAGCTGGACGACGGCCCGGAGATCTTGTGTTATTCTTCCGGGCGGATGCGCCGATTTCGCATCCGCATCCTCACGGGGGACCGCGTGACCGTCGAGATCTCCCCTTACGACCTCACCAAGGGGCGGATCGTCTACCGGCATTAGCTGTGCTCGGGGGCGCAGACCGTCGTGTCGTCGGGCCGTCGTCGCGGTGCTCAGTCCTTTTGGAAGAGGTCCAGCCCGATTCCCCGGTTGATCTTGACTTCGGTGAGGGTGTACTCGCCCGTGAGTTCGCCGTCCTGGAAGGTCTTCTGCACGAAGGGCACCCGGTAGCCGTCTATCTCCCGGTAGTCGGAGAAGAGCGTTTTTTCTGTGCGCTCCCCGCTCTCCTCGACGATCCGGAGGAGGCGGAGCGGCTCGCCTCCGTAGTAGAAGCGGGCCGTGTTCCCCTGCGCGTCCGTCACCTCCAGGACCTCGGCTACGAGGGGGCTCCCTTCGACCTCCACCTCCTCGGTCCCTCGATAGGCGAACCGAAAGCCCTCGTGGCCGATGAAGAGAGGCGTAAACAGCGGATCGAAGGCGATCCCCTTCTGGATCTCGGCCACGAGTTCGGCGGGCATCTCCTGCCAGCGGCCTCCCTGCCGGATCCAGCCCTGCTCGCCGTTCCACAGGTAGACGACCTTGAACCGCTGCCCGCCGAGGGAGATCGTGAGCTCCTGGCGCATCATCTGCGGCAGGACGATCCAATTCTCAACGACAACGTCGAAGCTCTGGCCCTGCTGGTAGAGCGTTCCCTCCCCCTTGGAGTAGTAATCCTTCAGCCGTTCCAGCGCGGCCAGTCCGCCTTGGGCGGCGATGACCCTCTCCAGCAGCGCGCGGGCCTCCTCGTCCATTTGGGCCTTCCAGGCGACGGTCAGGGGCTGCCTCGCCCGCGCCCGGGCCGCTTTGAACTCCTCGTACGCGATCCCCCGCGCGTCGACGGGGGAGAGCCAGTCCACCACCTGAACGTCCGCCAGGGACACCCCCGGCACGAGCTCCGCGATCCCCTGCTCCTCCAGGGACTCCAGCACCGAGAAATCCCCTAAGAGCGCGATCTGCAGCTCCTCGGGGCGGAAGTGCTCCGCGATGAGCGCGTTGACCTCCTCCCGGGTGTAGGCGCGGACGGTCTTCTTGAAGTTCCGGATCCAGTCGAGGCCGCGATCGTAGAAGAGGGCGTTCTGCACCGTGTGCGCCAGGCCGTTTAGGGTCTCCAGGCGGAGCACGTAACTCCCGGCGAAGTAGCCCTGGGCGGCCTCCAGCTCGTCCGCGGTCATCCCCTCCCGTTGGAATTTCTCGATCTCTCGTAGCAAAAGCTCCAGAGTGGAGCGAAGCTCCTCGCTGCGGGTAAACGTCCACACCACGAAGTACCCCGGGAAGCGGTAGCTGGGGAAGCCGCTGGAGACCGCGTACGTCTTGCCCTCCTCGGAGCGGACCACCTGGATGAGCCGCGAGGAGAACGCGCCACCCCCTAAGACGTAGTTCGCCAGCTGGACCGGGAGGTAGTCGGGATCGGAGACGGCCAGCCCCCGATGCCCCAGGGCGATCTGGACCTGGGTCTGGCCCGGCTTGTGGACGAAGCGCGCCCGCCGCTCCTTGAGAGGGGTGAGCGCGACGGTGCGGCGCTCGGATACGGGGCGCTCCTCCCAGTCGGCGAAGGCCTCCTTCACCTTGGCGATGAGGGCCTTCGGGTCGACGTCCCCGGCGATCACCAACGTGGAGACGTTGGGGCGGTAGTACGCCTCGTGGAAGCGCACGAGGTCCTCGCGGGTGATCGCGTTGAGGGTCTCCTCCGTCGTCACGAAGCCCAAGGGGTGGAAGCCCCCGAAGAGGAGCTGCTTGAGGTGCTCGCGCACGAGTTCCCCGGGGTCGTCCTGGGTCGCTTTGACGCTTCCTATCAGGCGGTTGCGTACGATCTCCATCTCCTCCTCGGGGAATGTGGGGCGGATCACCACGTCCGCCAGAAGCTCCAGCCCCAGGTCGAGGTCCTGGGAGAGGACTTGGGCCGTGACGGTCGCGTAGTCGGTGGCCGCCGAGGCCGAGAGCTGCCCGCCCACGAAGTCGATCGCCTCGGCGATCTCCTCGGCGGTGCGCGTCTCGGTCCCCTGGGTGAGCATCGCGGCCACGAACTCCGCCAGGCCCGCCTTCGTCTTGAGATCCCGGACGCTCCCGCCCTCGGCGACTCTCAAATTGAAGTGGACGATGGGCAGCTGCCGCTGCTCGATCACCACCACCCTCAAACCGTTCTCCAGGGTCTCTTGGTAGATGGAGGGCAGGCGGATCTCCTCCGCCCCTTGCGCCTCCTGGGCCCGCAGGGCGGAAAGCTCCGGTCCGCCCACAACCCCCAGCAGTCCCACTAGGATCGCCGCAAGCACAACGCGCATCCCGCGGGTCATGGCAGCGTCTCCTCCTCTCCCTCTCCTTCCTCTCCCGGCTGCAGGGTGACCAGGGTGAGCGTCTCGTCCACGAGGTACTGCCGGGCTACGCGTTGGACGTCCTCGGGGGTGACGTCCGCGTAGCGCTTAGCCCCCTCCAGGAAGAGCTTGGCATCCCCTCCGATGACGGCGGCCTCGCCGATCGCGCTCCCCACCCCGCTGATCGAGTCCAGATTGAACACGTACTGGGCCGTCAGTTGGTTTTTCGCCTTCTGCAGCTCGCGCTCCTCTAGGGGTTCCTCCTTGAGCCGGTCGATCTCCCGGAGGAGGGCTTCCTTGACGGCCACAGGGTCCTTGTCGGGGGTGAAGAAGGCGAAGACGAGCATCATCCCCAGGTCTTTGTAGATGAGGGGGACGCCCCCGGCGGCGATGGCCAGCTTCTGCTCCCGCACCAGCGACTTGTTGAGCCGGGAGCTCTCCCCCGCCGTCAGGATCATGCCCGCGATCTCGAGGGCCGGCAGATCGTCGTGGCCCGCGCCCGGGAGGGGGTACCCGCCCAAGACGGCGGGGAGCTGGACGGGCATCGTGAGCGTCTCCTCCCGCCGGGCCGTCGGCTCCGGCGGCTCGATGACGACCTCCGGGGGCTCGGGGCCTCGGGGGATCGGCCCAAAGTACCGCTCCGCCAGCTCGAAGGCCCGCTCGGGCACGACGTCCCCCGCCAGGATGAGCACGGCGTTGTTGGGGACGTAATACCGCCGATAGAATCGCTCCAGGTCCTCCAGGGTGATGGTATCGAGGTCTTCGGGGGTCCCGGCGGCGGTCCAGGCGTAGGGCGTCCCCTCGAAGGCCAACGCCCGGAAGCGGTCGAAGGCCTGGGAGACGGGGTTGTTCTCCAGCCGCAGGCGATATTCCTCCTTGACGACCTCGCGTTCCGAGTCGAGGTGCTCCTGGGTGAGCACGAGGTTCTGCATCCGCTCGGCCTCCAGGCGCAGGGCCAGCTCCAGCGCCTCCGTGGGAACGACGTCGTAGTAGCCCGTCGCGTCCTCGCGGGTGAAGGCGTTGTTGATCCCCCCGACGCGGTCGATGAGGCGGGCGTGCTCCTCCGGCCCGACGTTCTTCGAGCCCTTGAACATCATGTGCTCCATCAAATGGGCCAAGCCCCGCTTCCCGGGCACCTCGTTCCGCGAGCCCACCCGATACCAGACGTTAACGGCCACCACGGGGGCCGTGCGGTCCTCGTAGACGATCACCTCGAGGCCGTTGGGGAGCGTGCGGGTGTGCAACCGGGGCTGGGGTTGGGATTGGGGTTGGGCCTCCTCCGAGGGCTCGGGGGCGACGGCGGAGGGAGGAGCCGTTCGGGGGCCGAGGGACTGCCAGATCAGAATCCCGACCGCCGCGAGGATCGCCGCGGCCAGCACGAGGAGGCCGGGCGAGATCTTCCGCGCCCGGGGCTGGGGCGATTTCTGCGGGGTGTCCGCACCTTCGGGTTGCTTGCCCTCTGTGGGTTCCATCGAGCCCCTCCTCCCTGTCTTCTGACGTTTGCTCCGTTCCGCGATGGGGCTCCGTTTACGGCACCGTGGAGATTCTAGGCGTCGGGGAGGAGGGAGTCAAGGGGAAGGAGCCCCGCTTGCACCCAGGCCTCCGCCGCTTCGAGGTCCCAACGCGTGGTGATCTTGAGGTTCCACTCCTCGCCGGAGACGCAGAAGGGGGAGACGCCCCCGTAGGCGAGGACGGCGCCCGCTTCGTCGGTGAAGCGTTCGCCCCGTCGCCGGGCCTCCCGGAGCGCGTCCGCAAGGAGCCTGCGCTCGAAGCACTGGGGCGTCTGGGCCCGCAGCAGCCGGCTGCGGTCCACCGGTCGGAGCAGCCTTTCCTCCCCGGGTCCGAGCTCGTGGAGGCTCTCCTCCACGGGGAGGACGGGGAGCGCCGCACGGTGCTCCCGAACGGCTTCCCAAAGGGCTTCCAGCAGATCCAGGGAGAAGAAGGGCCGGGCCGCGTCGTGGACGGCCACCCACTCGCTCGAAGCCGCCCGCACGCCCGCGAGCGCGGAGTCCTGCCGATGCTCTCCTCCATAGACCCGCTTGAACTCGACGTGCGCAGGCAGGGGGATCCGGGGCTCCACCTGCGTGCGGAACCGCTCTTCGTCCTCCGGGTGGATCACGAGGACGATCTCGCACAAGGGCGGAAAGCGGGCGAACTTCTCCAGGGAGTGGAGCAGGAGGGGCTTCCCCGCCAGGGGGACGTATGCCTTGGGCACGGGGCCCCCGAGGCGCTCCCCGCGGCCCGCGGCCAGCACCACCGCTCCCAGCTCTCGTCGCATGCTCTTAAACAAGTTTAGAGGAAGCGTTAGGAGCTGCTCTGCTGGTACTGGCCGTCGACCTCGCCCTTGGCCCGGACGAAGAGCATCTTCCCCGCGTCGGTCTGCAGGGAGCTGGAGACCACCGCACGGACCTTCTTGCCGATGTAGCGCCGCCCGTTCTCCACCACGACCATGGTCCCGTCGTCCAGGTACCCCACCCCCTGACCGATCTCCTGGCCGCGGTCGATGACTTCGATCTCGAGCTCCTCGCCGGGGATGAACGGAGGCTTGAGGGACTTCGCCAGCTCGTTGACGTTGAGCACCTCCACGCCGGAGACGCGGGCTACCTTGTTGAGGTTGTAATCGGTCGTGAGGATCTTCGCCTTCAGGTCCTTGGCCAGGCGGATGAGCTTACGGTCCACCGAGGGGACCTCGGAGACGTCCTCCTCCCAAAGGATAATGGGGGTGTTCGGGAGCTTTTGCAGCTCTTCGAGGATGTTGAGTCCCCGACGTCCCTTGCGACGGCGCAGGCCGTCTTGGGAATCCGCAATCCGCTGGAGCTCGCCCACCACGAAGTGAGGGACGTAGAGGGGGCCCTCCAGAAAGCCCGTCCGGACCAGGTCGTAGATGCGCCCGTCGATGATCACGCTCGTGTCCACCACCTTGGGCGTCTTCCCCCCGGGCGAGGACGGGTCGGAGGGGGACGGGGCAGCGTCCCCGAAGACGAACGCTCCGAGCAGATCCTCTTGGCTGTAGCCGATGCGAAACCCTAGATACGTCAAGAAGAGGAGGAGTCCGGCTTGTGCGAGTTGGAGGCCGAGGTTCGGCCGACCCGTCCCGAAGAGCAGCTCCAGGACCGCGTACCCCAGCAGACCGAACAGCGTTCCGATCAAGCCGAGGAGGCTGCCCTGAAGGAGTGCGACGCCCTTGCCTGCCTCTACGGCCTGCAGGGCGGCGCGCACGGCAGCCCGTGCTGCAGCCAAGATCGACGCCCCGACGATGGCGCCCACCAGCGCGTTCAGCCATACCGGTCGGATCCACTCCTCGGGGACGACGGCCGGGGCCGTGGGCAACGGATCTCCCGGGACGACCCACCCGATGGGGACCTGGCTCGCCCCCAAGAGGGCCCCCAGCGCGGACGCTATCAGATACGGCCCGATCCTTCGGATACCTCGCGTTACCGTCTCCATCGTCCTCTGCGGTCTCTTGCCCTTCTCTTCCCCGTTCGAGCGCTCCGGTATCTTACCGATCCCTTGACGGGGAGGCAACGATTCTGTTACCTTCAATCAGGACACAAAGGGGGCTTGCGCGGGTGGTGAGAGGGCAGATCCCGATCCGACAAAGGTCATTGCGGGGTATGGAGCCGGAGACGTGGACGGTCAGGCGGATCTTGGAGTGGACGTCGGGATATCTGCGTCGCGGCGGGGTGGAGACGGCCCGCTTCGAAGCCGAGTTGCTCCTGGCCCACGCGCTGCGCACCGAGCGCCTCGACCTCTATCTCCATCCGGACCGCCCCTTGAGCGAGGCGGAGCGGGCCCGCTTCCGCGAGCTCATCCGGAAGCGGCGCGAGGGGGTCCCGTTGGCGTACCTGCTGGGCACGGTGGAGTTCTTGGACGTGACGCTGCGGGTGGACCGGCGGGCGCTTATTCCCCGCGTCGAGACGGAGGAGCTCGTCGAGCTCCTCCTCCAGGACTGCGATGCACAGGCGCAAGCCCAGGGACCGGGTTGGCGGGTCTTGGATCTGGGTACGGGCTCCGGGGCCATCGTGATCGCCCTCCTCAAGCGCTGGCCGCAGGCGCGGGCCGTGGCCGTAGATCGATCACGGGACGCCTTGGAGCTGGCCCGGGAGAACGCGCGCGCCAACGGCGTGGACGGGCGAATCCACTGGGTGCAGACGGATTGGCTGCGGGGCCTGCGCGCTTCCTTCGACCTCATCGTCTCCAACCCGCCGTACGTCCCCTCGGAGGAGTACGCCCACCTCCCGCGGGAGGTCCGGGTGTACGAGCCCCGCTTGGCGCTGGACGGCGGCCCCCGCGGACTGCGGGAGCTGGCGCGCATCGCGGAAGAAGCCCCCAAGCATCTGACCCCCGGCGGACGGCTCTATCTGGAGATCGGCGCTCAGCAGGCTGAGGACGTCCGGCGCCTGCTGGAGGAGACCCGAGCGTTCGCCTCCGTGGAGGTCCTGCAAGACCTATCGGGGCGGGACCGCTTCGTGCGCGCCCGCGGGCGCTCCCGAGGGCGGGAGGCGGCAGGATGCCCGTGATGGTTCAGATCGCGGAGCTGGCCGTACGAGAAGGTAAGAGGTTCCTCTTCCGGGATCTGAGCTTTCGACTGGGACGGGGGGAGTGGGCCTGCCTGGTGGGGCCGCCGGAGCGGGGTCGGGCTCTGCTGGAGGTCCTCTGCGGCCTGCGGAGGCCCGAACGCGGTCAGGTGCTCGTGGACGACCGAAACGTCATCCGCCTCCGCCCGGAGAAGCTGCGGCTCCTCCATCGGCGCTTGGGGATCGTCTTCGGGGAGCTGGGGCTGCGCCGAGGCACGACTCCGGAAGGATGCATCATATTCAAGCTTCGCGCGTTAGAGCTCTCGGCGGAGGAAGCCCAGGCCCGCGCCCATCGGGCACTCTCGCTCGTGGGCCTCGGTTCGCCCCCCGACGCCGAGGTCCCCGAAGGGACCCCCAACGCGCAGGGCAGCAACCGGCAGCGGCGCGTGGAGGAGCTGAGCCCCGGGGAGCGACGCCTCCTGCAGTTGGCCGTGGCCCTCTGCGACGATCCCGTGCTCCTCCTGCTCGAGGAGCCCTTGGAAGGGCTCTCCCCTCCCGAGCAGCGGCGCTACCTCCGAGCGCTCGAGGAGGTCTTCCTGCGCCGGAGGTTGACCCTCCTGATGACGGCCCGCGATCCGGAGCCCCTACGGGGGAGTCCGGCCCTCCTCTACGCCCTCGAGCCGGAAGGAATCACGCCCTGGGCCGGGGAGGAGAGGTTCTGAGATGAGCAGCACGCCCTATCTGTTCCGGGAGCTCCTGCGCTCCCTCTCCTTGGGGAGCTGGGCACTGGCGGCGCTGGCGGTCGGGGCGCTGGCCTTGGCGCTCCAGCTGGTTGCCGTAGGATCCCTCCTGCGGGAGCCGCGCTCCGCGGCGCCCCGGGAGGAGCTGATCGCCGTCCCCTTGGGGACGCTCTCCCAACGGGAACTCGCGGAGGTCCACCAACGGCTTGCAGAAGACCCCGACATCGCCGGGGTGCGCTTTCGCTTCCCTCAAGATCCCCGGGGGGAGGCCCTGGGATACTATCGGATCACGCTGCACGAAGGGATCTCTCCCGACACCGTGATCGAACGCCTTGTGGGCTGGGGGGTCTTCGAGCGCGTGGAAGAGCCGCAGCCGGAGCCGAAGGGGCTCGTGCGGAGCTGGGCGGAAAGTCCGCAGGGGAGGTGGCTCCTCCTCGGGGGGATGCTGGCGATCGCGGGCCTCGCCCTCGGCCTCTTGGCAGCGAGCCTGCGCGCCGCAGAGAGGAGCTTCCGGGCGGAGCGCAAGCTGCTGGAGCTCTCGGGCGTCGATCCCGCGGTGATCCGTCGGCCCTTCGTGCTGCTCGGGGGACTGTACGCCGCGCTCGGCGCGCTCCTGGCCGCCGCCCTCGCCGCCGTGGAGGGGGCCTGGATCGCCTCGAACCCCTCCGGCCTCGGGCTGAAGAGAGTGCTCCCGGAGCTGTTCGAGAAGGGGGCGTTTGTCCGGTTGGGGGTGCGGGCGCTGCTGCTGGGAATCCCGCTCGTGGGGATCGGGGCGGGACTCGGGCAGCTCCTCGCTCGGGGCGCTTACAGATATCCCAGCCCGCGCAGCCGCTCCCGGATCTCCTCCTCCTCCTCGGGGGAGAGCGGGGAGCCCTCCGACCCCGACCGCGACCCCTCCAACGCGGAGAGACCCTCCTCCGCGTCCGCGCCGAAGTCCCCCGGACCTTGATCCTGAGCCGCCGTCCGGCCCCCGTCGAGGGTTTCCGAAGTCGAAGCCGAGCCCACGGGGTGCCGCGCCCGGAGCGCCTCGCTCGCCCGCCCGTCGAGCCCTGGAGGCGGGGGGACCCCCAGGAGTTCACAGATCGTGGGGAAAAGGTCCAGCAGCCGCAAACGAACCCTCCCTCGGGGCAACCCCGCACCGCAGCCCAGAAAGACCCCATACAGTCGGTGCCAGCCGGAGTGGGCCACCGCGTGCGTCACCGGGCGGTTCGAGAGGAACTCCGAGAGCCCCATGGGGGAGTGTCCCTCTGCGGGGAGGAAGACGAGGTCGGGGCTCTGAGGGTGCCGTTCGGGGCCGTATAGCTCCTCCGCCCGGAAGAGGCGCTCGACCACGGGCTCCCCCGTCCAGGGGTTGCGCCACTCTCTTAGCGCTTCCTCAACCTCCTCCAAGATCTTCGGCGCGCAGCGAGGGGGGACGATCCCTTGGGGCTCGCGGCCCCGGCGGTTCAGAAAGATCTGTCCTACGTTCCCGTAGGAGTAGGCCACCGTCCGGGACCAGTCCACGTTCGCGGTCGAGAGGGCGAAGCGGCTCAGCCACCGATACGCCTGCGCCGGATCTCCGCTCCCCCGGCCCAAGAGCCCCAGCCGAGCCTCCCAGGGATAGAGGTTCTCGGGGACGACCCCCAGCTCGTAGAGGGCCCTCTTCACCCGGGTGGGAAGGTTCCCCCGCAGGCGCAGAAAGCCCTGCCGCAGGAGCCAGGTGTTGAGGTGGAGGTTGTAGCGATGGGGGCCGAAGCCGTGGTCCGAGATCACCCAGAGGGTGTCACGCTCGTCCAGCAGCGAGCGGAGCTCGCCCACGAGCGCGTCGGCCCGGCGATAGACCTCGAGCACGGGCTCCTCGTCGGGGAGGGGGGACCCATAGCGGGGCCGGGGGTGCCGGTCGAGGGTGTGCCACATCTGGTGCTGGACGGAGTCCGTCTCCATCACATGGGCCAGGAAGACGTCCCAGTCCTTGCGGGCGGCCAGATAAAGAATAGCCCGGGCGCGCAGCTCCAAGGACCGTTGAAGCCGGGAGAACCACCCCGCGGCCCGACGCCCGCCGGGCCACGGCGGCGGCGCGAGGGGGTAGCGCCCTCCCAGCGCCTCCTCCAGCTCCCGTTGGAGTGAGGGCGGATGGGTGTAGGGACGCCCCGGCGGGGTCAGGAGATCCCCCACGGCGAACCCCCCGCCGCCTCCGCCCCGATCCCGAAACCGAAACGGGTACGTGAGGGGGAGGCTCACGACGCCCACCCGTTGGCCGTGGGCGCTCAGCCACTCCAGGAGCGTGGGCGAGGGGAGGGCGGAGCCGTCCACCGGCTCCAGGGCGTACGAGTGAGGACGGCGGCGGAGCCACTCGCACACCCCGTGCCTCCCGGGAGAGAGCCCCGTGAGGAACGACCCCCAGGCCGCGCCCGTGACGGGCGGGATCACGCTCTCCAAGGGGCCGAAGGCCCCTTCCTCCATGAGCCTCCGGAGGTGGGGCAGGCGGCCCTCGGAGGCCCAGCGCTCGATCAGCTCGGGGGAGGCGCCGTCCAACGCCAGGATGAGCAGTCTGCGGGTACGATCCCGATAGCGGGTGCCTCCAGACATCCCTCCAGACATCTAGGTGAAAAGCCTCCTTGCGGGCGTCCTCCTCTAGCGGGAGGGCTCCTTGAGCATCCACTCCGGGACCCGTCCCTGCCAGACGAGCGCGAAGTACGCCCGGTAGCCGTCGAGGGTATAGCGCAGCCACTCCCGGTGCAACCCGTAGCGGCGGCTCGACGAATAGACCCGCACCTCCGGCGCGTAGACGATCCGCTCCCCCGGCCTAAGCACCTTCCCCAGGCGGAGCCCCAACTCCAAGTCCTCCCCCAGGCGCAGCCGGGTGTCGAACCCGCCCACCCTTTGGAAGATCTCCCGCCGCACCGCGAAGTTGAACCCCCAGAAATGGGGCCTCCGGAGCCAAACGTGCACCCGCTGGTGCAGCGCGATGAGCCGCTCTAAGAGGAGCACCCGCTGGATCCAATGGGGGCGGTAAAAGCAGACCCGCCCGCAGAGGGCCATCACCTTGGGGTCTTCAAAGCGCCGGACGATCGCCTCCAGCCACGTGGGGGCCACCCGGGTGTCCGCGTCCGTGCGGGCGATCAGCCCATAGCGGGCCTCGCAAAACCCCCGCTGCGAGGCCGCGGCCACCCCACTCTCCTCCTCGTGGACCAGGCGCAGGGGCAGCTCCGGGTGGGCCCGATGGAAGCGCCGGATGAGCTCGCGGGAGCCGTCCGTGGAGCCGTTGTCCACCGCCACGACCTCGTAGGGCTTCCGAAGGGTCTGGCGCGAGGGGAGGAGCGCTTCCAGGCACGCTTCTATGGCCTCGGCCTCGTTATAGACCGGGATGACGACGGAAATCATCGGGAGGGACGGTGAGGGGACGGGGCTCCTCGGCGCTTACGGGGGCCAGGGCCCGGGGCTCCGGAGGCTGGGCGAGCACGCTTCGGTACAGCTCCTGGAGGCGGCGGCCCACCCGCTCGAGGCTGTGCTCTTGCGCGAGCCGCTCGGCCCCCTCTTGGAGCTTTTCATAGAGGGTCCGATCCTCGGCCAGCCGCCGAACGCATTCGGCAAACTCCTCCACGGTGCGGGCCTTGAGGCAGTTCTCCCCGTGATGGAGCCAATCTTCGTACTCGGGGAGGTCCCGCACGACCACGGGCCGCCCCAGCGAGGCGGCCTCTAGGATGACGAGCCCTTGGGTCTCCGTCTTGGAGGGGAAGAGGAGCACGTCTCCGGCGGCGAAGGCCCCGGGGGTGTCCTCCACGAACCCCGGGAGGATCACGTTCGGCGGCTTTTCGTCCAAGCGCTTCTCCATCTGCGGATGGAAGGCCAGCGCCTTGGGCCAGCGGTGGCCGTACCAGATGAAATCGTACTGAGGAAGCAGCTCCGCGACGTCTAAGAAATCCGTCACCCCTTTGCGCGGGATGATGTTCCCCGCCCCGAAGACCGTAAAGCGCGCAAGCCCAAACCTTCGGCGATAGAGGGCGCGCTTTTCGGGATCGAAGCGGAAACGTTCCCGGTCCACGCCGTTGCTGACCACCTCGATGCGTTTGCGCACCCCGGCCCGGAGGAGCTGGCGCTTGGCGAACTCCGTGGGGGTGAAGACCGCGTCCCCCTGCTCGTAGAAGAACTTCAAATACGCTTCGTACAGGGGCGCGATCACGTTGGACATGGTGAAGCTGTCGCGGAAGTCGTGGGCCCCCACGCTGTGGGCGTGGACCACGACTTTGATCCCTTCCCGCTTCGCTTTGCCGAGGTAGTAGAGCGACTTGGGTCCGAAGGCGTGGAGGTGCAAAAGGTCGTAGGGCTCGTCGGCGGGGTCGGTCACCACCTCGACGCCCGCCATCCGGAGGGCCTTGCGGTGGGATTCATAAGCCCGCTTGAAGCCCGATTTCGAGACGACCTCCTCCGCCTCCAGGTAGAGACAGACGCGCATGGTGCCCCCTTCTCTCCAACCCTCCATCGGCGGTCGGATGTCCCCGTCTCAACCCGCAATTTGCCTGCCAGCGGGCCGTCGACGTCGCAGCTCCGATCCCGCTCATTCCCACTCGATGGTTCCCGGCGGCTTCGACGTTATATCATACACCACCCGCGTGATCGGGGGAACCTCATTGGTAATGCGCGAGGAGATCCTCTCTAACACCCCGTGGGGAATTTTGTACCAGTCGGCGGTCATCCCGTCCCGGGAGTGGACGGCTCTTAGGGCCACCACGTACCCATACCCGCGCCCGTCTCCCCGGACGGCCACGCTCCGGACGGGCAGCAGCACGGCGAAGTACTGCCAGATCTCGCGGTGGAGCTTCGCCCGTTGGATCTCCTCCCGCAGGATGGCGTCGGCCTCCTGCAGCAGGGCGACCTTCTCCGGGGTGACCTCCCCGAGGATGCGCACGGCGAGCCCCGGGCCGGGGAAGGGCGGCTCGTCCACAATTTCCTCGGGGAGCCCCAGCGCCCGCCCCAGCTCGCGCACCTCGTCTTTAAAGAACTCCCGCAGGGGCTCCACCAGCTCAAACCCCAGCTGTGCGGGGAGCCCGCCCACGTTGTGATGGCTCTTGATCGTCTCGGCCCCGTGCGCCGTCCCCGCGCCCCCGCTCTCGATCACGTCGCTATAAATGGTCCCCTGGACCAAGACGTCTAGGGGCTCCTCCCGCTCCAGGCGGCGGGCCTCCCGCTCGAAGACCCGGATGAACGTCTCCCCGATCGCCTTGCGCTTCCCCTCCGGGTCCGTCACACCCCGGAGTTTCTCGAAGAACTCCCGCTTCGCGTCCACCGTCCGTAAGGGGAGGCCCAGCCGCTCGAAGACCCTCCGGACGCGCTCCGGCTCGCCCTTGCGCAGCAGCCCGGTGTCCACGAAGACGGGCACCAGTCGGTCCCCGATGGCCCGGTGGACGAGCACGGCGGCGACGCTGGAGTCCACCCCTCCCGAGACGGCGATCAGGGCCCGCTTGCCCTCCAGCTGCGCACGAAGCTCCTCGACCTTCGGCTGCACGAGATCGCCGGGCCGCCAACGCTCCCGGAGTCCACAGATCCGACGGAGCCAGTTGTGAAGCATCCGGGGGCCGTGGGGCGTGTGGTGGACCTCGGGGTGGAACTGCACGCCGTAGATCCGTCCCGGTTCATCGCGCATCGCGGCCAGGAGGGGCGGCTCGCCCGCGGAGTAGGCCAGCGCCCGGAAGCCGGGCGGGAGCTCCGCAATGACGTCTCCGTGGCTCATCCAGACCCGCCCCCTCCGGCCTAAGCCCAGGAAGAGGGGGTCGTCCTCCACGATCTCGATCTCGGCGACGCCGTATTCCGCCTTCCGAGAGGAGCGCTCGACCCGCCCGCCCAGGAGTTGGGCCAAAAGCTGCATCCCGTAGCAGATCCCCAGCACGGGAATCCCCAGCTTGAGAACGTCGGGGCCGAGGCGGGGGGCGTCGGGCTCGTAGACGCTGCGCGGCCCGCCCGACAGGACCAAGGCGCGGGGGCCTCGCTCCCGCACCTCGCGGGCGGAGAGGGTGGGCGGGGCCACCTCGCAATAGACCCCCTGGGCCCGGATCGCCTTGGCGATCAGGCGGGTGTACTGCGAGCCAAAATCCAAAATGAGCACCCACTCGTCCGTCACGCCTGCGGTCCCCTCCCGCTTCGCTCTCTGCGCCCTTTGAGGGTAGTAAGAGCCCTTGGAATTTGCAAATCCTGTTGCACTCCCTTGGGGAAGGGCCTAGAATCCCTTGGAGAGCGGCGTGGGTGGGCTCGGCCCCCTCCTGCGGGCTTCTCCGAGCGGAAGGGGTCGAGAACCTTCACCTCTAGGGATCCCAAGCCAAGCGAACGCGGGAACACGGAGCGGAGAAGGAGGGAGAGCCTCTATGCGAGGACCGCTGGACTTCGACATAGAAGACGAGGGCGAACGGTGGCAAGAGGTAGGCCGTCGCCTGGGGAGGCTGGGCGGCTGGACGGGCTGGCTGGTGGCCCTGGTCATCGTAGGGCTGTGGCTGGCCAGCGGGGTGTATACGGTGGGGCCCTCGGAGGTGGGGCTGGTCAAACGCTTCGGGAAGTTCGTGCGTCAGACGGGGCCGGGGTTGCACTACCGCCTGCCCAGCCCCATCGAGAGCGTGGTGATCGTCAACCAGTATGGGAAGCAAGAAGTGGAGATCGGAGTGACCCCGCCGGGACGGTTCGGTCGCGCTCCGGCGGAGGAGTCCCTGATGCTCACCGGGGACTTCAACATCGTCTACGTGGAGGCGACGATCGCCTACAACGTCACCCGCGATCCCCAGGCGTACGCCTTCGAGATCGAGGACCCGCAGTTGATCGTACGACAGGCGGCCCAAGCCGTCATCCGCGAGCAGGTGGCCCTCCAGGAGGTGGACCGGCTCTTCGCCTCCGAGGAGCGACAGCTCATGGGCGAGCGGATCAAGCAGGAGCTTCAAGAACTCCTAGACCGTTACGGCACGGGCATTCAAGTGCTCAACGTCTTCCTCCAGGAGGTGAAGCCCCCCACCCCAGAGGTTGCCGCAGCCTTTGACGACGTCAACAGCGCCGTGCAGGACAAGGAGCGGATGATCCTCGAAGCGCAGCGGTACGCCAACGAGCAGATCCCCCGGGCCGAGGGCCAGGCGCAGAAGATCCTGAACGAAGCGGAAGCGTACCGACAGAGCCGCATCCTGGAGGCCCAAGGGGCCGCCGCCCGCTTCACCAAGGTCCTGGAGAGCTACTACCTGGGGGAGACGGTCACCGCGGCGCGGCTCTACATCGAGACCATGGAGGAGATCCTCCCCGGAATGCGGAAAGTGATCCTCTCCACCGAGGGGAGTGGCCTGGTGAGCCTGCTCGACCTGGAGAGGCTCTTCCAGGAACGCCCGATGAGGGAAGGGGGTGAGGGCCGATGAGGACCTTGATCGGGTTCGCCCTGGTCGTGGGACTGGTCTGGATCGGGTTTGGACTCTTCACCTTTACCGTCGACGAGACCCAGAAGGCGGTGGTGCTGCGGTTTGGGGAGATCGTCCGCGTGGTCGAGGAGCCGGGCCTCTACTTCAAGACGCCCTTCGTCCAGCAGGTGCTCTATCTGGAGGACCGGCTGATGAGCTACGAGCTGACCACCCCGGAGCCGATCATCACCGCGGACAAGCAGCGGCTCAACATGGACAGCTACGTGCTGTGGCGCATCCGGGACCCGCGGGCCTATCGGGAGCGCCTCCCCGGCCTGCGGCGGGATGCCGAGGTCCAGCTCGTGCGGGCGATCCGCGACGCGCTGCGGGACATCGTGGCCCAACAACCCTTTCAGGAGGTCCTCAAGCGGGACTTCCTGGTTGAGGTCCAGCGCCAAGCGCAACGGGAGGTGGACGCCTTCGGCATCGAGATCGTAGACGTGCGCATCAAGCGGGCCGACCTGCCCGAAGCCAATGAGAAAGCTGTCTATCAGCGCATGATCAGCGAACGCAGACAGATCGCGCAGCAGTTCCGCGCCGAGGGCGAGCGCGAGGCCCAGCGCATCCGGGCCGAAGCCGACAAGCGCATCCAGATCCTTCTGGCGGAGGCCCGCCGCCGGGCCGAGGAACTCAAAGGCGAGGGCGACGCGGAGGCGTTGCGCATCTACGCCGAGGCCTACAACCGGGATCCGAACTTCTTCCTCTTCTGGCGGACGCTCGAGTCCTACAAGACCGCCCTGGCCCAGAACAGCACCCTCGTGCTCTCCACGGAGAGCGACTACCTCAAGCTCTTGGACATCATGGAGTCGAAGCGCCTGATCGAGGCGCTGAACCGGGAGTAGCTAGAGGTCCCAGCCGAGCAGCTCCGCCAGGCGCCGCATCGTCGGCCCGAGCTCGGCGTGGATCACCAGATCGGCCATCGCATCGAAGTCCGTGGGGTCGCGGTTGAGGATGGCGAGCCGCGCCCCGCGGGCTTTCGCTTGGGGGACCAGTCCCGCCACGGGATAGACCTCCAGCGAAGAGCCCAAGGCCAGAAGCAGGTCGCACTTCAGCACCTCGAGCTCGGCCTCCGGGAACGCGGGAGGGAGGAGCTCCCCGAAGAGCACCACATCGGGCTTGAGCAGCCCCCCACAACGGTCGCAGCGGGGGACGCCCTCCTCGCTCCCTTCCACCTTGCGGAAGACGGTCTCTATAGGGTAGGGCTGCCGACACTCCACGCAGACCCCGCGGGTGTAGCTCCCGTGGACCTCGAGGACGCGCTTCGAGCCCGCTTTCGAGTGGAGGCCGTCGATGTTCTGGGTGATCACCGCCCGGAGGAGTCCCTCCTCCTCCAGCTTCGCCAGCACCCTGTGGGTGACGTTGGGCTCAGCCTCGGTGAGCTTGGCAAAGCGCCACTTCCAGAACTCGTAGAAGCCCTTAGGGTCCCGTCGGAAGCCCTCGACGGAGGCGACCTTCAGGGGATCGACCTGGGCCCACAGGCCGCTCCCCGGGCTGCGGAAGTCCGGGATGCCCGACTCCGTCGAGACGCCGGCCCCCGTGAGGGCTACGGCGTAACGGGATCTCTCCAGCATCTCTCGGAGCTCTCGGACGCGGTCCATGGCCCTAGGAGCTTAAAGGGAAGCGCTCGCGTCTTGCAAGCCCAAGGGTTGCCATCCCCGGAGGGCTTTCATACCATAGCAAAGAGCTATGGCTGCCCACGGGAGGACCAAGGTCAAGATCTGCGGCCATCGAACCCTCGAAGACGTCCGCGCGGCCCGGGGGGCCGACGCGCTCGGCTTCGTGGTGGCTACCCCTGCTTCGCCTCGAAACCTCCCGGTGGAACAGGCCCGCGCGCTGATCCGGAGCGCGCGATGCTCTCATAAGATCGTGCTCGTCACCACCGAGAGCGACCCCGAGCGCTTGGCCCCGCTCGTGGAACGGCTCCAACCCCATGGGCTCCAGGTGCACCGGGAGCTCCCCCCCGCGGAGCTCCGAGGGATCGCCGATGCCCTGCCCCCCGACGTCGAGCTGTGGGGGCTGCTCGCCGTCCCTCCGGGCGCGGAGGTCTCGGAGCGGGTGGAGAGGGCCCAGGCGCTGGTCCAAGCCCCTCTGGAAGCGCTCGTGCTCGATACCCACAAGGACGGTCGAAGCGGCGGGACCGGGGTCCCTCACGATTGGGAGGTCAGTCGTCGAGTCCGCGAGGCCGTCCCGCTGCCCGTGGTGTTGGCTGGAGGGCTCACCCCGGAGAACGTCCGCGCCGCCGTCGCGTGCGTCCGGCCCTGGGCCGTGGACGTCTCCTCGGGCGTCGAGCAGGGGCGGTACGGACGCAAGTGCCCTCACAAGATCGAGGCGTTCTTGAGGGAGGTGCGCCGCGGTGGCTGAACGACGGAAGCGCAAGCTGCATGCCCCAGCTTCCGAGAGGGAGAGGGAGGAACCGCCCGAGAAGCTGAGCGCCTGGCCTCGGGAGGGGCGCTTCGGCCCCTTCGGGGGACGCTATGTCCCGGAGATCCTGATGCCCGCTTTGAAGGAACTCGAGGCGGCCTACGAGGAACTTCGAGAGAATCCGAAGTTCCGGCGGGAAGTGCGGGAGTATTTCAGCGACTACGGCGGGCGGCCTACGCCCCTCTACTGCGCCCGGAGGCTCACGGCGTGGGCCGGGGGCGCGCGCATTTACCTGAAGCGGGAGGATCTGCTGCACACGGGGGCGCACAAGTTCAACAACGCGATCGGGCAGGCCCTTCTGGCCAAGCACATGGGCAAGAGGCGCCTCATCGCCGAGACCGGAGCCGGCCAGCACGGGGTGGCGACGGCCATGGCCGGGGCCGTCCTGGGGCTTGCCACGGAGATCTACATGGGCGCCTTAGACATGGAGCGCCAGCGGATGAACGTCTACCGCATGGAGCTTCTCGGGGCCCAGGTCCACCCCGTGGAGACGGGCACGGCCACCCTCAAGGACGCGATCAACGAAGCCTTGAGGGACTGGGCCACGAACGTGCGCAGCACGCACTACGTCATCGGCTCCGTCGTCGGTCCGCACCCCTACCCCCGGATCGTGCGAGACTTCCAGCGGGTGATCGGCGACGAGATCAAGGGGCAGATCCTGCGCAAGGAGCGCCGTCTGCCCGATCTGGTCGTGGCCTGTGTGGGCGGGGGGAGCAACGCGATCGGGACGTTCTACCCCTTTGTGGACGACGAGGACGTCCGGCTCTTGGGCGTGGAGGCCGGGGGGTCTTCGCAGGGGAACGCCGCCTCCATCGTCCACGGCCGCGTCGGCGTGCTCCACGGCGCCAAGACGTATCTCCTCCAGGACGAGTGGGGCCAGGTGCGGGAGACCCACAGCATCTCCGCCGGGTTGGACTACCCCGCCGTGGGGCCGGAGCACGCCCTCTATCACCACGTGCAGCGCGCGGAGTACACGGCCGTGACGGACGAGCAGGCCGTGGAGGCCTTCCACCGGCTCTGTGAGCTGGAGGGCATCGTACCCGCGTTGGAGCCCGCCCACGCCCTCTACGCGGCGATCGAGCGGGCCCGAGAGCTGGGCAAGAACGGCCTGGTGGTCGTCACCCTCTCCGGCCGAGGGGACAAGGATTTGGAGGTCGTCCTCCGCCATGGAAAGGGATAAAGGACAGGGGACATGGCGGACCCGTCGCATCGAGCGCACCTTCCGAGAGCTGCGCGCCCGCGGGGAGGGAGCGCTCTTGGGCTACGTGATGGTCGGGGACCCCACCCCCTCCCGGTGCCTCGAGTACGCCCGAGCGCTCCTCCGGGGCGGAGTGGATCTCTTGGAGCTGGGGATCCCCTTCTCCGATCCCATCGCGGACGGCCCCGTCCTCCAGCAGGCCGGGGCTCGGGCCTTGAGGGCCGGGACCACTCCGGAGCACGCCTTCGAGGTGCTGGCCGCTCTGCGCCGCGACCCCGACGGCCGGGAGATTCCCCTCGTGGTGATGACCTACTACAACCCCATTTTGGCGATGGGCGAGCGGACCTTCTGCCGCCGCTTGGCCGAGGGGGAGGCCGACGGGCTGATCGTCCCCGACCTGCCCCCGGAAGAGGCCCAACCCCTCCGGGAGCAGGCCGAACGCTACCTCCTGGATTTGATCTTCCTGGCCACGCCGGAGACCGGGGAGGAGCGCCTGCAGGCCCTGGCCGAGCACACCCGTGGCTTCCTCTACGTGGTCCCCCGCTACGGGGTGACGGGCTCCCCCACAGAGGTGGACGAACGGAGGCGACGCTTCATCCGACGGGTGCGCGCCCGGCTGCCCGCCGAGCTGCCCCTCGCCGTGGGGTTTGGGATCTCCACCCCCGCGCAGGTCGAAGCGGTGCTCCGCGCGGGGGCGGACGGGGCGGTGGTCGGAAGCGCTTTCGTGGAGCGCATCGCCCAGGGCACCCCGCCCGAAGAACTGCGCGAGATGGCTGCCCGCCTCAAGGCCGCCACCCGCAGGGCCTCCACGCTCCCGAAGAGCTCCTAGACGGTAGACGGCGATGGCTCGGGACGGAGAACGCGGGCTGCCCCCCAACCTCTACCTGGTGGGGATGATGGCCTCCGGGAAGACGACCTTAGGGCGGATGCTCGCCGCGGCCCTGGGTCGTCCCTTCCTCGATTTGGACGAGCTGATCGAGGAGGAGGCGGGCCGGACGATCGCGGAGATCTTCGAGCAGGAAGGGGAAGAAGGGTTCCGCAGACGGGAGACCCGGTCTCTTGGGCGGGTAAGCGGCGAGCGGGGGCTCGTCGTCTCGTTGGGAGGGGGTGCGATCCTGAGGGAGGAGAACCGACGGATGCTCCGGGCCAGCGGCTACTCCATCTACCTGAAGGTGCGCCCGGAGACGGCCTTGGCGCGCCTGTCGGAACACCCCGTTCGGCCCCTGCTGCGGGGGCTTTCCCTGGAGGAGCGCCTCCGGCTCCTACGCCACCTGCTCCGCGTCCGGGAACCCTACTATCGAGAGGCTGATTTGGTCATCGAGAACGAGGGGCCTCCGGAGGAGACGCTGGAGCGCCTGCTGAGGACGTTGCGCCGGAAGGGGTGGGTGGGATGAGTGCAAGGACCCTCTGGGTGGAGTTGGGAGAGCGACGCTACCCCGTTTACCTCGAGGCCGGGGGGCTGGAGGAGCTGGGAGAGCTCTACCGGCAGCACGGATTGCAGGGGCGGGCGGCGATCGTCACCGACCGCACCGTGGAGAAACTCCACGCCCGCCGGGCGCTCCGTGCGCTCAAGGAGGCGGGGATCGACGCCCAAGTGATCCCCGTCCCGCCGGGGGAGTCGAGCAAATCCTGGGAGTGGGCCGATCGGCTCTACACCCGGCTCCTCTGGGGCGGCTTCGACCGGGAGTCCGTGATCGTGGCCGTGGGCGGGGGGGTCGTCGGGGATCTGGCGGGTTTCGTGGCCGCTACCTATCTGCGGGGGGTCCGCTGGGTCCAGGTCCCCACGACGCTCTTGGCGCAGGTGGACGCCTCCGTGGGGGGGAAGACGGGGATCAACCACCGCTTGGGGAAGAACTTGATCGGGGCCTTCCACCAGCCCCGGTTCGTGCTGATCGACCCGCAGGTGCTGGAGACGCTCCCCGAACGGGAGCGCCGGTCGGGGATCGCCGAGGTCCTCAAGGTGAGCCTCGTCCGCGACGCCGAGCTCTTCGCGTTCCTCGAGGAGCACGTAGACGGGCTCATCCGGCTCGAGCCGCCTGCCGTCGTGGAGGAAGCCCTCGCGCGGGCGGTGAGGATCAAAGCGGAGATCGTCGCCGAGGACGAGCGCGAGGTCAAGGGGGTGCGGACGTTGCTCAACTTCGGCCACACCGTGGGCCACGCCCTCGAGGCGGCCACCGGCTACAGACTCCTGCTTCACGGCGAGGCGGTGGCCTGGGGCATGCGGGTGGAGGCCGCGCTCTCGCGGGCGCGGGGGGCGCTCTCCCCGGAGGAGGAGGAGCGCGTTCGAGCCCTGGTGCACCGCCTGGGCCTGCCCCCGCTCCCCCCGGCACTTGACATCGAGACTCTAATGGAATATATTCGTCGTGACAAGAAGGTGCGGGCCGCAAAGCTCCGCATCGTGCTCTTACGGGGGATTGGTCACGCCGAACCGGTCGAGATCCCGGAAGTAGAGCTCCTCGGAGCTCTACGGGAGGGACTCCAATCGCGGTGAGGTGAGAGGGAGCGCCGCATGCCGAGCAAACCGAGGGTGTTGGTCTTAGACGGCCCCAATCTCAACCTCTTGGGCGAGCGCTCTCCGCACATCTACGGGAGGCAGACCCTCGCCGAGGTCCGCGCGCTCCTCGCCGAGCACGCCCGAACCCGAGGGGTCGAGTTGGAGTTCTTCCAATCCAACCACGAGGGGGCCCTCATCGATCGGCTGCACGAGGCGCGCCATCGGGTCCAGGGCGTGGTGATCAACCCGGGCGCGCTGACGCACTACAGCTATGCGCTGCGGGACGCGATCGAGGCCGTAGGCCTCCCCGCGGTGGAGGTCCACCTCTCGGACCTGCATGCCCGAGAGGAGTTCCGCCGCATCTCGGTCATCGCGCCCGTGTGCATCGCGCAGGTCAGCGGCCGGGGGGCGCAGAGCTACCTCGAAGGGCTCGACCGGCTTATCTCCTATATGAGCGCAAAAGAAGCGACTGGAAGTTCATGGAAGAGTGGGGTATAGTGGAGGGGGGACCGCCGAGGCCCCTTCCCCCCGGGCCTCGGTCCGACCCGAGACCGCATTCCATACCAACTAGAGGAGGTGGGCAGCGATGCCGATGGACAAGCTGAGCATCTACGTCCCGCAGGACAAGCGCCAGTACCGCTTGATCGAGCGGTTGAACAAGCTGGCCAAGAAGCGGGACCGCTCGGTCAACTACCTCGTGGTCCAGGCGATCATGGAGTTCGTCGACCGCGAGGAGAAGAAGGACAGCCGCGGCAAGTAACCGCATCCCCCTTGGACCAAGGAAACGGGGAGCGGATCGGGCTTGCAACCCCCCACCAAGCTCGGTAAGCTCCCCGTTGTTCTAAGCCGGCGTAGCTCAGCAGGGAGAGCGGCCGCCTTGTAAGCGGCAGGTCGTCGGTTCGAGCCCGACCGCCGGCTCCCCGATCCCTCGCTCCCTGCCCCCTACAGGGCAGAAGGGAGAGTCGAGTAGAGAAGAGAAGTCGGATCGGGTAGAATACCCATCCCGAGTGCATCGGTTGGAGGGGTACCCAAGCGGCCAACGGGGCCTGGCTGTAAACCAGGTGGCACTGCCTTCGGGGGTTCGAATCCCTCCCCCTCCACCCCTCTCGTTTGCCGTCCGGAGGGCATCCCGTTATAATAACGAGACCGCGCCCGGGTAGCTCAGTGGTAGAGCGTTCCCTTGGTAAGGGAAAGGTCGCCGGTTCAATCCCGGCCTCGGGCTCCCGAATTCCCTTCTCGTACGGGGCACCCCCCGATCGAGAAGTCGATACGGAAATCCGGAGGAGGTTTGCATGGCGAAGGAGAAGTTCGAGCGGACGAAGCCGCACGTCAACGTCGGCACCATCGGCCACATCGACCACGGGAAGACGACGCTCACCTCGGCGATCACCCGCGTGCTGGCGCAGCAGGGGAAGGCGAAGGAGAAGTCCTACGCCGATATCGCCAAGGGCGGCGTCGTCCGGGACGCCTCGAAGATCCTGACCGTCCAGGTGGCCCACGTGGAGTACGAGACGGACAAGCGCCACTACGCCCACATCGACTGCCCCGGCCACGTGGACTACATCAAGAACATGATCACCGGGGCGGCCCAGATGGACGGGGCCATCTTGGTGGTGGCCGCCGACGACGGGCCGATGCCCCAGACCCGCGAGCACGTGCTGCTGGCCCACCAGGTCAACGTCCCCTACATCGTCGTCTTCCTCAACAAGGTCGACCTGGTGGACGACCCCGAGCTGGTCGACCTGGTGGAGATGGAGGTGCGGGACCTCCTCAGCAAGTACGAGTACCCCGGGGATGACGTGCCCGTGATCAAGGGCTCGGCGAAGAAGGCGCTGGAGAACCCGAGCGACCCCGAGGCGATCCAGCCCATCCTCGACCTGCTCAACGCGCTCGACGAGTACATCCCCGAGCCGAAGCGCGAGGTCGACAAGCCCTTCCTCATGCCCATCGAGGACGTCTTCTCCATCAAAGGCCGCGGCACGGTGGTGACGGGCCGGGTGGAGCGCGGTCAGCTCACCCCCGGCCAGGAGGTCGAGATCGTCGGGTTGCGGGACAAGCCGATCAAGACCGTGGCCACTTCGCTCGAGATGTTCAACAAGACCCTCGACCAGGTGATCGCCGGCGACAACGTCGGGATCCTCCTGCGCGGCGTGGAGAAGGACGACGTGGAGCGCGGCATGGTCGTCGCCGCCCCCGGGAGCATCACCCCGCACACCAAGTTCGAGGGCGAGGTCTACGTCCTCTCCAAGGACGAGGGCGGACGGCACACCCCCTTCTTCTCGGGGTACAAGCCGCAGTTCTACTTCCGCACCACCGACGTGACCGGCACCATCACCCTGCCCGACGGGGTGGAGATGGTCATGCCCGGGGACAACGTCACCATCACCGCCGAGCTCATCAAGCACATCGCCATGGAAGAGGGGTTGCGCTTCGCCATCCGCGAGGGCGGACGCACCGTGGGCGCCGGGGTCGTGACCAAGGTGATCGAATAAGCGATGGCCGAGCACGTGACGCTCGCCTGCACGGAGTGCAAGCGCCGGAACTACCACACGACCAAGAACCCGCGCACCCATCGGGCCAAGCTCGAGCTGCGCAAGTACTGCAAGTGGTGCCGCAAGCACACCGTGCACCGCGAGGTCTAAGCGCGGGTATAATGGGTAAAGGAGAAGGCCCGAAGGTGTAGGCCCGTAGCTCAACTGGCAGAGCACCGGTCTCCAAAACCGGGGGTTGGGGGTTCGAGTCCTCCCGGGCCTGCCAAGCGACGGAGGGGAATTCACGACCATGGTCGAGCAGCTCAAGCGGTTCTTGCAGGAGGTCCGGGCGGAGTTCTACAAGATCAGCTGGCCGAGCCGGATGGAGACCTTCGGGCTCACCGTCCTGGTAATCACAATGCTGACCCTGTTGACGCTGATCTTGTTCTTCTATGACTTCGCCTTCGGGCGGGCCATCGGCTTCCTCTTTGAGCTCTTCGGCGTCGTGCGCCCCACCGGGTAGGCTTCCGACAAGGGGCGGCGCTCCGCACGTACCGGGGGAGAGGGCGAACGGCATGAAGAAGTGGTATGCGATCCAGACCCAGGCCGGGTCGGAGCTCAAGGTCAAGGAAGAGCTGGAGAAGCGCGTTCGGGAGCAGGGCCTCGAGGAGAAGTTTGAGGCCTTCCGCCTCAACGGCGAGGTGGCGTACTTCCTCGCGCCCGTGGAAGAGGTGATCACCGCCAAGAGCCACCGCGGGCGGGCGGCGGAGTACCGCGTACCCTACGAGTACAAGCTGGCCATCGAGCCCAATCAACGCATCAAGCGCGGGGATCTTCTGGCGGTCAAACCCGAACGCTGCATCGAGTACGACGCCAAGGTGGTGAGCGTCGAGACCCTCCAGCGGGTCATCATCGAGCTTACGAACCGCAACGAGGAAGTCTACCTGATCCCGGAGGACAAGCGGATCCGGCGGGACATCCGCGTGGGCGAGAAGGTGCCCGCCAACGTCCCCTTAACCAGCGACCGCGACCCGCGCTTCTTCACCAAGGTGAAGGGGAAGGTGGTGGACCGCTCGCGGGTGAAGCGCATCGTCTTGGAGCGCGAGGACGGCGAGCGGGTCGTCGAGGAGATCCCCGAGCACTACGCCGTACGGCTCAAGGAGGGGATGCAACTGCGCAAGGGGGACCTCCTCGAGAAGGAGCACCGCCTCTACTCGAAAGCCTCCGGGATGGTCAAGGTCAAGGAGTACAAGGACAAGCGGGTGGTGACCGTCCAGCGGATCGAGAAGCGTCGCCTCTTCCCCGGATACGTCTTCACCAAGGCCGAGATGAGCGAGGAGGTGCTGGGGCTCCTCGACGGGATCAAGGCGAGGTTCGTGGGCGACCCGCCGCTGCCCGTCCCCGACGAGGACATGAAGGTCGTCCAGCGCAAGGCAGGCGTGCTCGAGGTGCCCACCGCGCCGAAGCGCGAGGGCCCGGTCATCGAGGTCGACTTCGAGCCGGGCGAGGTGGTGCGCATCGTCGAGGGTCCGTTTGCGGACTTCACGGGCGAGATCCGCGAGATCGACAAGGAGAACGAGGAAGTCACCGTCATGGTCAAGATCTTCGGGCGCGAGACCCCTGTGAAATTGAGCTTCGACGGGATCGAAAAGCTCTAAGCTTGGGGGCGATCCGCGGTCAGCTCAGCCTTCAGCCAGAGGACCGAGCGCTAAGGGGCGACAGCGGAGGGAGTGCTGAGAGCGGACCGCGGAGGGCTCCTTAAAGGAAGGGATTCGTATGGCGACGATACCGGCACCGGGAAAGCGCGTAGAAGCCGTGATCAAGCTGCAGATCCCCGCGGGCGGGGCGACCCCCGCGCCGCCGGTCGGCCCCGCGTTGGGCGAACACAAGGTCAACATCATGGACTTCTGCAAGCGCTTCAATGACGCCACCAAGGACCAGGAGAAGGGCCTGCTCATCCCGGTCCAGATCTACGTGTATCACGACAAGAGCTTCGACTTCGTGCTCAAGAAGCCGCCGGCCTCGGAGCTGTTAAAGCGCGCGGCGGGGATCCCCAAGGGCTCCGGGGTCCCGCACACCCAGAAGGTGGGGCGCGTCACGAGGGAGCAGCTCAAGAAGATCGCCGAGATCAAGATGCCCGACCTCAACACGGACGACCTCGAGGCCGCCATGCGCATCCTCGAGGGGACGGCGCGCAACATGGGCATCGAAGTGGTGGAGGGGAGCTGACGACCATGGCCACGAAGACCGAGCTACGACTGCGGAAGAGACACGGACGCCGCTACGCGGAGGTCGCCCAGAAGGTCGACCGCTCCCGCCTCTACTCGGTGGACGAAGCGATCGCGCTGCTCAAGGAGACGGCGAGCGCCCGGTTCGACGAGGCCGCCGAGGCCGTCTTCCAGCTCGGGGTCGACCCGCGACGCAACGAACACCGCATCCGGGGGACGGTCACCCTCCCCCACGGGACGGGGCGGTCCGTCACCGTGCTGGCCTTCGCCAAGGGCGAGGCCCTCAAGGAGGCCGAGGAGGCCGGGGCGGACTACGTCGGCGGCGAGGATCTGGTGAAGAGGATCGAGGAGGGGTGGCTCGAGTTCGACCGCGTGGTGGCCACGCCCGACATGATGGGCATCGTGAGCCGTCTGGGCCGCATCCTGGGTCCGCGGGGCCTGATGCCCTCCCCGAAGACGGGGACGGTCACCAAGGAGATCGGCCAGGCCATCAAGGAGATCAAGCAAGGGAAGCTCGAGTTCCGCGTGGACGAGTACGGCCAGGTCCACTCGATCTTCGGACGGGTCTCCTTCCCCGAGGAGCACTTGAAAGAGAACCTGTTAGCGCTGGCGGCGGCCATCTTGGACGAAAAACCCGAAGACGTCCGGGGCCGCTACGTCCGGCGCGTGGCCGTCTCCACCACCATGGGGCCGGGCATCAAGGTCGACCCGGATGAGGTCGTGCGCCTGGCAGGGGAGAGGATCTGAGATGCCGACCGCGGAAAAAGAGCGCATGCTGGAGGAGTTGGAAGAGCGCTTCCAGCGCTCGCAGGCGCTGGTCTTTACGGGCTTTCGGGGGCTTACGGCCAACGAGATGGTCGAGCTCCGCAGGGAGCTTCGCAAAGCGAATATAGAGTACAAGGTCATCAAGAACCGGCTGGCGAAGATCGCCGCCCAGCGGGTCGGGCTCGACATCGACCCCCTCCTGGACGGCCCCACCGGGATCTGCTTCGGCTACGACGACCCCGCCTTGGCCTTCAAGGTGGCGGTGGAGTTGGCCAAGCGCTTCGAGAAGTACGAGGTCCGGGGCGGGATCAGCGAGGGGCAGCTCGTGGACGCCGAGGGGGCCAAGGAGTTAGCCTCCCTGCCCTCGCGCGAGGAGTTGTTGGCGCGCCTGGCCGGGGCCTTCCAAGGGCCCATCCAGGGCTTCGCCGGCGCCCTCAACGCCTTGATCCGGGAGCTCGTGACCGTCCTGAACGAGGTGGCCAAGGTGAAGCCCGACGAGACCGCCCCCGCCGCTGCGGAAACCGCCGGAGCCGAAGCGGGGCCCGCAGCCGGGGGAGCGAAGGCGAAGGCCGAAGCCCAAGAGCCGGCGGAAGGACAACCCGAAGAACCCGAAGAACCCGAGCAAGCGAAAGAGGAGAGTGAAGCATCATGACGATGACGGCGGAAGACATCCTCGAGGCGATCGACAACATGACGGTCAAGGACCTCCACGCGCTGGTCAAGGCGCTGGAGGAGAAGTACGGGGTCAGCGCCCAGGCCGCGGTGGCCGTAGCCGCGGTGCCCGGGGCCGCCGCCGGAGCGGCGGGAGCGGAGGCGGCTGCGCCCTCCACGGTGAAGGTCGTGCTCACGAACGCCGGCCAGCAGAAGGTCCAAGTCATCAAGAAGGTGAAGGAGATCACCGGCAAGGGGCTCAAGGAGTGCAAGGAGCTGGTGGACAACCTCCCCGCCGTGCTCAAGGAGGGCATCAGCCCCGAAGAAGCGGAGCAACTCAAGGCGCAACTCCAAGAGCTGGGCGCGGAAGTCGAAGTACAGTGAAGCGGTTAGCGGTCCGCTTGCCGCTTTCCTACGGCTGATGGCTGGCCGCTGATCGCTGCTGGCGGAAAGCTCTCATTCCCCAAGGAGGGGCATCGACTGTGGCTGTGAGGGAGAGGCGTTCGTACGGGCGGGTCCGAGGCGTGCTGGATCTCCCGTATCTTTTGGAGTCCCAGCGCCGCTCGTACGAGTGGTTCTTGACCCAGGGGCTGACGGAGATCTTCGAGGAGGTCTCGCCCATCGTGGGCGAGGGGAAGAGCGGCTTGGTGCTCGAATTGAAGGAGCCCCGACTCCTGCCTCCGCACAACACGGAGGAAGACTGCAAGGACAAGAACTTGACGTACCAAGCCCCCCTGCGGGTGAAGGGGCGGCTGCTCAAGGACGGCAAGCTCGTCAAGGAGGACGACCTCTTCCTCGCCGACATCCCCCTGATGACGGAGCGGGGGACGTTCATCGTCAACGGCAGCGAGAACGTCCTGGTGAACAGCTTAGCCATCGCTCCCGGGGTCTACTTCACGCAGGAAGCGCCCCAGGAGTACCACGCCCAGGTCCGCCCCGAGAGCGGGGCCTGGCTGGAGATCATCCTGGACACGAGGCGGGGCCGGATCCTGGCCCACATCGACCGCAAGGCGACCGTGCCGGTCACCACCCTGCTCAAGGCGTTGGGGATGACGACGGAGCAGATCGTCGAGCGCTACCCGGTCGTGCTGGCGCCGGTCACCGAGGAGAAGCTGCGGCGGTTCTTGGGCTGCCGCGCGCTGGAGGCCATCCGCGACGGGGACCGAACGATCCTGGCCGCCGGCGAGCCGCTCACGGAGGAGTGCGTTGAGGAGATCGTCCGGGCGCGGCCTGCGGAGGTGCGCCTCCTCAACCCGTACATCCAGCGGAGCCTCGAGGAGGACAAGGCCGCGGACCCGAAGGAAGCGCTTCAGATCATCTACAAGCGGATGCGCTCCACGGAGCGGGCCACCCTCAAGACGATGCAGGAGTTCTTCCACAAGCTCTACAGCAACCCGGAGACGTACAACCTCTCCCGGGTGGGGCGCTTCTTAGTCAACAAGAAGCTGGGCACGAACCGCGACGAGAAGGACGCCGTTCTCCACCCGGACGAGATCGTCCTCATCGTGGATCGCCTGCTCCGAGTACCGGACGATCCCCGTCTGCTGGACGACAAGGACCACCTGGGGACGAAGCGGGTCAAGACCCCCGGGGAAATCGCCGCGGACGCGCTGCGCCGGGGGCTCAAGCGCATGGCCCGCATCACCGCCGACCGCCTGGGGAAGTACTCCCTCGACGAGGACGAGCCCCTGCGCAACCTGCTCCTCTCCCGCGTCGTCCAAGGCGAGATCAATCGCTTGTTCTACACGGGACGGCTCTCCCAGTATCTGGAACAGGTCAACCCCCTCACGGAGCTCACCCACAAACGACGCCTCAGCGCCCTGGCGGGGGCCAGCAAGCGCCGTGCGAAGCTCGAGGTGCGAGATGTGCATCCCAGCCACTACGGGCGGATCTGCCCCATCGAGACGCCCGAGGGCCAGAACATCGGGCTCATCACCTCGATGGCCACCTACGCCCGGATCAACGACTTCGGGTTCTTGGAGACCCCGTATCGCGTCGTGAAGAAGGGGGTCGTCACCGACGAGGTCCGGTGGTTGATGGCCGACGAGGAGGAGCAGTACTTCATCGCTCCGGCCACCACGCCCGTGGACGAGAAGGGGCGCATCCTCGACGAGGTGGTCGAGGTGCGCACGGGCAAGGAGGAGTTCCGCAAGGTACGCCGGGAGCAGGTCCACTTCATCGAGGTCTCGCCCGCCGCGTTGGTGGGCGTGTCCGCCTCCCTGATCCCGTTCCTGGAGCACGACGACGCCAACCGCGCGCTCATGGGCGCGAACATGCAGCGCCAGGCCGTCCCCCTCGTCCGACCTCAGGCCCCCTACGTGGGGACGGGGATCGAGCGGGCCGCGGCCCGCGACTCCGGGCGCCTCGTGCTCGCGGAGGAGGACGGCGTCGTCACCTACGTGGACGCCACCCAGATCCGGGTCCAACACGGCCGCAAGGAACGGGTCTACAAGCTCGTCACGTTTGAGAACTCCAACCAGGACACGCTGCTGCACCAACGACCTCTCGTCTCCAAGGGCCAGAAGGTCCAGAAGGGCGACGTGCTCGCCGACGCCGAGAGCACCGACCAAGGGGAGCTGGCCCTCGGGGCCAACATCCTGGTGGCCATCCTCCCCTTCGAGGGCTACAACTACGAGGACGCGATCGTCATCTCCGAGAGGCTGGTGAAGGACGACGTCCTCGATTCCATCCACATCCAAGAGTTCGAGGTCCGCGCCGAGGAGACGAAGCTCGGGCCCGAGGAGATCACCAGCGACATCCCCGACACGAGCAAGGAGGAGCTGCGCAACCTGGATGATAAGGGCGTCATCCGCATCGGCACCGAGGTGCGCACCGGGGACATCCTCGTGGGCAAGATCACCCCGCGCGGGGAGAGCGAGCCGACCCCCGAGGAGCGGATCTTCCGCTCGATCTTCGGGGAGAAGACCCGGCCCGTGAAGAACACCTCCAAGGCGATGCCCCCCTGCGGCGAGGGCTGCAAGGTGATCCGCGTCAAGCGCTTCTCCCGGGACAAGGGGGACGAGCTCGAACCGGGCGTCAACGAGCTGGTGAAGGTCTACGTGGCCCAGCGGCGCAAGATCGCCGTGGGGGATAAGCTGGCGGGTCGACACGGGAACAAGGGCGTCATCGCCAAAATTCTGCCCGAGGAGGACATGCCCTTCCTCCCCGACGGCACCCCCGTGGACATGATCCTCAACCCCTTGGGGGTCCCCTCGCGGATGAACTTGGGGCAGATCTTCGAGATGCACCTCGGGTGGCTGGCGCATCTTAAGGGCGAGTACGTCGCGTCCCCCGTCTTCGACGGGGCGCGCGAGGAGGACATCTTCGATGAGCTCCACAGGCTGCGGGAGGAGAAGGGCCTGGCCGACGGCGACGGGGTGGAGAACCCCGAAGGGCTCTACGACGGGAAAGTCATTCTGAGAGACGGGCGCACGGGCGAGCCCTTCGAGCACCCCGTGGCCGTGGGGTACATGTACATCCTCAAGCTGGAACACATCGCGGAGGAGAAGATCCACGCCCGCTCCACGGGGCCGTACTCGCTCATCACCCAGCAGCCCTTAGGGGGGAAGGCCCGCATGGGCGGCCAGCGCCTGGGGGAGATGGAGGTCTGGGCCCTCCAGGCGTATGGCGCGGCCCACACCCTCCAGGAGATGATCACCCTCAAGAGCGACGACCCCCAGGGCCGGGTGCGCCTCTACAAAGCGATCCTCAAGGGGGAGGAGTACCCGAGACCGGGGCTGCCCGAGTCATTCCGCGTCCTGGTCAAGGAGCTTCAGAGCCTGGCCCTCTCCTTTAAGGCCTACGACCGCGAGGGCCGCGAGCGAGACATCGACTGACGGGGCCTACCGTGACGCTGGGCGACCTCCTCAACCCGGTCACCGTCTCACTGGCCATCTTCGTTGTCGCGTACATCCTCCTGTCTCTCGATAAGATCCATCGGACGATCATCAGCCTGGCGGGCGCCACCGCGATGGTCTTCGCCGGGAAGTTCTTGGGGTTTAGCGATA
>Ga0256839_1001118_pt1 | contig 33326 bp, 26 predicted proteins | sample 354166metaG_FD_185968 | JGI IMG/M metagenome (GOLD analysis project Ga0256839, IMG submission 185968) | Hydrothermal vent microbial communities from Mid Atlantic Ridge, Atlantic Ocean - 354-166 | ecosystem: Environmental > Aquatic > Marine > Hydrothermal vents | place: Atlantic Ocean: Mid...
ATTCACAAAAGAAAGAACTATTTGAACAAACCGTACAAAAGCATATTGCTTTTTCTACTAAAATTGATGAGCTGATTACTGATTTTTCACTGGTGCATGACGATATAGAAATAAAAATAGAAAAAATATACCGTCATGATAAATGCAAAGAGCTGCTAACTGATTTTATTAACCTCCAAAGTTATGGTAGGAAAAACTTCGTTGATGACTGGGGCGGTGAGTACGAGAATAATGTCAAATCAAAGGTTGAAAATTTTCTACAAGATGCGTTAGAAAACAAAATAGCATTGAAAAAATATAAAGAAGTCAAAGATTTAGCAAAAGGCTTGTTGACGGAAAATTGGTTTTCAATTTCTTATGAGCTAACCTACCAGAATGATACTTTTAACAAAATGTCAGATGGCAAAAAAGCCTTTGTCATTCTAAAGCTGTTATTGGAATTTAGTCATAAAGAATGCCCTATTCTAATAGATCAACCCGAAGACAGTTTAGACAATCGAGCTATTTATAATGAGTTGGTTGCTTATTTGAAGCAAAAGAAAAAAGACCGACAAATTATATTGGTCACGCATAATGCAAATATAGTTGTTAATGCTGATGCAGAAGAAGTGATTGTTGCCAATCAGCACGGAGAAGACTCAAAGAATAAGGACGGTATTAAGTTCCAGTATATTACAGGCAGCCTTGAAAACACGAAGCCGATAGAAGCAAATCTTGATATTATCCTGCAATCTCAAGGTATAAGGGAGCATGTATGTGAAATATTAGAAGGTGGTACAGAAGCGTTTAAGAAAAGGGAGAATAAATATGCGATTGGAGATGCGAAATGACTCATTCATCCAACCAATCCGAAATCGTCCTCTACACCACCCCAGACGGCACAGTCAAAATCGACACCATTTTTCAAGATGAAACCATCTGGCTAACCCAAAAAAAGATGGCAGAACTCTTTGATGTAAAACGCCCAGCCATCACAAAACACTTGAAAAACATCTTTGAAAGCGGAGAATTAGAAGAAAAAGTGGTTGGTTCCATTTTGGAACATACCACTCAACACGGGGCAATTGCGGGTAAAACCCAAACTAAGGCCGTTAAATATTATAATCTCGATGCCATTATTGCGGTGGGCTATCGAGTTAATTCCAAACGGGCGACCCAGTTTAGAATATGGGCGACCCATATACTCAAAGAATACATTATCAAAGGCTTTGCCATGGATGATGACCGCTTGAAGCAGGTCGATAAATGGGATTACTTTGACGAATGGTTGGAACGAATCCGGGATATTCGGGCTTCGGAAAAACGCTTTTACCAGAAAATAAAGGATATTTACACCACCGCTATTGATTATGACAAAAGCTCCAGACAGGCACAGATTTTCTTTAAAAAAGTACAGAATAAAATGCTTTGGGCGACCACAGGAAAAACGGCGGCTGAACTGATCGAAGCCAGAAGCAATTCTGATAAAACCAATATGGGGCTGACTTCATGGCGAGGTTCGATTGTAAGAAAACAGGATGTTGCCATTGCCAAGAATTATCTGAAACAAGATGAAATCAAAGACCTGAATGAAATCGTTACCATGTATCTGGATTATGCCGAAAGACAGGCACGCAAAAGACAAACCGTTACCATGGCACAATGGGCGGATAAACTGGATGGCTTTTTGGAATTTAATGAGCAGGAAATTTTGACCCATGCAGGGAAAGTGAAAGCCGAAGTCGCCAAAAAAATTGCCGAACAGCGTTACAATGAGTTTGATAATAAACGCAAAAGAGCAGAAGCATTGGCAGCGGACGAAGAAGATTTGAGACAGCTTGAAGAGATAGAGAAGAAACTGCTTGAAAATCGGGGAAAACAGGATGAATGAAGCCGAAACCAGAGCAGAGTTAATCGACCCGAAACTTAAAAGCAGTGGTTGGGGTATGGTCGAGGGTTCAAGAATCTTGCGTGAACGCAATGTCTGTAAAATAACCGATGGCAAAATACAGGTTGGCGGTGGCAGGAAAAAACCGCTGATTGCTGATTATATTTTGGTTTATAAAGGCATCAAGCTGGCAGTAGTCGAGGCGAAAAGCGATGAATTGCAAGTTGGTGAAGGCGTAGCACAAGCCAAGCTCTATGCGGGGAAGCTCAACCTTGAAACCACCTATTCCACCAACGGCAAAGAGATTTATCAAATTTGCTTAAAAACAGGCGAAGAAAAACGGGTTGATGATTTTCTGTCACCTCAAGCCTTATGGGATAAAACCTATAGCGATCAAAATGACTGGCGGGATAAATTTGCGTCCATCCCCTTTGAAGATAAAAGTGGCACATGGCAACTGCGTTATTATCAGGAAATTGCGGTTAAAAACACCCTTGAAGCCATCGCCCAAAATAAAAATAGAATTCTTTTAACCCTTGCCACTGGTACAGGGAAAACGGCCATTGCATTTCAAATTGCTTGGAAGCTGTTTCAAACCCGCTGGAACCTGAATCGTGATGGCAAAAGACGACCTAGAGTATTATTCCTTGCCGACCGCAATATATTGGCAGATCAGGCATTTAATTCATTTTCAGCTTTTCCCGATGATGCCATGGTTCGCATCAAACCCAAAGAGGTTAAGAAAACAGGAAAAGTGCCGACCAATGGCAGTATCTTTTTTACTATCTTCCAGTCATTTATGTCTGGCAGAGATGCGCAAGGAAACCCAGAGCCCTACTTTGGCGAATATCCAAGAGATTATTTTGATTTTATCATCATTGATGAGTGCCACAGAGGTGGTGCAAATGATGAGGGTAACTGGCGAGGTATTTTAGATTATTTCTCCCCAGCCGTTCAACTGGGTTTAACGGCAACACCCAAGCGAAAGGATAATGTGGATACTTACGCCTATTTTGGTGAGCCTGTTTACATCTACTCGTTAAAAGAAGGCATCAATGATGGATTTTTAACGCCGTTTAAAGTCAAGCGCATTAAGACAACATTGGATGACTACATCTATACGCCTGATGACAATATTATTGAGGGTGAAGTTGAAGAAGGCAGGCTATATGAGGAAGACGATTTCAATAAAATCATTGAGATCAAGGAACGCGAGGTGAAACGGGTTCAGATTTATATGGATGAAGCCAACCCAGATGATAAAACCATTATTTTCTGTGCCACTCAAGTTCATGCGGCAGCAGTTAGAGATTTGGTAAATCAGTATAAAAACTCCACCGATGCAAATTATTGTGTGCGTGTTACCGCCAATGATGGCGAAATAGGCGAACAATTTTTACGAGCGTTTCAGGACAATGAAAAAACGATTCCGACCGTTTTAACCACTTCACAGAAACTTTCCACGGGTGTAGATGCCCGAAACATACGCAATATTGTTTTAATGCGACCTGTGAATCAGATCATTGAATTTAAGCAAATCGTAGGGCGTGGAACACGACTTTTTGAAGGTAAAGAATTTTTTACAATTTATGATTTTGTCGATGCCTATCAACGGTTTTCTGATCCCGAATGGGATGGTGAACCTGTCGAAGAAGATCCCTGTAAGGTTTGTGGCAAAAACCCTTGTGTTTGTGAAAAAACACCGCCCAAGCCATGTCCTGAATGTGGAGAATCACCTTGTATTTGTATCAAGGAGCCACCACCGCCTTGTGAAAAATGTGGGCAAAGCCCTTGTGTTTGTCCCAAAAAAGTTAAAATAAAGCTAAAAGACGGAAAAGAGAGAGAAATTCAACACATGGTTGCTACTTCTTTTTGGAGTGCAGATGGCAAGCCAATTTCAGCAGAAGAATTTTTAAATAATCTGTTTGGTGAGTTACCTAATTTATTTAAAAATGAAGACGAATTACGAACGCTGTGGAGTAATCCGCAAACCCGTAAAACACTATTGGAAAAACTGGATGAGGCGGGTTTTGGTAAAGATGAATTGGATACGCTGAAAAAATTAATTGATGCAGAAAAAAGCGATCTATACGATGTCCTGGAATATGTTTTTAATAGTGACATAAAGCCAATCACCAGAGAAGAAAGGGTAACGAGAGCAAAGGCAACGATATTGGCATTTTTAAATAAAAGGCAACAGGAGTTTATTGAGTTTGTCCTGAATAAATATATTGAATCAGGTGTAGAAGAGCTTGCTCAAGAAAAATTACCTGTATTGCTTACCAACAAATATCATTCACTTGAAGATGCAAAGGAAATATTGGGAGAGGTGGCAGAAATCAGTTCTTTATTCATTGAATTCCAACAGCATTTATACTCTCAAAAGGTAGCGTAAGTGCATAAAGAAGGGCTAACAAAAGCATCCAGCGGACAGCCAAAAGCTGCGCCGCTCGTGCCTCGCTCTGCATCTTTTGTCTGCCGCTGATGCAAAGCGTTAGATGCCCGAAATGAGCATGTCGATAGCACCAAGAATTTCGTAACGAAAACTTTCCAAAGAGGTTACTTCGGTTTTTAGAATTGAGCTTGGAACCGCGGTCATTTGGTGAGTAAGTAATACAAAGTCACCCTCATCAAGGTGAATGACTGGGCACAATCTTTTTGCGTCGGTATTGTTCAAAGAACCGTGCGGAGACAAGGGGATTACCAGGCGGGAACTTAAATCGCTTAGCAACAAATTTTGAACATCAATGAAATAGGGGTAAGCATCATTTGATGCGCTATCTTCATTTTTATAGAGTGTAAATTGAGCCATTAAAAGTATCGGTAGGCATCGGAGAACAAACCTTTATTATTTGCCAGTTCGTTCAATTCTCTAATGGCCTTTTTGTTATTTTTCAGCCAGTTATCTCGCTCCGTTCGTCTCAGCTCATCTTCAAGCGCATGTTCCAATGTAGCTGAAAGGTTGATCTTTAATCTTCTTGCCTTTGAAAGTAAGTCACTGTTTATGCTTAGGTTTGTAGCTTTCTTGGAAGCATTCTCATCATATAAATGTGGCATGAAATTTACTCCGCATAGTTTATGCGCATGTATGATGCGCATAATTAATGTAGCAAAAGCAAGGACATCTAACAAGGCCAGTCAACTCAGACATACCTCCGCAGCGTTTGTTTCGTGCTTTAATAGCACAATACAAACACCACTACGGCACGCAGGTTAATAGCGACATTATGTGAAAGCAAAATTAGTTATTGGGTGAAAACCCATGAAAAAGCAATCTGTGAATGCCAAAACTTATATGGGGTTGTAAAAATTAAGCATGTCATTTTCTGAATTTGAAGTTAAGCGATATGAAAAGGTAATACGAGAGTTTGTCAGTAAACGACGCCCTCCTGTGCACTTGCGAAACGAGGTGGATATAGGATTTCGTTTGGCAGGGCAAAGCATTGAAATATTCGAGATCAGGGCGGCGTGGGATAATCCAAAGGAAAAAATAGAACAGCCAGTTGCAAAAGCCACATATGTCAAAAGGCAGAATTTGTGGAGAATTTATTGGATGAAATCAGACTTTAAATGGCATAAGTATGAGCCAGAGTTTGAGGTTAGTGAGCTGGTTAAATTTGTTGCTATTGTTGATAACGATCAATATGGGTGCTTTTGGGGATAATTCACACACAAGGCGCTAATTCACCCGAATGGTAAAAAGCGCCGCTCGCTCTTGCTTTGCTTTTCATCGCCGGTAATCTGCGACACTACGGGGCGGAAGCACTTAGCCGGTTGCAGGCAGTATCAGCTTCAGAACCTCTGCTGCCTGCTGCGGGATGCCATCCAGAACAGACTCTACATCCTGCTGGCTCAGCCCGGTGATCTGCCAGGCATGGGGGTTGACCCGCGCCAGGATCTCATCGGTACTTTCATCCAGGGTTTCGCACTCAGCCAGGATGCTGCTGATGTGGATGAGTGAGGTCTCAATTTTATATTCGGCTGCCAGTTCGGGCTGGTGATGATAGTGAGTAACGGTTTGAATGCTCTCGGGCAGATTCCAGTCACGGGTCAGCAGTGCGCCAACCTCGGTATGGGTAAAGCCGAGTATCTCCTGCTCTGTGGCAGAGAGGATGTCATAGTCGCCGTTGGTGGCAAGCAGGATCTCTCGCGCCTGCTCCGGAAGCCGAAGGTAGATGGGGAGGCGGCCAATATCGTGCAGCATGCCCTGCACAAAGAGCCGTTCACAGTGCAGGATATTGCACCGCTCTGCCAAGGTGCTGGCGACAATGCCAGTGTAGACCGACATGCCCCAAAACTCGCCCATATCCATCAGCTCACCCGGAATATCCTTGAAAATACGACCGGCCGAGGTAGCCAGTACCAGATCGTGCAGATCCGATGTGCCGACAATGGTGACCGCCCGGGAGATGGTTTCAATCGGGACGGGAATCCCGTAAAAGGAGCTGTTTACAATCCTCAGCAGTCGGGCGGAAAGATCCGTGTCCTGTGCAATGATCTTGCCGATGTCGAGGGCAGAGTGTCTGGGTGAGTTGATCATCTGGCTGATCTGCAGATAGGCCTGTGGCAGTGCAACCAGATTGTTGAGGTCTTTTACGAGTATTTCTGCGCTCATCTGTCAATTCTGTCGTTGGGGCGTATTTGGTTTTTACGCCGGGTTTAAGTGTGATCGTCTAATACGGGTGTCGGCCACCGGGGCTGAAACTTTAGATGCGGCACCGCTGAAGCGCATACTGTTCTACCCGGTTTATGAAGGCATTTCGGCGTTTTGTATCAGCAATACCAATCTCGTCATCCACCGGCAGCCGAGGGTAGTGTTGGGTTACTGACCGGGTGAAGAGGCCTGCACCGTGGCTCTGGATCGCCCCATGCCGGTCAAAAACCGGGGTGTCCCGCAGGCCGCAGCTGGGTGAACGTGATTTAAGAATCAATCCCGAGAGGCTCTTGGCCTGTGCCAGCCAGCCATCAGAAAAGCGCATCAATGCAGCGGTGACATCCAGACTGGCATCCTCAACCCCCAGCGCCAAAGGGTGCAGGGGGCTGCCGGTCAGTCTGACCGGGGGGCGGGGGGTGCCCAGACCGGCCTCCACCTCGGGGCAGAGAGCGACTATCTCGAAGCGCCGGGTGAGGTGGTTGCAGATGGATTCGCTGAATCTGTCCGTGCCATCGTAACGGACGGGATTGCCCAGCAGGCAGCTGCTGACGGCTATCCGGGGGAGGGGAGCGGGCATGGCTGCCTGATCCCGATATGGCCAGGAGCCTGTCCGAGAATAGGAGTCATGGTGAGGGGAAGCTGGTTTGAGTCAGATTTTTTCATTATTTGAGGCGAATATTAGGCATATTTAACGAAAATAATGGGAGAATCAGGCCAAATCCAGCTTTTTTCTCACTGTGGTTCCTATTCTCGGACAGGCTCAGCGGTTGCGCCGGGCAGCTACGCGCAGGCGCAGGGCGTTGAGTTTGATGAAGCCTTCGGCATCGGCCTGGTTGTATGCGCCATCATCCTCTTCGAAGGTGGCGATGGACTCATCAAACAGGCTGTTGGATGCCGATTTACGGCCGACCACCATCACGCTGCCTTTGTAGAGTTTGAGGCGCACCACGCCGTTGACCACCTTCTGGGTATGGTCGATAGCGGTTTGCAGCATCTCCCGTTCGGGGCTCCACCAGTAGCCGTTATAGATCAGGCTGGCATAGCGTGGCATCAGCTCATCTTTGAGGTGGGCGGACTCCCGATCCAGGGTGAGTGATTCTATGGCGCGGTGTGCCTTGAGCATGATGGTGCCGCCGGGGGTCTCGTAGCAGCCGCGTGATTTCATGCCGACGTAGCGATTTTCAACGATGTCGTCGCGGCCGATGCCATTGGCACCACCGATCTTGTTCAGGGTCTCCAGTACGGTGGCGGGGCTCATCGCCTTGCCGTCGATGGCGCAGATGTCGCCCTGCTCAAAGGTCAGTTCGATATAGGTGGGCTGATCCGGAGCCTTTTCGGGTGAGACGCTCCAGCGCCACATCTCATCGGCTGGCTCCTGCCAGGGGTCTTCCAGCTCGTTGCCCTCGTAGGAGATGTGCAGCAGATTGGCATCCATCGAGTAGGGTGAGCGGCCATCCTTGCGTTTGGCATCAACGGAGATGCCGTGATTTTCAGCGTAGTTCAGCAGCTTTTCGCGGGAGTTAAGATCCCACTCGCGCCACGGGGCGATAACCTGCACATCCGGTTTGAGGGCATAGGCGCCCAGTTCAAAGCGCACCTGATCATTGCCCTTGCCGGTGGCACCGTGGGAGATGGCATCTGCGCCGGTCTCATTGGCAATCTCGACCAGCCGCTTGGCAATCAGCGGGCGGGCGATGGAGGTGCCCAACAGGTACTCCCCTTCGTAGATGGTGTTGGCGCGAAACATGGGGAAGACGAAATCACGCACAAACTCTTCGCGCATGTCATCAATGTAGATATCTTTTACACCACAGGCCTGGGCTTTGGCGCGCGCCGGTTCGACCTCTTCACCCTGGCCGATGTCGGCAGTGAAGGTAACCACTTCACAGTTATAGGTCTCCTGCAGCCACTTCAGGATCACTGAGGTGTCCAGCCCGCCTGAATAGGCCAGTACAACTTTTTTAATACCCGACTCTGACATCTGAATCTGCTCCAAATAACGATGTGGTTACTGCGATTGAAAGCGGTGGATTATAGCCTATTTATGGCAAATGGAGAGGCTATCCTCTCAGACGCTGGTGTTGCCAGTTGTTGGCGATGGTCTCCACATCAACGGCCTCGGCGGCTGAGCTCCAGTGGCGATAGAGATCGGTATCACTGCTGTTGGGCTTTGGGTTCGGGACGTTCATCTGGAATCGCAGGGGTATGGGCAGCGCCTCGCCGAGCGCCATCACCTCGCCCCGCCCCAATGCGGACAGGGTGTCAATCAGATTGCTTTCACCGTCGGGCACCAGACTGCGGATATAGGCCTGGTCATCCGGGTTGGTGATGCGAAAACAGAGGAAATTGGCGCACTGTGCCAGCACGGTTTCAGAGAGTTCGTGGGGGCGCTGGCTGATGATGGCGAGTGAAAGCCCATATTTTCGCCCCTCCTTGGCGATGCGTTCGATGGATTTGCGGGTGCCGGCAAAGGCGGTCTCCTGCTCGCGCGGCACATAGGTGTGCGCCTCTTCGCAGACCAGCAGGATGGGGAACTGGCTGCGGTTGGGGTTCCAGTAGTTGAACTCAAAGACCAGGCGGCCTATCTGGGCAGAGACCGTAGGGCGCACATCAAAAGGGATTGAGCTGAGGTCAATGATGGTGATCTGGCTCCGCTTTTGACCCAAGCCGACAAGCTCGCGCAGCAGGTCGGAGAGTGACGCACTGTCAGTGCGCTGCCTGGGTTTGAAGAGGAAGTCGTAACGCACATCATTCAACCGGCTCTGCATGCGCATCAGCAGATCATCAAACTTGCCATGCAGAGTCCCTTTGCGTTTGCCAAAGTCCAGGTTCTGCTCATTGGCCGCTTTGGTGTGGCGATAGAGGTCGGTCAGGGAGAAGTAGACCGGGGTGTCGATAGAGATTTTGGCCGGATCCATATCGGGATTGGCTTTCCGGCGCAGGCCGTGAACAATCTCCTGAAAAAAGGCGATCTGGGTCGATGCGCCAGCTTCAGTACGGTTGATAAAGAGATCCACCAGCTCGGCAAAGGTCAGCAGCCAATATGGGATTTCAAGCCTACGTGCATCCAGGTGCTGGGCGGTCTCTTCATCAAATGCCGAGTGTTCAATGCCTATATCATCAACCCAGTGGTATTCGCCATGCAGGTCGAGCAGCACCACATGGGCGTTGGGCATGGTGCGCACGGCCTGTTGCAGCAGGTTGGTGACACCCCATGATTTACCCGAACCTGATTGCCCCAGGATGGCGCTGTGTCTGCCAAAGAGCGCTGTGGCATCGAGCGAGATGGGGACAGCGGGTTGTGATGGCAGGTGACCCAGCTCGACCCCTTTGGCGGAGAAGCTGGAGAAGAGCAGTTTAAGCTGGTTTTGGGTGGTGAGGTGAACCTCGGCACCAGGGGTTGGAAAGCTATGGATACCGCGATGGAATTTTTCCGCTGTCAGCGCCCCCAGCGGTATCAGAGCCAGCCAGCCATCCGGCTGGGATGTCGTATCGGTCGTGCTGCCAGCACGATTAACCTGCGCCAGGATGCAGATACCCCCCTGCTGGATAGTGAGGTATGAGCCAATCTGCCCTGCAAGAATCTGCTCGTCCTGCAGAGAAACAAGTGGGAAGTTGCCGCTGCTGTCCAGGGTGACTGAGGCCATGAACTCACTGCTTTGAACGCGGGTGATGTGTCCAATCAGGGTGTCTGTTTTTGAATCCATAGGTCTCTCTGCCAAGCGCAATGTGCGGAGCGGTTCAGGGGTTTCTCAGAAGCCTGTAGCTTACTCAGGTGCAATCGGTGCGGCAATAAAAAACCCCCTTCACAGAGAAGAGGGTTTGATGAGGGTGTTGAGTGATGCTATTCCATATCTTCTGTATCTTCGAATGGCGGATCACCGTCGTAGATGTCACTCCGGCGTTTTTGCAGATAGGCATCCCGGTGAAATTCATATTTATCCAGCGCGGCCTCTTCCATCACCTTGCTGGCGGAGAGGAGGTCGGCACGCTGGTCAAGCCCGCGCAGCCCGGCCACGCCCCAGCGCTCTCTTTCCGGGTTGATCTGGCGAACCGGGTCGATATACCAGTCGGCCAGCAGACCAAAGGCATCGCGGGCACCACTGGGGCCAAGGAGTGGCAACACGATGTAGGGGCCAGGGGCTACGCCCCATCTGCCCAGGGTCTGCCCAAAATCCTCCTTGTATCTTGGCATATCGTGCACACTTGCAACATCAATTAGACCAAGGATGCCAAAGGTGCTGTTGACCATTACGCGCCCCAGCCCTGATGCGGCATGCTCAAATTTGAATTGCAGCAGGTTATTCAGGATGGAGGTGAGATCGACAAGGTTGTTAAAGACGTTAGTAATGCCGCGATCAACCGGGGTTGGGACTATGGCCTTATAGCCTTTGGCCAAAGGCTTGACGACGGCATCGTCCAGGGTGTCATTCACCTCATACATGAAGCGGTTATAGCTTTCGAGTGGGTCACGCGGATCAGCATAATCAGCATGGGTTGTGGCGCACCCGGCAAGGAGCATGGATGAGAGCAGTAAGAGCATCCCCAGTTGACGATAAAAACGCTTGTAACTCATTAGTGTTTCCTTGAATTAGATCTTCTTGATTGCTTTATTATGCACTTAGCCCCGGCTCCTGCACCAGGGCGCACAAGGTCGATAGCATAAATCGCCGCTGGGGGTAAAGCAAGAATACTGACATGCCGCAGCAAACCATCCTTGACCGGCATAGGATTAGTTTAGTAGTCTGCTGAGTTCGACTATTTTTCATCATTGCGGCAGCTTAGCGGCCGTTGGGAGCGTACTAACGTGGAATTGAGTGGCGCCGAGATTCTTGTCCAGTGCCTGAAGGATGAGGGTGTTGAACATCTGTTTGGATACCCCGGAGGGGCCGTCCTTCACATCTATGACGAGCTTTTCAAGCAGGATGAGGTTCAGCATATTCTGGTACGGCATGAGCAGGGGGCGGTGCATGCCGCCGATGGTTATGCACGCGCAACCGGCAAACCCGGTGTGGCGCTGCTGACCTCTGGCCCCGGCGCAACCAATGGCGTCACCGGCATTGCAACCGCCTATTGCGACTCTATCCCGATGGTGGTGATCACTGGCCAGGTACCTACCCCGTTCATTGGCAGTGATGCCTTTCAAGAGGTGGATACCCTCGGCATCACCCGCCCCTGCGTAAAGCATAACTTCCTGGTAAAGGATGTACGCGATCTGGCAGAGACGATGAAAAAAGCCTTCTATATCGCCACCTCAGGCCGCCCCGGCCCGGTTGTGATTGATGTGCCAAAGGATGTCACTGACCCCAATATCAAGATCCCGCACCGCTATCCAAAGAGCATCAAGATGCGCTCTTACAACCCGGTGAAGAGAGGGCATTCGGGGCAGATCAAAAAGGCGGTTGAGCTGATTCTTTCGGCCAAACGCCCGGTTGTCTATTCAGGCGGCGGTGTCGTGACCGGCGATGGCGCAGCTGAGCTGACCGATCTGGTACGCGAGATGAACCTGCCGATCACCAGCACCCTGATGGGGCTGGGCGGCTACCCCGGCACCGGCAAACAGTTCCTCGGCATGCTTGGCATGCACGGCACCTACGAGGCCAATATGGCGATGCACGACTGTGATGTGCTGATCGCTATCGGGGCACGTTTTGATGATCGCGTCACCGGCAAGGTCAAGGATTTCTGCCCCGATGCCAAGATCATCCATATTGATATCGACCCGGCCTCTATCTCCAAAAACGTGCGGGTTGACATCCCTATCGTTGGCCCCGTCAAGCAGGTGCTGGCCGATATGCTCAATGTTGTAAAGGCACGCAAATCACGGCCAAACCGCGAGGCACTGGAACAGTGGTGGTCACAGCTACAGCAGTGGCGCTCGGTAAACTGCCTTAAATACAACGCCAACAGTGGTCGAATCAAGCCACAGGCGGCGATTGAGATGCTGCACAAAATCACTGGTGGTGATGCCATTATTGCATCCGATGTCGGCCAGCATCAGATGTGGGTGGCACAATATTACCCTTTCGACAAACCACAGCACTGGCTCACCTCCGGCGGGCTGGGCACCATGGGGTTTGGCCTGCCCGCTGCAATGGGTGCCAAGGTCGCCTGCCCCGAAAAGGATGTGGTCTGCATCACCGGTGACGGCAGCATCCAGATGAACATTCAGGAGCTGGCCACCTGCCAGCACTTCAACCTGCCGCTGAAGGTGATGCTGCTCAATAATGGCTATCTGGGCATGGTGCGTCAGTGGCAGGAGTTTTTCTACGGCAGTCGTTACTCTGAGGTCACCGTCGAGGCACAGCCCGATTTCATAAAACTTGCCCAGGCCTATGGTCATGTGGGTATGCGGGTGGAAAAACCTGAGGATCTTGAAGGGGCACTGACCGAGATGATGGCGATGAAAGACCGGCTGGTTTTTCTGGATGTGGTGGTTGATCCCGGCGAGAATGTCTACCCTATGATTATGGCTGGGAAAGGGCATCATGAGATGCAACTCTCCCCTGATTGCGAGCTATCCTGATGCGACATATTATTTCAATTTTGATGGAAAACGAGGCGGGAGCACTCTCCCGTGTAGCCGGGCTCTTTTCAGCGCGCGGTTACAACATTGAGTCACTGACCGTAGCGCCCACAGAAGATCCCACCCTGTCACGTATGACATTGGTCACCTGCGGCAACAATGAGATTATTGAGCAGATCACCAAGCAGTTGCACAAGCTGATCGAGGTGGTGAAGCTGGCTGATCTCTCCGAAGGGGTGCATATCGAACGTGAGATGATGCTGATCAAGCTGCTGGCCAAAGGCAGCCACCGTGAAGAGGTCAAGCGCCTGGTGGAGATCTTTCGCGGCAATATCATTGATGTCACTGACACCAGCTACATCGTTGAGATGACCGGCACCTGCGACAAGCTGGATGCCTTCATCGGTGCCGTACACGAGGATCTGATCCTTGAGACCGTGCGCACCGGCCCATCCGGCATCGCCCGTGGCACCAAAGGGCTGTCACTCTAAAACACCCAAAATCCTTATAAATTTAACCATTGAACCCAAAGGCACACTTCATGAGCATGAACATCTACTATGACAAAGACGCTGACCTCTCCCTGATTCAGGGCATGAAGGTCAGCATTATCGGCTACGGCTCCCAGGGGCACGCCCACGCCAACAACCTGAAGGACTCAGGTGTCGATGTCACCGTAGGGCTGCGCACCAACTCGGCCTCTGTAGCCAAGGCTGAAAACTCCGGCCTGAAGGTTGCCGCTGTTGCAGATGCGGTTGCCAGCGCCGATCTGGTCATGATTCTGACCCCGGATGAGTTCCAGTTTCAACTCTATAAAGAGGAGATTGAACCCAACCTGAAGCAGGGCGCAACCCTGGCCTTCGCCCACGGCTTCAGCATCCTCTACAACCAGGTTGTGCCGCGTGCCGATCTGGATGTCATCATGGTTGCACCCAAGGCGCCTGGCCACACCGTGCGCAGCGAATTTGTGCGTGGCGGCGGCATCCCTGACCTGATTGCAGTGCATCAGGATGTATCGGGGCAGGCCAAGGCGGTTGCCCTCTCCTACGCATCCGGCGTGGGCGGCGGTCGTACCGGCATCATCGAGACCACCTTTAAAGACGAGACCGAAACCGATCTATTCGGCGAGCAGGCGGTGCTTTGTGGCGGCTGTGTCGAACTGGTCAAGGCCGGTTTTGAGACCCTGGTTGAAGCCGGTTACGCCCCGGAGATGGCCTATTTCGAATGCCTGCACGAGCTGAAGCTGATTGTTGACCTGATGTATGAAGGCGGCATCGCCAACATGAACTACTCCATCTCCAACAATGCCGAGTATGGCGAGTATGTCACCGGCCCCAAGATCATCAATGAAGAGAGCCGCTGGGCCATGCGTGAGGCGCTGGCCAACATCCAGAATGGCGAATATGCCAAACGCTTCGTACTGGAAGGGCAGACCAACTACCCTGAGATGACCGCCCGCCGTCGTCAGAATGCCGAGCATCAGATCGAGCAGGTCGGTGCAAGCCTGCGCAGCATGATGCCCTGGATCACCGCCAACAAGATCGTGGATAAAGAGAAAAACTAGGCCTGAATCACATTGGGCCATAAAGCCTCTCTTCTCAAGCGGGAAGAGAGGCTTTTTTATAGATTACTATCCTGTGAAACGGGCGCTATAATCAGCTGAATCGTTGTATCCCAGGATTGATAATGACCGAAGAGCCAAGCAAAAACCCCAAACCCAGACGGCGCGGTATCTATCTGCTGCCCAACCTGCTGACCACAGCAACCCTGTTTGGCGGCTTCTACGCCATCCTGGCTGCCATGAGCGGGCGTTTCGAAGCGGCCGCCATTGCCATCTTTATCGCCATGGTTGCCGATGGCCTGGATGGCCGGGTTGCCCGGATGACCAACACCCAGTCCGACTTTGGTGCCGAGTATGACAGCCTGGCCGATATGGTGGCCTTCGGGCTGGCACCGGCTCTGGTGATGTATCTCTGGGCATTGAACGGATTGGGCAAATTTGGCTGGCTGGCCGCCTTTGTCTACACCGCCGGTACGGCACTGCGGCTGGCGCGCTTTAATACGCAGGTGGGGACGGCAGACAAACGCTACTTTCAAGGGCTGGCCAGCCCGGCCTCTGCGGCCATCATGGCCAGTGCCGTCTGGGTTGGTATAGAACATGGCTTCGATGGCAAGGATGTCGCCTGGGGGGCCTGCTTTATCACCCTGGCTGCGGGCCTGTTGATGGTGAGCAATGTCCGCTACTCCAGCTTTAAAGAGATCGACTTTCGCGGCAAGGTTCCATTTATCGCCCTGGTGGCCGTAATGCTGGGGTTTGCCATTGTCCTTTGGCAGCCATCACTGGTACTGTTTTTACTCTCTTTTGGCTACGCCATCTCAGGGCCCGTCCTGACCCTGACCCAGTTAAAGCAGCGCCGGGCCAAGCGTCAGACAGGCCATACCGATAAGGATGAGTAGTTGGCAACAGGCTGATCGTGGGTTATAGTTTTTACTAATGAACAGCTCCTGCCAAAATCGGCCGATTTCATCAAGCACTCTGCATGCAGAGCGTGTTCGCGTCTGTCCGCCGCTCTTCTGCCCACTCCCTCTGCTACGACTGCTGCCTTAGGGCAGACAAATCCACTATGCCCTGGCGAGGGCCAGCACTACGCAACAGCACAACATTGAACACCATTGCCACCCCGGCAACAGATCGGAGCAGAACAGTGAACAACCCAGATCAATTGATTATTTTTGATACCACCTTGCGTGATGGCGAACAGAGCCCCGGCGCCTCCATGACACGGGATGAGAAGGTGCGCATTGCCAAGGCGCTGGAGAAGATGCAGGTGGACATCATCGAGGCTGGCTTCCCCATCGCCAGCCAGGGGGATTTTGAAGCGGTGCAGGCGGTCGCCCGCGCCATTACCGACAGCACCGTCTGTGGTCTGGCTCGCGCACTGGAGAAGGATATTGACCGCGCAGCAGAGGCATTGAAAGAGGCCAGCTCCTTTCGCATCCACACCTTTCTTGCCACCTCACCGATCCACATGCGGGAGAAGTTACGCATGCAGCCGGATGAGGTGGTCGAACGGGCGGTAGCTGCGGTAAAACATGCCCGCCGCTACACCGACAATATCGAGTTTTCACCTGAAGATGCCGGGCGTTCCGACCCTGATTTTCTCTGCCGCATTTTAGAGGCGGTGATCGACGCGGGTGCCACCACCCTGAATATCCCGGATACCGTGGGCTATGCCGTGCCCGAGCAGTTTGGCGCATTGATCGGTGAGCTTATGGAGCGCATACCCAATTCGGACAAGGCCGTATTCTCGGTGCATTGCCACAATGATCTGGGGTTGGCCTCGGCCAACGCCCTGGCCGCCGTGATGAATGGCGCACGGCAGGTAGAGTGCACCATCAATGGCCTGGGCGAGCGCGCCGGAAACTCCGCCCTGGAAGAGGTGGTAATGGCCGTGCGCACCCGCCAGGATCTCTTCCAGTGCGACAGCCGTCTGGATACCACGCAGATCATGACCTGCTCCCGACTGGTGAGTGGCATCACCGGCTTTCCGGTGCAGCCGAATAAATCCATCGTCGGTGCCAACGCCTTCGCCCACGAATCCGGCATCCATCAGGATGGCGTACTCAAAAGCCGTGAAACCTACGAGATTATGCGCGCCGAGGATGTCGGCTGGTCACAGAACCGCATGGTGCTGGGCAAGCATTCGGGTCGCAATGCCTTTCGGGCGCGTCTCAAGGAGCTGGGCATCGTCTTTGAATCCGAGGCAGAGCTGAACGACACCTTTACCCGATTCAAAGAGCTGGCCGACAAAAAGCACGAGATCTTCGATGAAGATATTCAGGCGCTGGTCACCGATACCGGGCTGGCGGCCGAGAACGAGCGCATAAAACTGATCTCACTCCGGGTCTGCTCCGCAACGGGTGAAACCCCGGAGGCCAGCATCGTCTTGTCCATGGATGGCAAAGAGTATTCAGCCACCGCCACCGGCAGCGGCCCAGTCGATGCAACCTATTGCGCGATCGAAAGCATTGTCGAGAGCGGTGCTGAGCTGCAACTCTACTCGGTGAACAATATCACCAGCGGCACCGATGCCCAGGGAGAGGTTACGGTGCGGCTGGAGCGAGGTGGGCGCATCGTCAACGGCCAGGGGGCGGATACCGATATTGTAATCGCCTCCGCCAAGGCCTATGTCAACGGCTGCAACAAGGTGATGCAGGATGGGACTAAAGAGAAAACACAGGTCTGAACCGGCCCAATGGAACAGCCGCTACGCAAAAGCTATCTGGATGCCATGGGGATTACCCAATGGGTAGTCCGCCAACCTTCCGCATCAGAGGTGGAGGAGAGACCGGCTGCGCAGCCGCTGGCGCCTGAGCCGGTCGCCGCTGCAAAAGCGGAGCCCCCAGCCCGGCCAGCTGCAAAGCCCGTGGCCGACCATGACGCCCCTCCCGCCTGGCTGAACGAAGCACCGCCGTCCGATGAGGAGTGGCACCCCAGTGAAACCAGTGACGAGGCTGAACAGCTGTCTCCTCGATCCATTGTTGCCGATCTGGGATGGGACGCCTTGCAGCAACACATTGCGGCCTGCAAAGCCTGTGAGCTGCACCGCAGCCGAAAACAGAGCGTATTTGGCACCGGCAGCCCACAGGCCGACCTGCTGATTATCGGCGAAGCACCGGGAGCCGATGAGGATCGCCTGGGTGAGCCTTTTATGGGTCGGGCAGGCAAGCTGCTCAATGCCATGCTGAAGGCGATCGGCTTTGAGCGCAGCCAGGTCTATATCGCCAATATCCTCAAATGTCGGCCACCTGACAACCGCGACCCGCATGTGGAAGAGGTGTCACATTGCAGACCCTATCTCATGCGACAGATTGAGCTGATCAACCCCAAGGTTATTCTGGCGGTGGGGCGGGTATCAGCACAAAATCTCCTGCAATCCTCCGACACCCTTGGCCGCCTGCGCGGTCGAACGCATCACTTTGGTACAGGCAATATCCCGTTGATAGCAACCTATCATCCCGCCTACCTGCTGCGCAGCCCTGAGCAGAAGGCCAAATCCTGGCAGGATCTGCAACAAACGCTCTCCCTACTGCAAAAACCTTGAGCAATCCCCCACTCCAGATGCGCCCCATGCAGGATAATGATATTGCCGAGGTAATGGCACTGGAGCTGCTGGCCTATGAATTCCCTTGGAGCGAGGAGACGATGCGCAGCTGCCTGAAACCAGGCTACAGCTGCTGGGTCTGCCTGCAGGAGGGGCGCATCATCGGCCATGCCATCATGTCGGTTGCAGCGGGCGAGGCCAATATCCTGAACCTCTGCATCCACCCTGATCTACAGGGGCGCGGGCTGGGGCGAAAGCTGCTGGAGCAGATGCTGGCACTCGCCCGGCAACAGCAGGCCGATAGCGCTTTTCTGGAGCTGCGCCGCTCGAACAGAACGGCATCCAGCCTCTATGATGCCATGGGTTTTAATGAGATCGGTCTGCGCCAAAACTACTACCCGGCCAAAAAAGGGCGTGAAGATGCCATTCTGATGGCAAAGATGCTTTAAACACTCAGCCGCCGCTATTCGGTGCGTAGTGCGAACGCACATAAAGCTCCACGATCTGCTGGAACTTCTCGGCAATATCATCCCCTTTCAGCGTGATGGTCTTTTCACCATCCTCATAAACCGGAGCCACAGGCCGCTCACCACTGCCGGGCAGGCTGATGCCGATGTTGGCATGCTTGCTCTCGCCAGGGCCGTTGACCACGCAGCCCATTACCGCCACGGTCATATTCTCCACCCCTGGAAAGAGCTTGCGCCAGACCGGCATCTGCTGTCGCAGGTAGGCTTGAATATCCTTTGCCAGCTGCTGAAAGAGGGTGCTGCTGGTGCGCCCGCAACCTGGGCAGGCGATAACCGCCGGGGTGAAGTTGCGCAGCTCCAGGGCTTGCAGAATCTCCTGGGCAATCACCACCTCTTCGGTGCGAGACGCGCCCGGCTCTGGTGTCAGGGAGATGCGGATGGTGTTGCCAATGCCCTGTTGCAGCAGCACGGCCAGCGCGGTAGTGGAGGCGACAATCCCGCGCGCACCCATGCCCGCTTCGGTCAGCCCCAGATGCAGCGCATAGTTACAGCGTTGCGCCAGCGCCTGATAGACGGCGATCAGATCCTGCACCCCGCTCATCTTGCAGGAGAGTATAATCTGATCCCCTCTCAACCCCAGTGTCTCCGCCTCTCTGGCACTCTCCAGCGCAGAGACCACCATGATCTCGCGGATCACCTCATCGGTCTCTTTGGGCTGGGCTGCACGGGCATTCTCATCCATCATACGCACCACCAGCTCCTGATCCATGCTGCCCCAGTTGACGCCGATCCGCACCGGCTTGTCGTAGCGGATGGCGATCTCAATCATGCGGGCAAACTGGCTGTCACGCTGCGCACCCCGACCCACGTTGCCAGGGTTGATGCGGTACTTGGCCAGTGCCTGTGCGCACTCGGGGTATTGGGTCAGCAGCTTGTGTCCGTTGAAGTGGAAGTCACCGATCAGCGGCACGCTACAGTTACGTTGATCCAGCGCCTCCCGGATCTGCGGGATGGCCTGGGCCGCCTCTTCGGTATTAACGGTAAGCCGCACCAGCTCGGAACCCGCCTCTGCCAGCTCTGCCACCTGCTGGACAGTGGCGCGGATATTCGTGGTATCCGTGTTGGTCATGGACTGGATGACTACAGGTCTATCGCTGCCAATGACAACGGAGCCGACGGCCACCCCTTGGGTGCGGTGGCATTCTACTGGGGATTTTGGCATGACGAAGGGGCAACCTGGGTCGAGTAAACAGGCCGCTATTTTAGCCTAAACCGAATTATTGAGGTTAGCCCCTTTTCAACCTAGAAAGATCAGTTGAACGTATGTGCAGGGCGTAAGATATTGATCCGATTAGCGTAACAAAAAAGTCCGTGGTCACCTAATTGGTGAAGAGGATCTTTTTTGTATAGCTAGGCGAATCAAGAGCTTGCGCCATGTGCGTGCGTTTAACTGATTTTTCTAGGTTCAAGGCCGACGGTAGACCTCGACCCTGGAGATCTGCTTCAGCGGCACCTGCACGGTCATATCGCCACCGGACAGCCGCTGCTTGATGGTGATCTGATCCTTTGTCATGGATACCAGAACCCCTTTGCGCATGGCATTCTCCTGATCAACATAGATGCGCACGCTTTTATCCATATAGTTGTGCAGCTGGGCTATCTTTGTTGGCAGATACTCCCTGGCTGGTATTGGCCTTTTCAGTTTTTTAGCCGCTCCAATATCAGAGGAGAAGGCGCTTTTTGCATCAGACAGTTGTGATGCAAGCCCCGATGTGTGGACACCCGTACTCGCTGTCTGCGCTGGCAGGCTAAAGCTGAGATCAGTAACCGGCTCGCCATTGATTGCCAGCTTCAGATCCAGGATCTCCGGGATCTCTTCGGGTTTGTAGAAGGAGAGCGTGGCCGGGTCAATGGCCTCGGATGGGTGGATGCCAAAGCTCACCTCTCTGGGGTCTTTGATAAAATGCTTGATTGCGGCAATCAACCCTGGGCCGGGTATAAATCCCAGCTGCTGCGCAAGCTGCCTTTCATCCATATTCAGCATGGACGCTATGAAGGCATCCACGGTCAGGCCGCGTGATGCTGCACAGTATTGCCGGGCTTTTACAACAAAATCAGAGTCAATCTGATAGGCCACACTCATCTCTGAGAGCAGTGGTTGCCGCACCTCCGTCATTGCGCTGCCAGGCTGGGGCAGATGGGATAGAAGCAGGTTGATTTGTGAATACCCAACGCCTTGCAGATCAAAGTCCAGCTGCGTCTCGGCACGCCCTGTTGCCGAGTCAAGATCAACATCCAATGCGGCATCCATGGTGATGCTATAGAAACCCAGCGCACCCAGCAGATCGAGTGAAAGCCCGGTCATTACCCCGCAGCCATCCGGGTCTTTAACCCCGGATACCTGCTTGGCCTCTTCCAGCATATTGATATAGCTGGCAGCCAAGTCGCCATCCAGTGGGATGCTAAAGCCCTTAACGGACAGCCTGAATTTTTCAGGGGGGGTGTTTTGAAAGCTGCCCACCATCAATCGGTAGAGAAAGGGCAGGCCATCTCCTGCTATCCGGGCGGATTCAATAGTGATCTCATCATTGCTGTCTGACGGATAGACACTGATGTTTTCAACCGTGATACTGCCTTCATAACTGGAGCCGATGCCTTGGTAGCGGATCTCTGCAAAGGGGCTGGCCAGTGGGATTATTTTATCCAGCTCACTGGAGACATGATAATGGATGTATCCCTTGGCAGCGCCATACAGAGCCCCGGTGAAGATAAGCAGGCCCATAAAGGCTGTTTTGAGTTTCATGGTCAGATCATTTTATTTTAGGAAATAGCTCTCAGAGCAGTATAGCAACAGCTACCTGGTAACTCAGCTCACTTAGTCATGCCATGCTAAATCTGATTTTTAAAGAGATGGAACCACAGATTCACACAGATAAACACGGATAAGTCATGTTTCAAGCCGAAATCTGTGTTTATCTGTGTGAATCTGTGGTTCAAAGCAGTGCTTTATGCATAAGCTTGGTGAAAAAGCATATCTCGCAACACCTGCATTAGAACCATGCCGAATAGTTACAGTGAGTGAAAAGCATATTTCCAAGCCTTGGGGCACGGTCTGAAGAGGGCTGTCAGCCAAATGAAAAGGGCCGATTCCAACCCGCCAAAGCGGGCTGAAACCGACCCCTGCCATGTTCTTGATACTCAGGCTTTTACATCCAGCAGGCTGCCAATGGTTTTACTCATGGCATCTGCCGCCTGCACCGCCTTTACACTGGCCTCGATCTGGGCGCGATCCGCCACCAGATTCACCAATGGTTTTGCAAAGTCCCCGGCTTGACCCGGCTTATCGGCCTTTGCAATCTGATCTGCACTCTGTCGCATACCGTCAAAACCGCGCTGCATGCCTTGCAGGCCACTACTGAGTGCGCTGCTTACGGGATCCATTGCCATCTCCTTTTAACCTGCACGCTTACAAGTATGCGTCAGTCTGGTGGTTTTTACAGCTGTGTGGCACGCTCAGGGTGTGAACTCTGTCACAAAACCGGGGTTTTCCAGGCTACAGCTCGCGTATTGCGAGGAATTGAATATCCGGCCAGCGCTCTATAGTGAGGTCAAGATTGACCCGGCTGGTCGCCAGATAGACCAGCTGCTCATCCCCATCAATCGCCAGGTTGGCATGCGCCTTGGTGCGGAACTGCTCCAGCATCTTGCTATCGTCGCACCGCACCCAGCGGGCTGTAGAGATCTGTACCGGCTCCACTATGGCCTCAACATTATATTCATCCTTCAGGCGTTGGGCGGCCACCTCAAACTGCAATACACCCACTGCCCCAAGGATCAGATCATTGTTTTTCAGCGGCCGGAATACCTGGGTCGCGCCCTCTTCACACAGCTGTAGCACCCCCTTTTGCAGCGCCTTCATGCGCAACGGATCTTTCAGCACCACACGGCGGAACAGTTCGGGCGCAAAGTAGGGGATGCCCTCATATTTCAGATTCTCCCCTTCGGTGAAGGTGTCACCAATCTGAATGGTGCCGTGGTTGTGCAGGCCGATAATATCCCCCGGCCAGGCCTCCTCTACATGGCGACGCTCATCGGCCTGAAAGGTGATGGCGTTGCTGATCTGCACGGTTTTATTGATCCGCACATGGCGCATCTTCATGCCCTTTTTATAGGAGCCGGAGCAGACGCGCAGAAAGGCCACCCGGTCACGGTGGGCGGGATCCATATTGGCCTGGATCTTGAAAACAAAGCCAGTAAATTTCTCCTCTGACGGCTCAATGGTGCGCTCCTGAGTGATGCGAGCCAGTGGACATGGCGCATAGTCGGAGAAGGCATCCAGCAGCTCTTTGACCCCAAAGTTATTGATGGCCGAACCGAAAAAGACCGGCGTCAGCTCCCCGCGGGCATAGGCGGCCAGATCCAGCTCATGGCTGGCGCCACGCACCAGCTCGATCTCATCGCGCAACTCATCAGCCTGATCACCCACCAGCTCATCCAGGCGCGGGTTATCCAGCCCTTCAATCACCTCACCCTGCTGAATCTTGCCGCCGTGGGTGGCCGAATAGAGGTGGGTGGTCTCACTGCGCAGATCAAATACCCCTTTGAAACGCTTGCCCATGCCGATGGGCCAGGTCACGGGGGCGCACTTGATATCAAGGATGCTCTCTACCTCATCCAACAGATCGATGGGGTCTCTCCCCTCCCGATCCAGCTTGTTGATAAAGGTCAGGATCGGCGTGGTGCGCAGGCGGCAGACCTCCATCAGCTTGATGGTGCGCGCCTCAACCCCCTTGGCCACATCGATCACCATCAGTGCCGAGTCAACGGCCGTCAGGGTACGATAGGTATCCTCAGAGAAATCCTCATGCCCCGGCGTATCCAGCAGATTGATGATCACCTCCCCGTAGGGAAACTGCATCACCGACGAGGTGACAGAGATACCGCGCTCTTTCTCCATTGTCATCCAGTCAGAGGTGGCATGCCGTGCCGCTTTTCGGCCCTTTACGGTACCTGCCATCTGGATGGCACCACCGTAGAGCAGCAGTTTTTCGGTCAGCGTGGTTTTACCGGCATCGGGATGCGAGATGATCGCAAAGGTGCGCCGCCGTTTGAGTTGTGAAAGCAGTTCAGACATGGAAGGGTTCAGGGGCGATGAAAAGCCGGGATTATACATGGGTCGGGATGTACTTCAGAATCTTCGACCCAAAACCCCAGATTGAACCGTAGCGAGGGCCACTATGAATCTGAAATCCGCAGTTGACCTCATCAGAACACAAGCTCACTCCAGATGACCGGCCTCCAGCAGCGAGGCCAGCCAATAATAGACCCCGCCACCGGAAAAATCTTTTTTTACCCCTTCCACCAGACGGGTTGCCTGTTCCTGCCCTATTGCGACCTGAAACAATACCTGCGCACGTCGCCCGGCCACCTGCTCAGCCGCTGTCATGGAGTGGACAGAAGCGCCATGACCGTTAATTCTGAAGCTGGTGAAGCCCGTCACCTCCTCTCGCTCAAGCAGCCAGTCGGTCACTGCATCCTCTACCGAAGGGGATACAACCAGGGAGACCAGAACCTTATTTTCCATCTCAGACTCCTTTATTTAGCAACCGCAAAACGGCGGTAAAGAATAGGCAGCAGAATCAGTGTAAGTACGGTGGAGGACATCAGCCCACCAATCACCACTACCGCTAAGGGACGCTGGATCTCAGAACCCGGCCCCGTTGCAAACAGCAAGGGAATCAGGCCAAAGGCGGCGATGTTGGCTGTCATCAATACGGGGCGCAGACGCCTTTTGGCACCTTCAAGCACCACCTCACCAATGGGTCTGCCCAGAGCCAGCAACTGGTTAAAGTAGCTGACCATCATCACACCATTGAGCACAGCAATACCCAGCAGGGCGATAAAGCCCACCGAGGCCGGAACGGAGAGGTATTCACCCGTGACCCACAACCCCACGACACCACCGATCATGGCAAATGGGATATTGCTAAGCACGAGTACCGCCTGGCGCACTGAACGGAAGGTGGAGAAGAGGATCAGAAAGATCAGCCCCAGCGCCACCGGCACCACAATAGAGAGCCGCTTGGCCGCCCGTTGCTGGTTTTCAAATTGCCCCCCCCACTCCAGAGAGTACCCAATGGGCAGTTTGACCTGCTCGGCCACCTTGGCCTTCGCCTCCTCCACAAAGCTCACCAGATCCCGCCCCGATACGTTGGCAATGACCACCGCCATCCGCTTTCCCCCCTCACGATTGAGCGCTACCGGCCCCTCAATACGCTCCACCTGTACCAGGTTGGAAAGAGGTACGCCCTGCCCATCAGGCAGACTGATCTGTAACCCGGCGAAGGCCGCCGGAGAGTTTCGCAACGCCTCTGAGCTCTTCAGAATCAAGGGAATACGGCGGTTGCCTTCATAGATCATACCCGGCTGCAGCCCCTCTACTTTGGCGCGTAATACACGTTCCAGGCTATCCACGTCCAGCCCTAACCGGCCGGCAGCAAGACGGTCTATTTTCATCCGGTAATACTGGGCACCCTCATTGCGTGGTGAATAGACATCTTCCCCACCGGAGATACCCTGTAACACCGCTACCAGTGCCTCTGCGGTGCGGTTCAATCCCTCCTGATCATCGCCGAAGATCTTTATCGCCAGATCACCCCTGACCCCCGTCAGCATCTCGGAGACGCGCATCTCAATGGGTTGGGTAAAGGCATAGGCTACGCCGGGGAAATCAGCCAGTACCTCACGCAGTGAGGCATTCAGAGCCTCTTTATCTGGTACCGTCCACTCCTCTACCGGCTTGAGCACCAGGAAGCTGTCCGTTTGGTTCAAACCCATGGGATCCAGACCCAGCTCATCAGAGCCGGTACGCGCAATCACTCCCTTAACCTCTGGCACCCGCTCCATTACCGCACGCTGAAAACGGGTGTCGATGGCAATGGATTGCTCCAGATTGATTGAGGGCAGCTTTTCCAGCTGCACAATGAGATCCCCCTCATCCATGGTGGGCATAAAGGTCTTGCCAACCTGGGTGTAGAGCCCGCCCGCCGATACCAGCAGCAGCAGGGCAAATGCAAACAGCAGGTTGCCATGATCCAGTGACCAGCGCAGCACAGGGTCGTAGAGTCGGCTGGCCTGGCGTATCAGCCAGGGCTCTTTATGGCTGACATTCCCCAGCAGGTAGGAGGCCAACACGGGGATCACCGTCAGCGAAAGCAGCAGCGCGCCACTCAAGGCAAAGACAATGGTCAGTGCCACCGGCCCGAACAGCTTGCCTTCCAGCCCTTGCAGCGTCAGCAGTGGCAGGAAGACGATGATGATGATCAACATCCCTGAGGTGATCGGCAATGCAACCTCACGCGCTGCCCGGTAGATCAGATGCAGGCGCGGCAGGCGTGTTGCCCGTTTCTGGTTCGCAAGATGGGTGACGATGTTCTCCACCACCACCACGGCTGCATCGACCAGTATGCCGATGGCAATGGTCAACCCACCCAGGGACATCAGGTTGGCGGACAAACCGAACTGATTCATCAGGATAAAGGTCACCAGCGCGGCCAAAGGCAGCACCAGGGCGACCGTCAGGGCAGCGCGCAGATCCCCCAGGAACAACACCAGCAATATTAGAACCAGAACAATGGCCTCTACCAGAGCCTTGGTGACCGTTCCCACCGCCCGGTCAACCAGGTGGCCACGATCATAGAAGACCTCAATCCGAACATCTTTTGGAAGGCTCTGCTCCAGCTCTGCCAGTTTGGCATCTATCCCCGCCACCACCTTGCGGGCATTGGCGCCACGCAGACCCAGCACCAGCCCCTGCACGGTTTCGCCCTCTCCATTGCGGGTCACAGCTCCATAACGGGTCAGGGTGCCGATGCGCACCTCGGCCACATCACCCACCCTGACCGGCTGATTCGGGTCTGGATGCACAACAATAGTGGAGATATCCTCAAGGGTTTGAACGCTCCCCTCAACCCGCACCAGCAAGGCCTCTTCACCATCATTCAGGCGACCCGCCCCATCATTGCGGTTATTGACTTCCAGCGCTCTGTGCAGCTCCTCAAGGGTGATGCCACGCGCGATAAGCCGGGCATTATCCGGCACCACCTCGAAGGTACGCACCAGGCCACCCAGGGCATTGACATCCGCCACGCCGGGAACCGTGCGAAGGGCTGGGCGAATCACCCAATCCAGCAGCTCCCGCCGCTCCATAAGCGAAAGCCCGTCACCCTCGATGGTAAACATAAACATCTCACCAAGCGGCGTGGTCAAGGGGGCAAGCCCGCCGGTGACACCCTGCGGGAGATCACCCCAGACGCTGTTGATGCGCTCTGCCACCTGCTGCCGCGCCCAATAGATATCGGTTCCCTCTTCAAAGTCCACGGTAATATCGGTCAAGGCATATTTAGCCACTGAGCGCAGCATGGTCAGGTGTGGAATGCCCAGCATCTCCACCTCGATCGGCACAGTGATGCGCGCCTCGATCTCTTCAGGCGTCATGCCCGCCGCCTTGACGATGATCTTCACCTGGGTGCTGGAGACATCAGGAAACGCATCAATAGGGGTACGCTGGATGGCCATCCAGCCCGCTCCTATCAGCAGTGCCACAACCAACAGCATAAGCAGCCGCTGGGTCAGTGCAAATTGAATCAGACGAGCTAGCATTATTCGTTCTCCAACCAGGCAGATTTAAGGGCAGCAGTGCCGGATATCGCCAGCTTGTCACCCGAATTCAGTTTTCCGCTGATAATGAGATGATCCCTCTCCTCACTCCGTATTTGAACCTGGGTGGGGCTAAAGCCGTCCGTGACGGCAGTGAAGACCCAGCTCTTCCCGGCACTGCGCACCAGCGCCGCCCGTGGGATGCGAAAGCTCCCGGCCTCTTCGGCCTGGGCAATCCTGACCTGGACAAACTGGCCGGGACGCAGAAGCTCTGCCCCCTTATCTACCTGAGCACGCACCAGGATACCCTGGTCTTTTTCATGCACCATGCGCCCCACGGTGATCACACGACCCCTCACCTCAGGCTCATCAACTTCAACCAGGGTGCCGTTAGCCGATGTCCCCAGTTTGTCCAGAGGAACATGTATCTCTAGCCACAGAGGAGAGAGCTGTCCCACCTTGTAGATGGGCTCCAGCGCATCCACCTGCTGCCCTGGCGTTGCAAGCTGATCAAGCACTACAGCATCCATCGGGGAGCGTATCTTCAAGGCACTGGAGAGGCGGCGTTCACGAGCCAGGATTTTCAAACCATCCACGCCCAACCCTGCAAGCTGCAGCAACTGGCGATGCTGCTCTACACGGGTCTTGATCTGGATATTATTGGCGCGCGTCTCCAGATAGCGGCGCTCGGCAATAATACCCTCATCATGCAGTTGCCGATCCCGCTTGAGAGCAGCATTGCTCAGCTCCAGCCGGGTAAGCGCCGCAAGGTAGTCCCGTTGCTGTTCCAGGAGCTGGGGGCTTTGAATCACAGCCAGCGGCTGCCCTTTTACAACCTCTTCACCTTCAGCGACCAACAGCGCCTCTAACAGGCCTGCCCGCAAGGCGCTTACCACACGCAACTGGGCATTGGGCACCACCACTTTGGCCGGGAATGGCATACCCCAGGTGCTCACTACCGGCTGTGGTGATTCAACTCTGATATCGAGCGCCTCCCGCTGAGCAGGGTCAATCGCTATTTTCCCGGCAGCATGGAGTGACCCAGCCAATAAGACAGTCAGTAAAACAAGTGTTTTTTTCATTACAAATCCTCTCCCCGGATATGATTCAGCTGAGCAATGGCATGCATACGCTCCAACCGATAGAATTCGAGCTGCTGGGCTGCCGTAGCAGCCTGCTCACGAGCCAGCAGTAGAAAATAGAGATCCGCCTCCCCCAGCTCAAAGGCACGGCGGGCAAGCCTGATTCGTGTTTGAGCAAGCCGGCTTCCCTGCTCGGCCAGCGTTAGATTCTTTGCTGCACGCACTACCGCCTGTTGCGCCTGCTCCAATTCAAGCTCCAGCGCCCAGGCCACCTGTGCCCAGTCGGCCTGAGCCTCGGTCAGGGCAAGCTCAGCCTCAGCAATCCCGGGGGCAGCAGAGGCATGGGTTCCAAACGGCACGCTGATGCCTACACCCAGTGCGTTACCATAAGGATCTCTGCCAATGCCCCGGTCTCGTTTGGCATATAGGGTAAGCACCGGGTTATCACGCCGCTTCAATTTCACGTCATCCCGCTGCGCACGCGCCTGTTCAATAGCAAATTTTGCAGCCACAAGGCGGGGATGAGAGGGGTTCAATTCAGTGCCTGGATTCTGTCTGTCCATCAGATCATCTGGCAGCTCATCGAAAGTGGTATAGGCTCGCCAGGAGCTGCGCTCCCGTTCTACAGCGGCCATTGCATGCTGATAAGCGGCCTCCCTGGTAAGCGCTTCCTGTTGCGCCAGAATCAGATCACTGCGGGCAAGCTCACCGGCATTGACCCGGCGCTCTATATCTATTTCAAGAGCCTTTGCTGAATCCCACTGGCTCCTGGCCTGCTCCTGGCTGCTCTCAGCCAGACGTAACGCCCAGGCCCGCTCCAGCACCTGGCCGGCCACCTCCCAGGAGAGCAGACGGAACTCAGCACCAGCCCGGGAGATGATGCTGCCTCCCAGACTACGGCGGACGCCACGCTGGCCCGGTAGCCACAACGGCATATCCAGGTTTGCCTCCCACTCCCGGTATCCCCGCTCACTGCCCAGATCATCGCTTCTATAGGCCAGACCGGCCACCGGATCACCACCAAACAGCGCATCTGCCTGCTGCTGATAACCCGCTCCAACTTGCCGGAGCGCGGCATGAACCTTGGCTTTTGGATGAATCTGCAAGGCCGCCTGAACCGCCTCGTTAAACGAAGGGGCGGCTTGAAGCGCAGGGAAAAAGAGCACCGCTACAAACAGTAAAACTGCTGTATGAGCCCTATGCTTTTTTCTACTCGGGTTTTCCATTCCAATCTCCAATTCATTCACCTGGCAGAATATCCTGGGCAAGACGAAAGCCCACATTGTAGCCACCACTGCCCGGCAGATACCCATCCCGCTTAGCTGAACGTACCCACTGTGGGATGTCTCCCCAGGAGCCACCCCGGATAGCTCGGGATCCCTTGTCATTCCGAATCGCACAGACCATCTCGGCACCACCGTAGTTTTCGTCATACTTAGAGCAGGTCCACTCCTCCACATTGCCCGCCATGTCATACAGACCCCATGCGTTTGGTATAAAGGAACCTACGGGTGAAGTGAACTCCCAACGATCTCTACCTTCTATCTCTCCACCGCAACAGATATCCTGACCATAATTTGCATAGTCATGGCTTGCACTTTCTCCCCAGCTATAAGCCGTTACCGTCCCTGCCCGTGCTGCATACTCCCATTCAGCCTCGGTGGGCAGACGGAAGTGTTTATCCTCCTCTTTCGAAAGCCATTCAGCATAGGCCATAGCTTCATGCCAGCTTACGTTGATCACCGGCAGATCACCCCGACCCCAGCCAAAGTCATCCGGTTTTTTCCTGCCTGTCGCCTCAGCAAACCGGTCATACTCCTCAAAAGTAACCTCATGCTTGCCAATGGCATAACCCTTCAAACATACGGTATGCTGAATTTCATCCCGCCCCCGGCCAAGCGTTGCATTCGGGCTGCCCATCCTGAAGCAACCAGCCTCAATAAATGCCATCTCTGAAGCCAGCAAAGCCGCTGAGGGTTTCGCCTTTTGGTCATTGCTGCTATAGGGGCTCTTGCCCTCCGCAATACCCACAAAAGCTGCAACAATAATTGCCGCAGCCAAGCCGTTTGCAGGCCACTTGTGATGATGTTCGGGAAATATAGGGTTGTTCACGGTATTGCCTCCTCTATCAACCTGTAACTTCAGCATACCCAGGTAAACTGAAATCAAACTGAACGCGGATTAATAATGTTGCCAACAATACTGAGTATAGGTGGGTCTAAAGGCTGTCCCTGCTACGGGGCTTTACTGGGGGGAGCTATGAATTATGAACCTCTGTGGGGATTCTGGTAGCAGAAGGCGCTTATCGACAAGACCCGCAGAGAGGGGGAGGGGTGGATGAGAAGGTGCTTTTGCAGCGCAGCAACCTCATCCTGAAATCATCTGGCGTTGAAATACCGCTGCCCCAGCTTCTGGTAGCGCTGGGCGGAATACTCAAAAAATGCGATCTCCTTCTCGGTCAGCCTGCGGATCTGTTTGACCGGTGAGCCGAGGTAGAGATAACCACTCTCCAGCAGCTTGCCGCCCGGCACCAGGCTGCCCGCCCCAACAATCACCTCAGACTCCACAACCGCGCCATCCAGCACAATGGAGCCCATGCCGATCAGGCATCGATCCTTGATCTCGCAGCCGTGCAGGGTGACGTTGTGTCCCACCGTGATGTCATTGCCTACCGTGGTCGAATAGCCATCGGGCACAAACTGGCTGGCATGGGTGACATGCACCACGCTGCCATCCTGAATGCTGGTGCGTTCGCCGATGCGGATCTGGTGAATATCACCACGCACCACCACGCAGGGCCAGATGGAGGAACCACTGCCGATCTCCACATCACCAATCACCACGGCAGTCTCATCCACCCAGGCATCCGCTGCAATAACCGGGGCCATCCCTTCAAATGTTCGAATATTGTTCACATTCTCTCCCAGGCTCGATAAATTTGCCGAAGTATATCAGCAGATTGCCACTTTTTGCTGTCCATAGAACACCCCCCTGGCATATTTGGACGACTTTCGCACTGAAGCCCGCCCGGCATGATGATATTATCCGCCTTTTCAGCTGACTGAACTGCCCTATGGACAATCCACTGCTAAACCTCTCTGGCCTGCCACCCTTCTCCAGGATCAAACCGGAGCATGTCGAACCCGCCGTTGATCAACTGCTGGCAGAGGGTCGCGCTCTGGTTCAAACTGTGCTGGATAGTAAGCAGTCACCCACCTGGCAGAGCCTGGTCGAGCGGCTGGATCTGGAGGACGACAAGCTGGGACGCGCCTGGTCACCCGTGAGCCACATGAACTCTGTGGTCAACAGCGATGAGCTGCGCGAGGCCTACAACGCCTGCCTGCCGAGGCTGAGTGAATACGCCACCGAGATGGGACAGAACGAGGCGCTGTTCGCCGCCTATAAGGCCGTGGCAGAGCAGGGCGACAAGCTGGATACTGCCCAGCAGAAGGTGCTGGAACACGCCCTGCGGGATTTCCACCTCTCCGGCGTCGATCTGCCATCTGAGCAAAAGGCACGCTATAAAGCGATCAGCCAGACCCTCTCCCAGCTTACCAGCCAGTTCAGCGACAACCTGCTGGATGCCACCAACGCCTGGAGCAAGCGGGTTACCGATGAGGCCGAGCTGGCCGGGCTGCCAGAATCTGCATTGGGTCTGGCCAGACAGGTAGCGCAGCAGCAGGATGAAGAGGGGTGGATGCTGACACTGGACTTCCCCTGCTATATGCCGGTGATGAACTATGCCGACAGCCGCGAGCTGCGTCATGAACTCTACCAGGCCTACGCCACCCGCGCCTCCGATCAAGGGCCGCATGCGGGCCAGTGGGACAACAGCCAGATCATGGAGCAGTTGCTGGCACTGCGTCACGAGCTGGCCAATCTGCTTGGCTTTGACAACTATGCCGAGCGCTCGCTGGCCACCAAGATGGCACGCTCCACCGATGAGGTGCTCGATTTTCTCACAGACCTGGCACAGCGCTCCCACGCCCAGGCAGAGCAGGAGCTGGATGAGCTGCGCAGCTTCGCCAAAGAGGTACACGCTGTAGAACAGCTGGAGGCCTGGGACATCAGCTACTACTCTGAAAAGCTGCGCCAGCAGCGCTATGCCTTCACCCAGGAGGAGCTGAAACCCTACTTCCCCGAAAGCCGCGTCATCCCCGGCCTGTTTGCCGTAGTGAAGCGACTCTTTGGGATCCAGATCAGCGAGGTCGAAGGGGTCGACAGCTGGCACCCCGATGTACGCTTTTTTGAGATCAAAGATCGGCAGGGCGAGCTGCGCGGCCAGTTCTATCTGGATCTCTACGCCCGTCGCAACAAACGCGGCGGTGCCTGGATGGATGACTATGTGGGGCGCATGGTCACCTCCGACCGGCAGCAGAACCCGGTCGCCTACCTCACCTGCAACTTCTCGCCGCCGGTGGGTGATCAACCCGCACTCTTCACCCACAGCGAGGTGGAGACCCTGTTCCACGAGTTTGGCCACGGCCTGCACCACCTGCTGACCCGCATCGACTACCATGCCGTCTCCGGCATCAACGGTGTCGCCTGGGATGCGGTAGAGCTGCCCAGCCAGTTTCTGGAGAACTGGTGCTGGGAGCGGGAGGCGCTGGATCTGATCTCCGGCCATTTCGAGACCGGCGAGCCGCTGCCCGATGCGCTCTACCAGAAGATGTATCGCGCCAGGAATTTCCAGTCTGCCATGCAGATGGTGCGGCAGCTGGAGTTCAGCCTGTTTGACTTCCGCATCCACCTGGAGTACGACCCGGAGCAGGGCGGTCGCATCTATGAGATTCTGGAACAGGTTCGGGATCAGGTCGCCGTGGTCAAACCACCTGCCTTCAACCGCTTTGCTCACGGCTTCTCGCACATCTTTGCCGGTGGCTATGGCGCAGGCTACTACAGCTACAAGTGGGCCGAGGTGCTCTCAGCCGATGCCTTCTCCCTGTTTGAAGAGAACGGCATCTTTG
>Ga0256839_1001119_pt1 | contig 33305 bp, 27 predicted proteins | sample 354166metaG_FD_185968 | JGI IMG/M metagenome (GOLD analysis project Ga0256839, IMG submission 185968) | Hydrothermal vent microbial communities from Mid Atlantic Ridge, Atlantic Ocean - 354-166 | ecosystem: Environmental > Aquatic > Marine > Hydrothermal vents | place: Atlantic Ocean: Mid...
TAGACGGAAGGCCGCGTTTCGGCGATCTCGTGGGCAAGGGTCGTCTTGCCAACCTGGCGCGGGCCAATGATGGCAACAGCAGGAAAACTGTCCAGAAGCTCAGTGACTTCGTGATATTTCTCTCTTTTAATCATCCTTGCAATATTGGATATTCATTCCAACTTTGCAAGGTAAAACTTAAAGACCCACTGGGGGAAATGGCGGCGAATAATACACGCAGCAAACTGAACTGATGGCACTCACGGGCAACTATGCCCGTTTCTCCTCATCGGCTTCCTCCCGGCTCACCGGTTTCGCCAGCGCAGCAGTTGCCTGGAAAAACGCATCCTGCTGCTCGTCGGACATGCCGCGGAACAGCTCCAGAAGCGCGCGCTCGCGCTCGGATTTGGCCTGTGGCGGGGCATCGAGCAGGTCGAAGGGGTGGCAGTCGAGTGCTTCTGCTAACCGATCAACCCAATCCACCGTCAGCCCCCGGCGGCCTTTTTCGAGATGGCTGATCTGCTGGTTGCTCGCCCCCACCATATCGGCCAGGGCCTGAAGGGTCAGGCCGCGCGCCTTTCGCAGTTCGGCAATGCGATTCTTCATGCCCGACTTCCTACATAATTCACTTTTTCGGCCAGATTACCCCCACTATTGCCCAGGAGCAACCTGTGCGTAAGTAGTTGGAAATAAAGGCTTGCATCCCACTTGATTCACCATAATTAGAATACTTCCTACATAATGGATGGACTCCTGATCTCTGATTTCCTACGATCCGGACGAATCAAGCCGCGCCTTCCGGTACTTTGGCCTGACAACACCAGGGTTTTGGAAAGGACCGATTTTGAAAGCGGCAAAGGAATTATGTGGATCGAAAGAAGACATGCGTCCCGTGATCAGGGCGGCCGAATATGTGCGCATGTCGACCGAGCATCAAAAGTACTCCACCGAGAACCAGGGCGAAGCGATCCGCGCCTATGCCACCACCCACGGCATGAAGATCGTGCGCACCTATGCCGACGCGGGCAAGAGCGGGCTCAGCATCAAGGGGCGCGATGCGCTCCAAAGCCTCATCGAGGATGTCGAAACCGGCGCGGCTGATTTCGAGGTCATTCTGGTTTATGACATCAGCCGCTGGGGGCGATTTCAGGATGCGGATGAATCCGCCTATTACGAATATATCTGCCGTCGCGCAAACATTCAGGTCCAGTATTGCGCCGAGCAGTTCGAAAATGACGGCAGCCCCGTCGCCACCATCGTCAAGGGCGTGAAACGGGCGATGGCGGGCGAATACAGCCGCGAGCTGTCGGTCAAGGTCTTTGCCGGCCAGTGCCGCCTGATCGAGCTGGGTTACCGCCAGGGTGGCCCGGCAGGATTTGGGCTGCGCCGCGTCCTGATCGGCGAGAATGGCGAAAGGAAAGCCGAGCTGGCGCGCGGCGAGCACAAGAGCCTGCAGACAGACCGCGTCGTCCTTGTCCCCGGCCCCGCCGAGGAAGTCGAGATCGTCCGCGATATCTATCGCCAGTTCATCGAGGGTGGAAAACCCGAAAGCCGGATCGCCGCCGACCTCAACGCCCGCGGCATCAAGACGGATCTTGGCCGCGACTGGACCCGCGGGGTGGTTCACCAGATCCTCTCAGGCGAGAAATACATCGGTAACAACATCTACAACCGCAAATCCTACAAGCTGAAAAAGAAGCGTGTGGTCAATGCGCCGGACATGTGGATCAGGGCTGACGGTGTGTTTGAGGCCATTGTCGATCCGCAGGTGTTTTATACCGCGCAAGGGATCATCCGCGAACGCAACCGCCGCTACTCCGATGCGGATATGCTGGAGCGCTTGCGGGGCCTGTTCCAGCGCCACGGCTATCTGTCGGGGCTGGTGATCGACGAAGCCGACAGCATGCCCGCCAGCGCGGCTTACCAGCGCCGGTTCGGCAGCCTGGTGCGAGCCTATCAACTGGTCGGTTTCACACCGGACAGGGACTTTCGCTATATCGAGGTCAATCGGGCGCTGCGCATGCTGCACAAGGATGTGGTCGCAAACGTCGTTGCTGAAATTGTCGACATGGGCGGCGTGGCCGATCGCGATCCGGCCACCGACCTTTTGCGGATAAATGACGAGTTCACGACGTCCGTCGTCATCGCCCGTTGTGCGCATACCAAGGCCGGGTCCCTACGGTGGAACATCCGTTTCGACACGGGGCTCGCGCCCGACATCACAATCGCGGTCCGGATGGACAAGACGAACAGCACGCCGCGTGACTATTACCTGCTGCCGCTCATCGCGATGACGAAAACCCGCGTGCGGCTGGCCGAAGATAACGGGCTGATGCTTGATGCCTATCGGTTCGACACGCTGGAGAAGTTCTTCTCGCTGGCCGCGCGCACCAAATTATCGGAGATGGTCCCATGACAAAACCGGATGAAACATTGGTCGTGGAAATGGTGCCCATCGCGCGCATCAGCGTCCCCAATCCGCGCGTGCGCAGCAAGGTGTCCTTCGATCAGCTGATGGAGAGCATTTCCAAGGTCGGTCTGAAAAAGCCGATCACGCTCACACGTCGCGACGATGATGACGGCGTGGGTTTCGATCTGGTCTGTGGCCAGGGCCGCCTCGAAGCCTATGCCGCATTGGGGCAAAGCGAAATCCCGGCTATCGTTGAGGATGTCAGCGACGAGGACCGGATGCTGCGCAGCGTGGTGGAAAACATCGCCCGACGCCAGCACCGGCCGCTGGAACTGCTGCGCGACATTGGTGAGTTGCGCAAACGCGGCTATTCCGATCCCGAAATCGCGATCAAAACCGGCCTGACTCAATCCTATGTGCAATCCATCGGGCGGCTTCTGGCCGAAGGCGAAACCCGCCTGATCGTGGCGGTCGAAACCGGCCGCATTCCTCTGAACGTCGCGCTCGAAATCGCCGAGGTCGATCTGGACGGCGCACAGGAAGCCTTGGCGAAGGCCTATGAATCCGGTGCCTTGCGCGGCAAGAAACTGCTGGCGGCAAAGCGGATCGTCGAGCAACGGCAGCGGCGGGGAAAATCAGAAAGGCCGCAGGGGTCGCGTGAGCGCGGCAAAAGGCTGTCGTCGGATGCGCTGGTGCGAGCCTACAATCAAGAGGCCGATCGGCAGCGCCTGCTGATCAAACGCGCCGAGATTGCACAGAACCGTCTGCTGTTCATCGTCACGGCGATGCGCTCGCTTTTGACGGATGCGCATTTCGCGACATTGCTGCGGGCCGAAAAGCTCGAAACGCTGCCACGCCCGCTTGCCGATCTGATCACTGCGGGGGATGCGTGATGGCCAGGCAAGACAAGGTCACCATGGCTTTCGAGCCGGAAGGCATTCGCATCGCCCTGACCGACATTCTGCCGGTCAAGCAACTGGCTCCATCCACCAAAACGGGACGCAAATACAAGCAAATTGCCGCCTCCATCCGCGAAATCGGCCTGATCGAACCGCTGGTGGTTACCCGCCAAAAGGGGCACAGAGGCGCCTATCTGCTGCTCGACGGCCATGTCCGCCTGCAGATCCTTAAGGATTTCGGGGCGCAAGACACCATGTGCCTGATCGCAACCGATGACGAGTCCTTTACCTACAACAAGCGCATCAGCCGCCTAGCCACCATTCAGGAGCACAAGATGATCCTGAAAGCGATCAAATCCGGCGTGCCCGAAGAACGGATTGCCAAGGCGCTGGACATCAACGTCGCCATGATCCGCCGCAAGCGCCACCTGCTCGATGGCATCTGCCCCGAGGTCGCCGATTTGCTAAAGGACCGGCATTGCCCGATCGAAACCTTCCGGTCCCTGAAACAGTTGAAGCCCCTCCGCCAGATGGAAGTGGCGCAGCTGATGGTCACCATGAACAATTATTCCGTGCCCTATTCCAGGGCGCTACTGGCCGCCACGCCAGTCGATCAGCTCGTCGATGCGAAGAAACCCAAGATTACCAAGGGCGTCTCGCCCGAACAGATGGCCCGTATGGAAGCCGAAATGGACAGCCTCCAGCGCGAAATGAAACAGGTCGAGGCCTCTTATGGCGAAGATCAGCTGAACCTGGTGATCGCCGGGGCTTATGTTTCGTCGCTGCTGCGCAACGAGCAGGTCGTGAAGCATCTGGATCTGCACCACGCGGAAATCCTGAACGAGTTTCGAAGAATCACGGATACCGTGGATGATGCAGCTAGCGGTTCGGATGAAGCCGATTTACCGGTCGCGGAACAAGCGTAGGCCACGCCGCAGACGTTGGATTTAATGGGGACCGGGACCCGACAAGCGCCGGGACCGTCGGAGACGCCGTCGTGAGGGTCGGATCAATGGCGGTGGCGGGAATGCCGGCGAACCCGGATGAAGCCCGCTAGGTCGGTCTACATATTGCCGACCGCACGATCATCGTATTTGGTCGTGACAGATCTCAGGCGTGCCGAGATGGCGCGACAACTCGGCACGCCTGTTTTTTTCGCGGCGTACTCACCATTGGTTCTGCCAGTGGCTTTCGGCCTCGCACCGCCATCGAATGAGGAGCCCCGTTTTTGGGGAAGAATTAGGATTCATCCTTTGAATCGGCTTGCGCGATAGAGATCCAGCCACGATCGAAGGTGAATGTGCGCGCGTGTCCTGCCGGGTCTTGGATCTTCAGAATTCGAGCTTTTTCGATGTCGGACGCTCCCTCAACCACATAAAGCCAGTAGGCCTCTCTTTTTTCCATGGCGAGGTTGAACTGCGCATGGGACATACCAACAGGGCGGTCATTCAATGTTCCGGTCATTGATTTCACTTCGACCCAACGGATCGGATTGCCATATTCGTCTGCCTCGTAAAGGTCGAACCCCTTATTGCCGTCTTTAGTGCGCTTGAGTAAAGGCTCGGACTGAAGGATCCTATCGATAGCCTTGGCTTCAAGTTGCATACGCACTGCTTGGTCGAGACCATCTGGATCTGGCCCTTCATCTTCGGGATGCGCGCCTACATATGAAATAAATGGGCGCCCACCATTGCCGCCAGGTGTGCGCTTGCCTCGATCACCCGAACCTTTTCCGTTGGCACTTCCGCCCCCACCGGTTTTTCCCGTATTAGAGGACCCTCCAGTCCGGCTGCCACTATGCCCTGATGAACTGCCTCTATTTCCGCCTCTTCCGTTGGAACCGGAGCCGTGTCTACCGACTTCGTCATCGCCTTCTGGATCGTGGCTACCTCCGGGGATGTCAGGCATGTCGTCACAATATAGATCCTCGGCATCTTGGTAGACATCGGAGCCGTCGGCAGATGACGTATCACCTGCGGCTTCGGTGTTCGTGCCGTTTTCTTCTTCCGATGCGGGTTCCGTGCCGCCAACCATTAATTGCAACGCTTCTAAGGTGATGCCTTTTTCTTTCACTAAATCAAGGATGGCAGGATCGATTCCTGCTTCTTTAGCCAGTTGAACAATGATGGGCGGCTTGAACGCGATTTTTGTCAGCAAGAAAGGGTTGGGTTTCCAGCCGAGGGTGTCGAACACTACGAGGTTCGGTGGGACCAGTTCGCCATCGCCGTTCGGAACCCATGCGACCTGATTGAGTATCCGGATGAAGGAGGCATCGAATCGGGCAACCTTTGTTTCGTGGGAATAGCCCCATTTGTAGGAGCCATAGAAGACAGCTGTGCCGCGGCCCACAAGGTCAGACAAAGCCTCCCACAACACCTTTCCTCTGGCGGCTGCCTCCTCGGGTTTTAACGTGGACAAGTGCTCCAATAGCTGCGTCAGCCCGCGAAGAGTGAAATCTTCTGGCGTGGATTCCCAGCTGGCGCGTTCAAGGCCTGCTTCTCTGCGGATTTGTTCCTTCTCTGGATTTCCCAGTCCCGAAGGTGTTGCTTGCGGGATGAGATAGCGGCTTGCGCCACACGACACCAACAAGTCGCGAATGTCTTCGCCGCGCAGGCAGTCATATTTATTGTCGACGATCAGAATATCAGGCACACCTACAAAGAGCTGCTGCAAACGGTCGGTCGCTATGTACGTCTCACCGGGTTTGGCTACATACGCCTTACCGTCGAAGGTGTCGATCACCATCACAAAATTGGTATCACGAAGGGCCAAACGGAGTTTTTCTTTTTGCGCTGTCGAATCTGTGCTGAAGGCACCTCGAATACGTTCGATGTCGCCAGCGTAACCGTCGTCGTCTACATTCACTTCTTCATTCTGGTATTTCGGCAGAACATTCCAGATTACGTCATCAACTGGATCGGGCGCGGTAATTCCAAGGGAAGCAAGAAACTTCCTGGCCTCATCGGTGGTGCAAACCGAAGGACTCACTGTCGGAAAACCAGTCTCAAAGTCACTGGGCAAAAAAGCTTGCAGTTTCCCTTTTTCGCGCACCATGACGTGGGTGCCATCAGCAAGTCTGATTAGGGGCACCGCATCAAGCAGCCGCCGCAGTGAGGGGCCCTGACCATTGAGGAATTCGTACAATCTTAGGGTCCACTCGTCAGACTGCGCCTCGAGAAAGCTAAGCGTAAGACGCGGAATAACGGTCGTTGGTGTGACCTCTGCCACCCCGAGTTCCTGCATTACATACTGTCGAATCTCCGGCGTTCGATCCTGCGTAATATCACCAGAAAGCCAACCGGATATTTCACCACCGAAAAGCGACGCTAACTGCTCCGGTTTGAAAAGTTCTCGGAGCTCTTTCGTCCTGGCTAGCCTTGCCATTGAAGATGCTATGTAACCACCGTCAAAACGGGGCAACAATGCTTCATCTGTAAGCGCCCTGCGCACGGCGCTATACAAGGGTGCAAACATCGAACTTTCCGGAAATTTTTCTGGATCGATGGGCAGGCAACTCAATGCCGATGTGTCGAGCATCGACTGGTCGCGCAGCCACCTCAGCGCCTCGACCAATAGTGCGGCCGTCTCTTCGACCAGATGCTTGTTCCATGGATCGTTACGAGGAATATTGTCTCTGCTCGGCGTTGTGCGGTAAGGCCCCTGGATCAAAAAACCCAGATTGGTCTCAACGGCCGTGGGGAAGAACACTACAAGAGGTGATGTTGCTACAGGAACTATGCGCCATTGAGTTGACTGCTCTTTCGAGGCCTGCAACGAAAACGCAATTTCTACGTGCCCCACCGCTTCTTTTTCCGGCGAATAGACCTCGCGGTGAAAGACCAACCAGTGCTCATCGACTTCTTCTTGTCCGCTCTCTTCGCCTATCAAGTTGATTTTATGGACTATTTCACCGAGAGCTCGCGGCTTGCTCCGCAAATAAACTCCAGACGCCCCGCCATGTACGGACCAATTTATTTCCTCAATTGAATGCAGAAACAACAAGGCACTTGGGCCCAAACGTTTGAAACCATCAATAATTTCTTCACGGGCTGTTCTGTCATCCCCTTTAAGAGGGAGGACGATCAGCGTTTCGTCTGGATCGCATTTCACCCGATTTGTTGGTGCGGGATGAACATAATTTTTGATTGAAAAATGTTCTTCTCCTGAATGGATCTCGGGGCAATCCGTAAAAGTATAGACGGATTTGAAACCGATGCCGAAACGGCCTATTGAGGATTTATCCTTGGTGCTTTCGGCAATGCCGCAAACCCCTCTGACGTCGTCCTCGTCAAAGGGAACCCCAAAATGCGAAAGGGTCAAGGCCTCCGATTTGAGTTCGAACGAAACGCGCCGGGGGCCTTTCCATTCGCCCCGTTTCCCAAGCGCGTCTTCGGCATTCTGGAGCAATTCGAAGATAAAATGCGTCCGATCGTCATAGCGATCGGCAAGAAGCATCGGCCCTATCCGGGCGATGTCGGTTCCGTACCGTTTCTGGTTTTCGGCCTGAATCAATTCATAGTTGGATGCCATCGCAGCTTCTCACTTCGGTCGCGCTGTTTGGCAGCACGTCAGTTTAGTTTATTGAACTTGCCAAGTTTGCACAACCTTGCCCTTTTGCGCAATCCTGTGCATGATAACGCATTGGTGCGTATCGATGAAAGGTACAGGATGAGCGATCAGGCGGACGAGATACTCACTGTCGAAGAAGTAGCCACGTTTTTGAAAGCAGGAAAACGAACCGTATATCGGCTTGCCGCAAACGGCACGATTCCTGCATTCAAACTAGGAGGAACCTGGCGATTTCGGCGAGAGGACTTGAATGCATGGATCGAAAGCAGGACCGGTTATCCGGCCCCCGAGAAAGCGAAAGGTGCAAATAATCAATGAACGCACCCTCTTCGCTTTCTTCAAATGCCAACCCTCAGCAAATAGAGGCAATAAAGGCGACGCAAGGACCCGTCCTGATAATCGCGGGCCCGGGTTCCGGAAAAACCTTTACGCTCGTAGAGCGCATCGTTTTCCTCATCAAAAACGAGGGCGCAACTCCGGAGTCCCTTTTTGTTGTGACGTTTACCGACAAAGCTGCGCGTGAACTGACGACACGGATATCAAACCGCTTGTCCGATTTGAACATAGAATTCAATCTAAACGAGATGTACCTTGGCACTTTCCATTCAATTTGCCTGCGACTTCTGGAGGATTTTCGCGAGTACACTCGCCTTAAGCGCAGTTTCACGCTGTTTGACCAGTTCGACCAGCAATACTTTCTTTATCAGCGTATAAAGAATTTCCGAGAAATCGAAGACGCGCAGTTGGTAATGGGCGACGACCAAACGGGACGCTGGCGGCAATCAGAACAGCTCTTGAAATGGCTAAACAAGGTCAGTGAAGAGGCGCTCGATCCCGCAATTTTGGAAACTGCCCCGGATTTGGAAATCAGAGCTCTGGCCGGCTGTTTTCGAAAATACCAGGAACTCCTACTTGAGAACAACTGCCTGGATTTTTCTGGGATCCAGTATGAAGCTCTACAACTCTTGGAAAATCATCCCGATGTTCTGGCAAGCCTGCGCGCAAAGTTTTCACACCTCATGGTGGACGAATACCAGGACACAAATACGATCCAAGAGCGCATTCTGCTGCTGTTGGCGGGGGAACAACAGAATCTGTGCGTTGTTGGCGACGACGATCAGGGTCTGTATCGTTTTCGAGGCGCTACGATCAGGAACATTCTCGAGTTCCCCACACTCTTCCCCGAAGGTGAATGCAAGCAGGTCTCGCTGACTGTTAATTACAGGTCCCACCCCGGCATCATCAACACCTATAACGAATGGATGGCCAGCCAAAACTGGACGGACGGAGAGCGTAGTTACCGCTTCGAAAAGTCAATTGTACCGCGTGACGAGGAGTTCCCAGCTGTTCCTACGGCCGTCCGGTTATCTGCCAAGGATGAACCTGGAGAAACGGACAACTGGCATTCCGAGGTGCTGGAATTCCTGTTTGCCCTTCGGGACAAAGGCGACCTTACGGACTGGAACCAGGTTGCTTTTCTGTTCCGGTCGGTGAAAAACCATCGCGTTCTGGACCTGGCCCGGTTTCTTGAAGGTCATGGTGTTCCGGTCTATTCACCTCGTTCAAACATGTTTTTCGAGCGCGAAGAAATTCGGCTTATGATCGGCGCGCTTATTTTCCTGTTCCCGCAATTCCCCAAGGTCCGCCAATGGGCTGCCGGCGCTCACCTGGCAATATGGGACTACTATGATCACGCCTGCTTCAAAGCCTTCACCGACGAGCTCCGCAAACCGGAAAACAAACGGATGCTGGATTGGGCGCGACCACTGGCCAAGCGTCATGCCGTACTGACACAAACGGCCGATTATGCGTTCTCGGGACTGTTTTACCAACTTCTCCAGTTCCCTCTTTTCTCGCGGTTTTTGGACGAATCCGCAATGCAGGGCGTGGACAAGGGGCGCGCTGCGCGCAACTTGGCGACTTTCTCAAAACTCCTGACAAAGTTCGAATATCTTCACTACATCACGGTTCTGAACCCGGAGTATATCGAACGCGACATCCGCAACCTGTTCAACCAGTTCTTTCGCTTCCTCCAGGATGGCGGCATCGGCGAATATGAGGATGAAGCCGAATATGCGCCCAAGGGCTGCGTTTCATTCCTTACCATCCACCAGTCAAAAGGGCTGGAATTTCCCGTGGTCGTCTGTGGCTCGCTCGAGGCCGTCCCGCGAAAACAGCATACGGCGCTGGATGAGTTGCTCGAGGATGGCGGCTACCTTTCCAAGGCGCGGTTTGAGCCGCTGGATCGGATAAAGCACTTCGACTTTCACAGGCTTTACTACACCGCTTTTTCAAGGGCCCAGAACTTGCTCGTTTTGGCAGCGCAAGAGCGCGACGGCCGTGGCAGGTCACCTTCGAAATATTTCGAGCCGCTTTTCCGCTCCCTACCCAGTTGGCGCGACACCGACCTGACCCAACTGACCTTTGCGCAGGTGAAGGAAATAAACCTCAAACGCGAATATTCCTTCACTTCGCACATCACCCTGTTCGAAAACTGCGCCGAACAATACCGCTTTTTCAAGGAACTGGAGTTCACCCCGGTCCGGACCAGCCCCATGCTGTTCGGGACACTTGTCCACCAGACCATCGAGGACATCCACAAGGCCGTGCTGCGCGGCGAAGAGCATATCGTTACACCGGATGCGATTGAGGCGTGGTTTTCCACCAACTATACGATGCTGTCGAAAAAAGAACGCGTTTATCTCGCCCCCGTGGCCAAGGACGCCGCCCTTGACCACATCATGCGCTACTACCGTCGGGAAAACGGGAACTGGGACCGGATCAGGGAAACCGAGGTCGAAATCTCGCTGGTCAAGGATGATTATATCCTGAAAGGAAATGTGGACCTGATCCGGGGCGAGCACGGCACGGTCGAGGTGGTGGATTTCAAGTCGGAAAAGAAACCCGACATGGAAAAAGACCGCGACCGCCTGCGCCAGTATCAGAGCCAGCTTGAGGTCTATGCCCACCTTATCGAAGAGCGGACCGGCCACAAGGTCAGCCGGATGCACCTTTATTACACCGGCGAAAAGGACGGGAACCCTTACGTCACCTTCGCCAAGGATGACCGTGCGATCGACAAGACGGTGGCGCGCTTTGATGACATTGTGCACCGTATTGAAAACGGCGACTACCGGATGATCGCGCGCCCCGACAGGCTGTGCGAAGACTGCGACATGCGTGCCTATTGCGGCACGAAAAACTGGATTTTCAGGAAAGACGAATAATGGACGACAAAAAAAACCAGCAGGGAAAAATGGATCTGGGCGCGGAAACGGGCGTCTCAAACGTGGAGGATTATCAGTTCGACCCGATCAAGGGCTATCCGATGCTGAACTGGCGCGGGAAACGGCCCTTCACCTCGACCCGGTATTACCCCGCGCAGTTGAAGGAAGTGCACGGCGAGGAAGTGGGCGGCTGGCGCAACAAGATTTTCTGGGGCGACAATCTGCAAGTGATGAGCCACCTGCTGAAGGAATTTCGCGGCAAGGTCGATTTGATCTATATCGACCCGCCTTTTGACTCGAAGGCGGATTATAAAAGAAAGATAAAATTCAGGGGCAAGAAACACGCAGGAGACTCAAGTGCGTTCGAAGAGAAGCAGTATTCGGATATTTGGACCAACGATGAGTTTCTTCAATTCATGTTTGAAAGGTTGTCGATAATTCGGGAGTTATTGTCCGAAAGTGGCACTATAGTTTTGCATTGTGACCCAACCAAATCCCATCACCTCCGCTGCATTATGGATGAGATTTTTGGAGAGAAGAATTTTCTAAATGAAATTATTTGGAGTTATCGGCGCTGGCCCAGTAATTCCAAGAATTTTCAGGGCATGCATGATAACTTGCTTTGGTATGCGAAGAAAAAGGACAGCGACCGGGTATTCAATAAAGAATACGAGGAAGCGTCCGAAAGCTATATGAAGCGTTTTGGAGGCAAAACCCAGATTTTAGATGAAGAAAGCGGCACAAGAAAAATCACATCGGAAGAAGAAACAAAGGGCATGCCATTGAGGGATGTCTGGGACATTTCGATAATCGCGGGTTTCGGTGCCGAACGCACCGGATACCCAACCCAGAAGCCAGAAAATCTGCTCGAAAGAATTGTCCGTGTGTGTTCCAATCCAGGCCAGCTAGTCTTCGACTGCTTCATGGGCTCTGGCACCACCCAAGCCGTGGCCATGAAACTGGGCCGCCGGTTCATCGGGGCCGATATCAATCTCGGCGCGATCCAGACCACCACCAAACGGCTGCTCAAGGTGGCGGATGATCTGAGGCAAAACCTGCCCGATCCGGACAAGAAATTTTACACTGGTTTCGAGGTGTTCAACGTTAACAATTACGACATTTTCAGAAATCCGGCGCAGGCAAAGGAGCTTCTGCTCGAGGCGCTGGAGGTGCAGAAGCTGGAAATGAGCACGGTTTTCGATGGCGAAAAAGACGGCCGCATGGTCAAGATCATGCCGGTGAACCGCATCTCCACCCGTGCCGACCTCAACGAACTGATCTCGGGCTTTGACTACAAGGCATGGGAACGCCGGCAAACCGAAAACCCCAACAAGGCGGTGGAAAAGATCACCCTGATCTGCATGGGTCACGAACCGGATCTGAGCGCCCACCTCATCCTTGCAGCCAAACCCTATAAAATCGATGTGGAGGTGGTCGACATCCTGCGCGACAAGGCCGACCTCGAATTCAAACGCGATTCCGAGGCGCGAGTGGCCATAAAGGACGGCGAGCTGGTAATCGAGCGGTTCTATCCGATGAACCTGCTGCAAAAACTGTCGGTGCAAAAGGAAGCCGTGGAAGACTGGCGCGAGCTGGTGGAGAGCATCCTTGTCGACTGGAACTACGACGGTGCCGTCCTGCAGCCGGCGGTGGTGGACATCCCCGAAAAGAAAACCGACCTCGTGACCGGCCGCTACAAGGTGCCCGCCGATGCCGGCACCATCCGGGTCAAGATCACCGACCTTCTCTCGGAATCCTGGGAAGGGAGCGTGACCAATGGCTAGGCGTCCCAAAACGGCCAGTGCCGCGCTCGACTTTGCCTTCTTCAACTTCCTCTGGGAATTCTACCGCGCCAACCGCGGCACCATCCGATCCCACTACAAGGAACTGACGCGCAAATTTCTGGACTTCAACAATCCGGAAAAGAACCCCAAGGCCTTCCTGCGCGAGCCGCAGTTCGAGGCGCTGGAGGTCTATATCTTTTTGAAGGAATTCATGGACAACGCCAAGGTCGAGCAGGTCTTCAAGGACTGGTTCGAGAAAAAAGGCCGTTTCGCCGGACGCAAGGAAGGCGGGATCGTTGGTGACAGCCGCCAGGGCGACCTTCTCGACCTCATCACCCAGGACCAATACAAGGCCGTCTTTGCGGCAATGCGGAAAAACGCCCGCATCTACCCGAACTACATATTTGCCCTGACCATGGGGACCGGCAAGACGATCCTGATGGCAACCTGCATCTTCTACGAATTCCTGCTGGGCAATAAATTCGAAAAAGACCGGCGTTACTGTCACAACGCGCTGGTTTTCGCCCCCGACAAGACCGTTCTGCAATCACTCAAAGAAATCGAATCCTTCGACCTCGCGCTTGTAGTTCCCCCTGAATATGTAAACTTCCTGACCTCCCACCTGCGCTTTCACTACCTGGAAGATGCCGGCACCTCTTTAAGCACGCTGGACCGTTCGCGGTTCAATATCGTCGTGTCGAACACCCAAAAAATCATCCTGAAACGCCAGCGCAAAGAGAAAACACCCATAGACCAGCTTTTCGGAGCAACCGGCAATACCGTCACCGCAAATGGCGTCTATGCCGAGGCCTCGGACCTATACGATTGGGACCAGCCGGAAAAAGAAGCAGAACTGACCACCAACCAGCGCTTCGAAAAGCTGTGCCGCCTCGAGCAACTTGGCATCTTCGTGGACGAGGCCCACCACGCCTTCGGCAAAGCGCTGGCAAAAGACATGGGGATTGGCACCAAGGCAACGGACACAAGCCTTCGCACCACCATCGATATCCTCGCGGCCAGCCTCAACAAGGCCGGCACCCGGGTTGTTGCATGCTACAATTTCACCGGCACGCCCTATGTCGGGAAGGTCGTTTTGCCCGAAGTCGTCTATGCTTACGGGCTGAAGGAAGCCATCGACAAGGGTTTCCTGAAAAAGGTGGATCTGCGCAGCTATCGCAACACGCGCAACGACGAATTTGTGGAGATCGCAATCGACCGCTTCCTGGAAGAGACGGAAGGTTTGCGTCCGGAGGGCATGCTTCCAAAACTTGCGTTCTTCGCAGCCACCATTGATGAGCTGACCAAAGAACTGAAACCGGCTGTCGAACGCGCCTTGGCCAAACATGGCATTCCTACGTCCCGAATTTTGGTAAACGTGGGTGACGAGAAGATCACGACAAACGACGACATCCGTGAATTCAACAGGTTGGACACCCCAGATTCCGAAAAGCAATTCATCCTGCTGGTGAATAAGGGCCGTGAAGGCTGGAACTGCCGTTCGCTATTTGGCGTGGGCCTTTTCCGCGAGCCAAAATCCAAGGTGTTCGTGCTGCAAGCCACGATGCGCTGTTTGCGTGCCGTTGGCGAAGCCCAGCACACGGGTCACGTCTTCCTGTCTGACGATAATCTCCAGATTCTCAACGACGAGCTACAGCAGAACTTCCGCATCAGCGCTGACGAGCTAAAGGATGTCGCCAGTGATAAAGAGCGCGTTCAGATTCGCGTTGTGGAGCCGCCCGTCAAGATCAAGCTGGTTCGAGTGCGAAAACAATACACGGTGCGGGAAAAGGAGCTTGCAACAGGTGCATCGCTTGGGTTGGACCGCGCGGATAAGGAAGCATGGAACGAACTGATTGAAAGGTATCGGCTAATTGAAACGCAACAAGATGGCCTTACGACCGCCGAAGCGGCACGCTCTGCAACCAGCCGTTCCTTCGACCTTACCCAACGCCGCGAAAAACGGGTTTTCTCGCGCCTCACTTTGGTGGCTGAAATCGCCCGTTATCTCAACTTAGGCCCATCGGAAATAGAAGACCTCCTGGATTCGACAAAAGAAGGGACCGGCGAACTTATCTCTATCGTCAACGAATTCAATGAAGTCCTCTATGACGAGATTATTCCTCGCCTTTTCAGGCTCCTTTTTGATCTCGACGAGACGCAACGGACAGAAGAACATGAGGTCGAACTAATCAACTTGCCGCCAAACGGTTACTACGAAGTCACCGCTGCAAAAGATAAAATTGTCCGCCTTGGAGACGTCAGTGATGACGAAACTGAAAAAAGCTTTCATCTGGACACGTACTGTTTTGACTCGAACCCAGAGCGAACCCTTTTCTGGGATCTTTTACGCGAACAAAGGGTGAAGAAGGTCTATTTCACCGGAATGCTCACGCATGGGCAGTCCGATTTTTTCATCCAGTACATCGACCCGGACTCGCGCACCGTGCGTAGTTACTATCCCGACTTTGTGTTTGTGCGTGAAGAACCCGACGGTAGCGAAAAATATGTGATCGTTGAAGTAAAAGGTGATCATCAAATCGATGATACGGTGGTTCAGGCCAAGAAAGAATTTGCGCAGCAGATCGCAGTAGCAAGTGGTATGGAATACCGGATAATCAAATCCTCAGACGCCGATGATCGTAAGTATCGAATGCTCATGTGAACGCTGGTCGACAGGAGAATCCATTGGCAAGATGCCCTCCTTCGTCCAAATTTTGAGACAGCCTATCAAAATCACAGTCTTGGAGATCCGCATTGTCCGAACCCCTCTCCCATTCCGTCCTGAAGGCCAAGCAGCGCACCCTAAGGGCCGGTTTTCCGGAATCCATGGGCCTACGGGTGCATAGGTCAATCAGTTGGGTCGGCCGAGCGGAGGCAGAGCTCGGCGACCACGATGCAAGATTTCTTTTCTTATGGATTGCGTTCAATGCAGCCTATGCTGACGAGGTGGAATTGTTGAGTATCGCTCCAAGGGAGCGCGCCACTTTCTCGGATTTCTTTGCGAAGGTCGTAGCCCTCGATTCAGAGGGGAGGATTTTTGAAGCAATATGGCAAGGGTTTTCCGGCCCGATCCGCATGCTCTTGCAGAACCGATATGTCTTCAACCCGTTCTGGCAGCATCACAACGGTATCGGCGGTTTTGATGATTGGGAGGATCGGTTTAACTCCTCAGCAAAAAGCTTTGCCCATTCCTTGCAAACGCAGGATACCGCTCGCATCCTAAGTTTTGTCTTTGATCGGCTTTATGTCCTCCGAAATCAGCTGGTTCATGGTGGCTCGACTTGGAATAGCGGCGTGAACAGAGATCAGGTTCGGGACGGGGCTGCAATTCTGGGATTTCTCATACCGGTATTCGTGGACGTCATGATGGATCATCCAAATGAGGATTGGGGTCGGCCGTTTTATCCGGTCATCGAGTAGACCGCTCGCTGGCGTCCATTTCCGTTAGTTACGGAAAAAACATCCGCGCACCTGTTCGCGCATAACGGTATAATCGCTCAACATTTCCACAACCGCCGACCCTTCCGGAAGCGCCTGCACTTCCTCGGCCGCCTTTGCCAGAAACCCCGCATTATACTCCACCACCGGCGGGCAGACGCCGCGGAACCGATCAGAACCTACCGTCGCGCAGGCGCTTAGCAAGCTCGTCACGATTATGAGGGCGGCGAGACGCGGCCTCGAGCATTCGGCGCTGGATTTCATTGGCTTTCTCCATATTTTCAATGCGTTCCGCCAGCCGCCCGGCACGCTCGCCGGAGCGGCGCAGGGACAGGAGGAACAGGGTTATTGTGAGGGCGATGGCGGTCCATTTTCCGACAGTCAGGGCAAACCGGCTGCTGGTGAGCCATGTGAACAGCGCACCCATCAGCGGCGACCCTTTCGCCAATCGTCCCAGCGCGCGTAGATGGTGGTTCCGATGCCGACCAAGGCGACCGCGATGAACAGCCAGCGGATGGTATCGAGATACGGGATCAGCGGCTGGAGGGCGAATTGGGTGTCGGTGACGGCCTGCTGCACCACCTCGACACCGGCCGCGCCGATGGTGGCGACACCGGCTGCCCCGCCGCCTTTCATGGTGCGGGATTCTGTCAGGGTTTCGCGCAGACGTGGCGGCTCATCGGCAAACCGTGTGGTGCGACCACCGCGAGTGGCGCGGGATGGAAACGGATCACCCCACTGGCGGGCGCGGCCGATGTCGATGTGCATGAAATTCTGGCGAGGATAGAAGCCAAAGCCGGTGAAGCCGGCCTCGCGTGCCGCCGCTTCAAAATGCGCTGGATCATGGTTGGCCATGGAGATATCGAACGCCGCGCCTTGCAGGTGCATGGAATGTTTGGCCCCGCCGACTTGCCGGTTATAGGCGGGGCTGCGATAGGCGGAATGCACGATCAGCGGCCCGCCAAGGCGGTCGCGCAGGGCCTGCAGCTTGTCGAGCGCCGGCTCGTTGATACGAATGGTGCCATCGCCGCGGCAGGCGATTTCCTCGGGTGAAAAGTTGGGCCAGCGCCAGAGTTTACCGGGCACGTCGCGCCAGTCGGCGTAATAGTGGGTGGTCATGATTTCCTCCAGAAATGAAAAACCCGCCGGTTGGCGGGCATATGGTCGGGTGATTTTGGGTGGCGTCAGCCGAACAGTTTCAGCTTCACAGCAATGCCCGCGATCAGGGCGAGCAGCAGGCCGGTGGTGATCAGGCGAACGACCGTCTGCCACGCGGTGCGGCGCGCCATGCGCAGACTATCGAGCAGCGTGCGCAGGTCGTGAATGTCGATGGCGGCTTCCGGACCGTCGAGGCCAACATCGGCCAGGGCGCGGCGCGCGCCCTGTTCGGCGGCGCGGGCCAATATGGCTTCGAATTCGTCCTCGGGCATGCGCACAAAGCCCGCTTCAAGTTTGGGCGGGGTCATATTTTCTCCTGTTTATTCGGGGTGGATCAGACTTCGCGCCACTTCGGGAACACCATCTGGTAGACCCAGTTGTTGGTCGAGGTCATGGTGCTGACGGGGTTGCCGGTCCAGCTGGCGGGCAGCCCGCCGGTGATCTCGGCATTACTGCCGTTTTCATAGAGATAGACCTGCGGGGCGACGACGCGGGGATAGGCGCTGGTGCCGCTGCTGTGCGGGTAGTATCGGGTCAGGCCGGGCGTCATCCAGCGGCCATAGCGGGCGTAGGCCCCGGCACCGCTTACGCCCATTGTGGTAACATACCAGCCTTTGGTGAGGGTTTGCGGCGTGGCCAGATCGAAGATTTTATGCCCCGCCACGTCGGCTGGCAGTGTCCCGAAATCCGCCACCCGCACGCCGATATCCCAGTTGTCGCCATTGGGCGTGCCAAGCCTGTAGATGCCACAACGCAGCAACGCCCCTGCCGTTGTCGAGGCGGTATGCTGGGCCACAAACGCACCGAGCAGCTGGATCGGGCGGTCGATGAAAAACGCCATGAAATACATCCGGTTTTGCGACAGGGCCTGTTGCGAGCCGGTGCTGTAACTCACGGTAAAGGGGTCGACCGTGCCCCACCAGTCGGTGCCGCCGCCTTTGGTCAGCCCGCCGATGCTGCGGCGCTCGGGATCGATGCCGTTCGGAAAGCTGGCCGCGCCGGTATTGCCGTCCGCCTTCATCGCTTCATGGAACGTGCTGCCGCCGGCGCTGACCTTGATCACGAAATCGTCACTGCCCGCCGTGCCCATCTCCGCGCGCCCGGACCAGTTGGTCTGGAACAGCAGGCTGGCAGTGTCACCGGATGCCGCCTTGTTGATCTTGAGCTGGTGGCCGTTACCGGCGTGATTGAGCAGGGTTGCGGCGGCGGAAACCGCCAGCTTGTTGGTGGCGTCCGAAGAGGTGCCGATACCGACGCCGGAGAGATTTTGCAGGTTCGGCACAAAGGAAACCCAGGCGGACCCGCTCCAGACCAGCAATTCGCTTGCTGACACATCCCACGCCATCCAGCCGTTCTGCGGGATCAGGCGCAGCCAAGCACTGCCGGAAAACAGCGCGATACTGTTGTCCCAGCCGGACCACGCACCGGTGGCACCGGTCCCGATGATATGGCGATCCCCCTCGGCCGGTGTGGCGGGGGCAGTTGTTGCACCAACTGCAACAACTGCCATCTGGGCCAGCGCATCGATCAGGCTCAGCGCCTCGTTGACCGTGACGTGTTTCTGGGCCTGCGCGGCAGCAAGATAGGGCAAGGACAGGTTTGGCGTATTAGTCATAGGCTTTCCTTGATGGTGATGGTCTCAAAATGCGGCGCACCCCGACCGAGCGCGCCAATCTGGTAAAGGCGGATCGACAGGCTGCTGACCGCCCCGCCGAAATCGGCTGCCTGCATGGCGGCGGTGTAGGTGAAGGCGGGGCTGCCCAAACCGGCTGCGGTGCGAACGACCACAGCCCCGTTCAGGATTTCCAGATCATAGGCCTCGGAGGATTCCGACAGGGGGACATCGGTCAGCACCCAGCTGTCGACCGACAGCGAGCGGTCGCACCGCAGCCAGCGCAGGGACAGATCGCCGCCCACCTCTCGTCGCATCCGCAGTTGTGCCGGTGCAAAAGGCATGAGGCCGCGTCCATTTGGCGTGAAGCTCTGTGCCTGCATGATCGCATCGGACGGGGCGGCGCTTGCTGGACCGATGCGCCAGTTCCAGGGCAGGCCGAGATCGGCCTCGGCAATGGAGAGCGACTGGATGCCGGAACCAAGTATCACTACCCTTGATCCGGTTGATGCGGGGTCACCTATTGCATCACCGGTGCCCCGCTGGCCCCGCAGCAGACGAGTCAGGCGATAACGGCCCGTTGAAACCAGTTCCGCATTGCCGAATTGAATCACTTCCCAAGTACCGGGCGCGCTTTCAACCGCCAGCGCATTGGCTCCGGCGAACAATTCCGTACCGGTAACGCTGGTCAGCGTGCCGGAGGAAATATCCACCAGCAGTTCATTGCCATGATCGAACCGGTTGACCGGACCGGCCGGAAGATCGGCAACCAGCGTGCCGATCTGCGCGGCCTGACCTATGGTATCCAGCAGGGTAAAACCTGAAGTGTCCGCACTACGCCAGATGGCGGCCGTGCCATACCATGGTTTGGCAAACACCGCCGCATAAGGTCGATGCGCCGACACGGTGTCGGCAATTTGCGGCAGGTCCATCAGGGCGACCTCGGCGGGACCATAAACCGTCGCACCAGGCAGTTTCGCCGGACGGTATTGCCCCGGTGGCAGGTCGTAGATGGCCGCGTCGGTGCGGATTGCCTCGATCGCCCGCGCGCCGGCATCGCCAATGCGGGTGATGCGATAATCGATCAGGCGGCCGTCATTGGCGAGGCTCACCACATCCCCGGGATCAAGGGACAGACGGGAGGGTGGCAGTTTTGCGATCAAAGTTTCGCGCCCGACCCAGGCCTCCATCAGGGCACGGCGACAGCGCCGGTCGGCCTCTTCCAGCGATACGGCCAGCGGGAAGCTCTCCGAGGCCACGCGGGCGGCTTCCACCGTGACACGGCGGGCCTCGACGGTGGCGGCATCGTATTCCTCGTCGGGGCGGACCAGCTGCCATTTGAGCGCCTGCGGCAGTTCGGTTTCCTGCCCACGAGTCAGTTCCATCACATCGCCTTGTGCAGCCACCATATTATCCGGCGCAATGACAGCCTCGGCCCGCTGCCCCCGTGTCACAAACCGGATCACGCCCCCACTTTCCACCGCATCGAACCCGAAATGCCGCGCCAGCGTTGAAATCGAGGCACGCGGGCTTTCCAGAGCGGAAATCGCAAAGCCCGGAACCGTATCCGACAATTCGCTCACGTCGATCAGGGCATCATCCAGCCCCGCGCGTCGACAAAGTTCGCGCACCAGAGCACCAAGACCAACCGCCCCCAAACGTCCGTTGAGCCAATGCCCCAGCCGCCAGTTCGGCGCATCGGCCCAGACATCCTCGCGCGCCGGAAAATCCGGATAGGGTCGCGCATCCCATGTCCAGACCGCGGCCTCAGCCATGTCGATCATCGGAGCGGTGTAAACGCTGCTGGTCGGGTTGTTGGCCGGATTACCCCAATATCCCAGCATCGCCTCGATATAGCGCCGCTGGATGGCTTCATCCTGCCAGCCCCGCGAAAAGTACGGCAAGGCGCTCTCGGCCGACTTCGGGTCATAAAACACGTTCGGCTGGTTGGTGCCGCGATCGACCGCCGGACAGCCGAGCTCTGTGAAGCAGATCGGTTTCGACTGAGGCACCCAGCCGGTGGTGGATTGACCAACCGGCAGAACCTCGACACCAAACACCACGATGTCCTGGCCCACGGTCGCCGAACGCGGACCGATCCGGAACCCGGCCGAGCCCGACAGGCCAACCGTCACGTCCATCATCAGCATCCACTGACCGGGCGACACTTCTGTGGCCGTCGCCTGATTGATCGTATGCGCCCCGGGAGCTGTACTGTTCCAGCCACCGATGGCCCCGAAGAACGAGGCGTGATCGCTGCCGCTGCCCAGGGCCAGATACATGGCGAATTCGCCGGAGGTTCCGGCGACAACATAGGCCGTGAACTGCACGCGGTCCCCTGCCACGAGCGTGTGATAACCCGGCGTTGCGCCGTGCCATGTGGCTCCGTCCGAGGCAATGCGCGCGGGCGTGCTGAACGGGCCGAAATTGCCGGTTGTTGCCGTGATCGCAACCGTGGCGGGGGTTGGCGCATAGCTGGCGACATCGGCGGCGTTGGCAAAGTAACCGGTACGCACGCCGCCTGGCCGGTCGTGATGGGGCAGCGTCCACCATGACCGGATGTCCTTGGGGCGAAATACCCAGGGCGTGCCATAGAAGCCATCGGTGATGGGGATGCGGATCTGGGCGGTGCGATCCGCAACCGAGGCATAAAACCAGTCGAACCCTTCGCCACCCTCGATATTGCTGCGCAGATAGTCGAGGTCGCGGATTGAAGCCCATCCCGCCTGCGCATCCGCGTGGTCAAGCCCGTCGCGCCAGTCCGACAGTGGCAGATAATTGTCGATGCCGATGAAATCTATGTCCGGATCGGCCCACAATGGATCGAGGTGATAGAACAAATCGCTGGAGCCGTCCGTCGGCTGATGCCCGAAATATTCCGACCAGTCGGCGGTGTAGCTGATGGCAGTGCTCGCTCCCAGAATACCCGCGACGTCAGACGCCAGTTGCCTCATGGCCGCAACGGTTGGATAGGTGGCGACCCCATCGCGGATTGTCGTCAACCCGCGCAATTCCGACCCAATAAGGAAAGTGTCCACCCCGCCTGCGGCGGCACATAGATGCGCGTAATGCAGGATCATCCGCCGGTAGCCCCAATCTGTGCCGCCGATCCAGGCGACAGTTTCTCCCGAGATGTTGAAATCGGAAACCAGCGCATTACCGAAGAATGCGGAAACCTGTGTGGTAGCCGCAGCGGCCTTGTCCACGGTTCCGACATAGCCTGCCGCCGGAGAACAGGTGATCCGGCCGCGCCAAGGATAGTTGTCCTGTCCGGTGGTGGCTGCATTGTCCGAATACGGATCGGGCAGCGTATTGCCTGCCGGAATATCCATCAGTAAAAAGGGATAGAAGGTGACCCGCAACCCGCGCGCTTTGATTTCCTGTATAGCCTGCACCACCGCGAAATCTGCCGGCGTGCCGCCATAGGCCGTGCGACCGGTTGCGTCCAGGCTGATCACATGCGCACCCGTACGGGCCACACCATTCACGACCCAGCTTTTGGGGGTGGTGACCTTGGTGGTGTTTTCGACCCCGGGCACAATCTGGCAGTTTCCCGCCCGCAGGTCGGTGCCGAACCATGAAACCACCACAGAGATGCTCTCGAGGTTTGGCGCGGCGGCCTGCAACTGGTCGAGCGCCGCGACGATGTCGGGCGCGGCGTTGATGGCGTGCACATTCTCTGAGGCGGAGGTCCCTCCGGAACCCCGTGAAATTCCCTCGGTGGCATAGACAAACTCGCCGGTGCCGGGGATCAGGGTGACGGCGCGGACCATGCCCTCGGCTGTATCCGGCGCGATAACGGGGCGAAACACCTCGAAAGACAGTTGCGGGATGCGATTGCCGAATTGCTCCAGCGGCAATTCCTCGAACATCACATAGGCGGTGCCGCGATAGGCAGGGGCGTTGCCGATGCCCATTTTGGCCTCGATGAACGGGTCCGGTTGCTGGGTCTCGTCGCCGGTGTAAATCCGCCATGTGACACCGGAGAGATCAAGCGGTTTGCCGTCAGCCCAGATGCGCCCGATGCCGGAAAACGGCCCCTCGCACAGCGCCACCGCGAAAGACGCGGAATAGAGATAGGCCGTGGTCGTCACCTTCGGCCCGCCGCCCTTGCCGCCGCCCTGCGTGGTCGCGTTCACCGTTTCGGTGAAATCCGTGGCCCAGATGATGTTGCCGCCGATGCGCATGCGGCCATAAATACGCGGGATCACCGCCCCCTCGGTCGAGGTGGTCAGGGTCAGGTTTTCCAGCCGCTGGCCCTCGATCCGCTGCCCGGGGGCCAATGAGGAGACAATCCAGCTGTCGATCATCGAGCCAGCGAAGGAGCCGATCGCGCCACCGATGGTGGCGGCCGACACACCGAGGATGGCCCCACCGATGCTGCCGCCGATTGCGGCGCCGGCCGAGGCTAATAGAATGGAAGCCATTTTTTAACGGGTCTTTCGTTTGGCGGGTACAGGAAAGCGGAAGGCGAAGGCGATCCGGCGCTGCCAGGCGGGCGTCAGATGTTCCTCGATCACACCGGTGCGTTCATAGGCGTGGATGATATGCCCACCTCCGGACAGAATACCCACATGCTTGGCAATCGCGCCCGCGCGCATGCGAAACAGGATGACGTCGCCGGTCCGGGCTTCGGAAACATCCAGCTCCTCCATCGCCACCCGTGCGGCCTCGGCCAACACCTCGACCGGTCCCGCCTCACCCCAGTCACGGGAATAGGGTGGCACCAGCATCGGTTCAGGTCCCACCACATCGCGCCAGACACCGCGCAGCAAGCCGAGGCAGTCACAGCCCACACCGCGCACCGAAGCCTGATCGTGATACGGGGTGCCAATCCAGCGGCGGGTCGCCTTGACGACGCGCGCCGGAGTGGTCTGGCTATGGCTCATAACACCGATCCCGAATTTGCATCACCCTTGGCCGCGTAGCGGATAATGGTGTCCTGCCCCGGGATATGCGGGAAGCCTCGGAAATTGACCGCGTTGGCAAACCTGGCCTGACAGGTTTCAAAGCGCTTGTCGCATCCGGCGAAAATGTCGAAACTGTCATTAACCGCGACCGGCCGGATCGGAGCCTCCAGCAGGGTGATCGTCACATCCGCACCGGTCACCGCATGGCTCAGAACCTCGGCCTTGCGCCCGGCGTTGGCCCCGGTGAGCCAGGAGAGCGTGCCCAGCGCGAACCAGCCATCCGAGAAACCCGAAACGCCCGAGGTTGTGAAGGCCCGGTCGCCCGATAATGTCACCACCGTGCCGGTGCCCTTGTAGGCCGGATCATTCAGATCGACGCCACAGCGGGTATCGCCCAATGCCGCATCACAACTCGCCTGAAAAGTCCGCCCGAGGGTTTGCCCCAGCACATGCGCTAGGCTGCGCATCTCGGCCACGAACTGCAGCCGCCCGCGCCGGACCTGTCCTATGGCCCCGCGGCGCAGCAAGGCACGGTTGGTCGTATCCTGCCAGTTGACCCGCCAGATTTCCACCGTGGCATTGTCCCAACGACCGTCAAGAATGTCGGTTTCGGTGATGCTGGCCGAGGTCAGAACGCCCTCCGCCTCCTGGGAATCGACCGAGAGGTCAGAACCGGAGCGGATTTCCGAGGCGGTGAAACCGGATTCGGGCTCGAAGGTGGTGCCATCGAACGTCAGTGGCCGGTCGTGGTCGGTGAAGCCGAACACCGCGCCGTCATTGCGGGTCAGCCGCCAGCACCAAGAGAGCGTGGTCGTGCCGGAATCGAGGTGGGTTTGCATGCCGGTGGGGAGGGTTGTCATCGGCGCACCTCGATCAGGGGGATGGATGTAATGGAACCGAGGCGCTCGATATCGTGGGTGACGTCGAGCATGTCGGTGTCGAAACGCACCGGCACATCGAATTCAAAACCGGCGGTGACAATGACGCCGCTGGCCGGAACCGTGGTGAATGTGATTTGGCCGGTGGTCGTGTCCGCGGACCAGCCTGCAGCCTGCGAAACTCCATCCAGAGCCACCGTGACGGTGCCGGTCACCGGTTTCGTGATGCTGCGGGTCCATGTTTGCGCGCCGGAGGTATAGGCTTTCACCAACTGAAACGCCGTGGTCGTCCCGTCACCAATGCCGGTCGCCTGATCGGTTGCGGCAGGCGCACCCGACGGCAGGCAGGATTTATAATCGCCCCAATCTTTCCAGCGAAATCCGTAGAGCCGCCCGTTGCGGGCCTCAAAGAACGCCACCACGGCGGCTAGATCGTCAGCGCGGCGAATGCCGTAGGCCGCATCATAGCGGCGGCGTGAATTAGCCCAGCTGGCATTGCGCTCCTCGTCGCCAGACGCGAGCTCGACAATCTGTGTGCGCCGCTCGGGGCCACCGCGTGCACCACGGCTGATATTGTCCGGAAAGCGGACTTCGTGAAACGCCATTACATGCCCCTACGCCCCATGGCCACGGCACGGGCAATGTCGGCCGAGACTTGTGTGCGCGATTGCCGGAAGCTCTCGGCATCGCGGGTCTGGATGTTGATGGTGATGTTCTGCGAACCACCCGCGCCGTATTGCGAGGCTTCGTGCCGCGACAACACCCGCTCGCCTTTTTGCAAGATGGCGGGCACTTCGTCTGGGCGCAGACCGGCCCAGCCACCGGAATGCACGCGCGGCGCACTGGCGAATGCCATAGCTGGAACCATGCGCTGAGGCGCGGAACCCCCAACCATACCACCCGCATGCAGAACCGGTGCGAAAATGCCGCCGAGATTGCCAAGCGCCCCCGACAAAGCATTGGCCAGCGGCCCGAGAATGAACTTTCGCGCCGATAGCTTGGCCATATCAGCCAGCAAAGACGTAACCAGTGATCTGAAATCCAGCTTGCCGGTTTTGACGAACTCGCCGATGGCGTTTTCCGCGCTGGTGAAGGCGCTGACCAGAGCATCGCCGATCCCCTTGCCGACATTGGCGGCCTTGGTCGCATAATCCTTGAGGGAGTCTGCCGCCATTTCCCATGCGGTTTTGGCCACCTCGGCGGCAGCGCGGGCGGCACCACCGGCACCGGTCACGGCCTGTGACAAGACCTCGGCGGCGGTTGCAGTTCCCGCGAGGCCGCTCTCGCCCTCCTCGGCGCTAGATTTCATCGCATCGCGCAGGGCCTGCATGGAGGTGAGTGGGACTAAAGCCGCCTGCGCCATTTCGCGGGAGGACGTCACCAGCCCGTCGGCGGCAGCGCGCGCTTCTTCAGCGGTGGCCGCCATCTCGTAATAGGCCGATCCCGCTATGATCGCCGCATTGCCGATGGCCAGCATGGCACTGTCCATGCCCGGGATATTCGCAATCCCCCGCGTCATGGCGTGCAGAAAATCCGTCCATGTTTTCTGAATATTGGCCAGCATCGTCAGCCAACCGGCCTTGATCCGTGCCCAGACAGAGGACAAGGCCGCGCCGAGGGATTTGCCGCCGAGCTTGATGCGCTCCCAGACCTCGATGGCGACATCCTTCAGCAAGCGCATGGCTTCGCCGAAACCGCCCGCGCCTTTGACGAGGCGGCCGAACCAGTAGATCAGCTCGCCCGCACCAATGATCAGCGCGCCGATACCGGTGCGGATCAGGGCACCGCGCAGGGCAATGAGCGAGATCGACACGCCTTTGATCCCCAGAGCCGCGCTGGCCAAAGAAATCACCAGCCGCCCACCCAGCACGGCAGCGAAGGTGGCGGCAATGGTGGCGATCTCGCCGATATGGTTGAACAGGCCCTTGATGGCGCGCCCGAGCGGGCCGGTGGTCTTGCCGATGGCGGCCATGGCGTTGGCGATCGCTTCCAGCGCCGGAGCCGCTGCCACCGCCAGTTGATTGGCGATGCCGCGCCAGAGCAATCCCATGCGCGAGAGCGCGTCATTGGTGCGCTGGATTTGTGCAGCATCGCTTTCCGATACCGCCACCCCGAAATCTGCCACGTCCTGCGTGGCCTGACGCAAGGTGGCGCTGTCGATGCGGGTGAAAATCAGGCCGGCACGCGATCCAAATATCTGTGAGGCGACCGCCGCTTGCTGGGCCGTGGGGATGAACTTTGCAATCGCATCCTGAATGGCAGCCATCTTTTCATCGATCGGCAGCTTGGCGAGATCGGCGGCGGAAAGGTTCAAGGCATCCAGTGCTTTCACCGCCGGACCTGTCCCCTGCGCCGCCTGGCTCAGGCTCTTGGTCATCATGATCGTGGCTTGTTCAACCTCGCCCTGCGAGACACCGGCCAGATCGGCCGCGCGCGCCAGTACCTGCATGCTTGCGGTCGTGGTGCGCAAAGACGCCGCCAGTTTCGCCTGCTCGTCGATGGCCTGCAGGCTCGAGCGCACCATGGCAATACCGGCCGCCACCGCAGCCGCCGCCATGATGCCCGCCGCAATCTTGGCGCGGCGAGCAAAGCGGGCAAGGCGCGCATTGGCTATTTCCATCTCGCGCGAAGCTTTGCCAAAACCGCGCTTCCCAGCCTCGCCGATGCCTTCAAACTCGGCCTTGACCTGTTTGCCGCCAACGGCCGCAAGGCGGACGCTGACTCTCTTCTCAGCCATTTCCTTGATCCATCTGTTCGTTGAGTTTGCGCACCATCACCGCCTCGATGGCAGGGAGGAGCTCGGCGGTTGTTATGGGACAGACGCCAAGCGCCGAGGCCAGCGCCAGCGCCGTGCCCATGTCCCAGCCGATCACGCCACCGCTCGGGGCCACCCGCAGCTGGCCACCAAGGCGGGCGACCAGATCCCAGACCTGCCAGCCTTCATACGTTTGTGGGTGGTTCAGGATTTGAGGGCAGTCTTTGCAGGTTCCGATGCAGGCGGTACAATATCCGTCGCCCCCGCCGAAGACCCACTCGGCAAGGACGCAGAGACGTTTTTTTCCTGATCCAGCACCAGACCCTTGGCGACATATTTGGTCTGGAAGGCTTCGAACAGCGGCCAGACATCCAGCAGGGCATCAATGCCTTCGGGGCTGACGGGAATGGTGTTGCCGTCGGCATCCCCGACCCCTTCCCAATCCAGCACCGCGTTGCGGGCCAGAGCCTTGGCGAAAACCAGCGCGCTGGCCTCGTCGGTGGCGTCCTCGCTTAGGGCGGCCACTGCGCGATCGTTACGAGATGCCACCATCATGGCCGTGGTCAGGGGTTGCAGATGCAGGCGGACTCCGTGGCCGAGGTCCAGCCAGGCGGGTTCATTTGATAAATCAAGACGGATCATGTTGTTCCTCAGTAGATTGCGATGTCGTTGACAAGGGTGATGGTGCACATCTGCCCGGCAATGGCGTCATAAGCTGCCTGCCAGTCAAAACTTGCCTGCACGCCTTGGGGCCCCTGAATTTCGATACGCGGGCGCGGCAGATAAACCGCGTGGGCGGTGAAGGTCAGGCTCTCGCCGCTGCCAAGGCTATAGGCGAACTCCAGTTCCGCCGGTGTGCCGTTCATAGCTTGGGTCATCAGCACCTGGTCGGCAAAGCGCACATCCATCTTGCCGGTCAGCGCTGCAATCGATGGGTCGGCCCCGTCGATGCGCCCGTCGGAGCGGATGGTCTCGATCCGGTCGAGATTGTTGGCGTATTGAATGTCGGCGGAGACGATATTGCCGAGGCTGGTCCCGTTACGCTTGATCGAGCCGTTGAAATGCCCGAAGCGTTGCAGGGTCCAGCCCGTCGGCGTTCCGGCGGCCGTGGAGGTGGCAATCGCCTCGCCCTGGGCGATCAGCTTTGCGGTGGCGGTCAGCAGTCCAGAGCGCTGCATCTGCCATGAAAGCTGGTCGAGCACGCAGCCGGAATACATCGCGAAGCGCGGCACCTCTGGCATGGCGGTTTCGATCGAGATGCTCGGCAGGGTCCAGTTGCCCGACGTGAACACATGGGTATACGGACCCGTGCCGGTGGTGACCGGATCGCCAAATGCCGCCTTCAGCCAGAACCCGAAGGCTTCCGCATCGATCGGCACCACAACGTCGCCATCCGCCGTCACCGCATCCTTGATCGGGGCCAGCGGATCGCGGCCGTAGCCGAGCAATTCCGAGCCCAGCAGCGGTTGCTCCGCCCCCAGCGAAGTGCTGGCGAACGGCATCTGCATGTATCCGCTCAGCGGCGGTGTGCCATATGTTGTCTCATACGCAGCCGCCATCAGCGACCGCGCGCCTTGTGCGCGTGCCATAGTGTAGTCCTTTGTTTTGTGGTGGGGGGCATCCTACGAGGTTCAGCCCATGGGGGTCAGCCCAGCGGATCGGCCGTGGTGTACGTCAAAATAAGGGAAACGATGGCCGCTTTCAGCGCCTCCGCCCCCTCAACCGGCAGATCGACCGGCTGCGGCGCTTCCGCCTCGACCCAGTCGCTGAGGCCGCCAAGGGTGCGATCGGCCGTGATGGCGGTGGCCAGTTCCGCCAGCAGCGCATCGAATGCCGCGTCACGGTCAGCCGGAGTCTTGCCCTGAACGATCAACTCGATCTCGGCGCGGTGTTCAAAATGATATTGCAACGGCGATAGCGTTATCTCCGGTGTACCGGGATCACCATCGCGCAGAATCAGCAGGCCGCCGGTCGGGATGCGCTCGGGCAGAATCGCGCCGCGCAGCACGGTGGCAGCAGACACGGTTTGCAGCGCCGCAAGCAGGGCTTGCAGGATAGTTGCTCGGGGTGTGGGCATGGTTTTGCTTGCCAGCCAAATGCCGGCTTACCTCAATGGTTCTGTTCTGGCTGTTGTTTCTCGAGGCTTGCCAGCTTTGCCGGGAGATTGCTCCTGCTATGCAGAAAATCCACGATGATTACGCTGGCCTCATCCTCGACAAACACGATAAAATGCTGACCGGAACGGGCAAAGCGCAAATCCTCTTTCAAATCGGGATCGATGATCGCCCGACAGCTTTGCGAGGGCACACTGCCCGACGCAATTCCGGAACAGCGCGCGATCAGGTCTTCCTCATAGGCCTGCGCCTGACGTGGCCCGAAGGTTTCCAACGTCCAGAGGGCAATATCCAGAAGGGACGCCTCGGCCTGACGGGTCAGCCGCCAGGGTTTGGGCATCAGGCCTTGCCTCGCGCGGTGGCAAATACGCGCCGGATGGCCTCCTCACCATTTCCTTCGGCCAGATCACCGGCCTTGGCCTGCGCCAATCCGGCCGAGAGCTGGTTGCGCAGGGCATTGAGTTCGCTTTCCTCACGCTCGAGAAGGCGCAAACCGGCGCGCAAGGCCTCGCTGGCATTCTGGTAGCGGCCGGTCTCGACCAGGCGGTCAACCAGGCTGGACTGGGCATCGGTCAGAACGACGTTTCGTGTGGCCATGGGATATCCTTTCGTGTCATTGGCAATATATGCCAATGATGGGCGGTTGTCCACAATGGCGGAATTTCATGGGTGTGGTTCATGCCTGATCCACCCATTTTGACACAATCACCCCCGGCAAAGCACCGTTATCTCGCTGAATCTGCATCTTGTTGTCGGAACCACTTTCTCGTTACCTCATTGGCCGGAAGCAAGGTTTCAATGCGCAAGTCATCAATTGTAGCGTCTGCGCTCATGCCAATTGTTGCAATGAGAGAGAAAAGTTTCAGGACATTGTTTCCGGTTCTGAACTGGATTGCCAAAACCGGTGACGGGTCCTGATCCAAAGGAGTGCTTGCAGCATCGCTGACACCGGGAAGTGAGCGAAGCTCGCCAAGCAGGTTTTGAGCTTCGGTGTCGCTTGGCCTTCGTGCCACTTCAAGCTCGTAGAGTCGCATGAGTGCGCGTGTGCTCTCTTTCCAATTGACTATGCTGTTTCGTAACGGCCCAGGTTTTGTTAACTCCCGCAGCAGATTAGTATCACCCGAACCTCCGAGTTCCGTCAAAAAATTGATTGCTGCGGAATTGGCGGTTCGTAAATTCCACATCCGGTCAATGGCAACCGCCGGATAGGGCTCATGCCCCTTCAACACATGGTCAATCGCAGCATCAACGGCAAGACGGGTCTCTTCACTCCAGCGGGCATTGGACAATCGCGTGGCAAAACCGGCTGTCGCCAGCATGGCATCGACCTCGGCGGCGGGCATTTCAAGCGCTTCGCCCAGCTGGAAAACCGCAATACGGCTTGGCTTGGATCTTCCGGTTTCAAGAAAGCTGATATGACGCTGTGACAGGCCAGCCAACAATGCCAAATCAAGTTGGCTGAGTCCCCGCCGCGAGCGCCAGGTCTTGAGCAGGCATGAAAAAGCTGTTGGGCTGTGCGCTATCGTGGCAGTCATAGGGTCATTATCACCATATTTTTTCTGTTGTCGATTACCTGCAAGGTAATTGATGTCATCCACGGGTAGTGGAATCCTTTCTGAAATATTCTTGTCGCTAAAAGGAGCTGCCATGTCTACTTTACCCGCTGCCCGAATTTTTCTAGGGCTGAATGCAGCGTTCTCTGTAATTTCCGGTCTCGCACTGCTGTTCGTGTCAAGCTCCATCGCGCAGATGATGTTCACTGATCCCGGTGACTGGAAGGCTACTATCCTGCTTGGGCTTGGAATAGGCCTGCTGGTGTTTGCGCTTGATCTGGTTATGCTTGCAACCAATCCGTATGTTTCTAAATCCGAAGTCATGCTAATCGTTATCGCGGATATTGGCTGGATTGCAGTCAGTGCGGTGCTCATCTTGTTTTTTGGCGACCTGTTCACTTCAAATGGAATACTGGCAATCAGTGTAGTTGCGACATTTGTAGCACTGTTTGCAATTGGTCAGTTTGTGGGCGCACAAAAAATCGTGCCGCCTGTTCCGCATGTGGACTTTCGCCGTGAAGGTGGCGGCTTGGTTGCTACCGTCAAACGAAAGGTCAATGCCCCTGTGGAAACCGTATGGGATGTGATGAATGATCATCCCGGTTATGCCGATGTGGCTAGCAATATCGCCAAGGTCGAAGTTTTGTCAGGCGATGGGGTTGGCATGAAGCGCCGCTGTTATGGCCCCAAAGGTGAGAACTGGGAAGAAACATGTGACAGGTTTGAAGATGGGCGCGCATATGGTTTCAGAATACACACCGAAGCACAAGACTATCCCTATCCATTTGCCGACCTTCGCGGGCTGTGGTCGGTTGAACCATCCGGCTCAGGATCCGAGTTCTCCATTGAAATTGCTGTGAAGCCAAAGGGTAACATTATCCTTAGATCGCTGTTCGCTCCGACTGCCATTTGGAAATTCAAACCTATATTGGTAGATCTTGCCGATGCCTGGGCGGCACGCATGGAAAGCAAGTCGAAGTCGAACCGTGTCGCAAAGGGACGAAGCGGTAAGTAACCAGCGAGAAACGAAACAAGTGCGTAATTTGTCGGAGCTTTCAGTTCCTCCACTTTTCCACAATCAACCCCGGCACGGACGCCGCCACCTTTTCCGCATCCCGCGCCAGATCGAGCCGTTTGCGCAGTTTGACCTGCGGCACCAGCAGGAATATCGGGGCGCTGACCTGCCCACGTCCGGTTTTTGAGCGTGAGGCCACCGCCATGCCACGCGTGTTGATCCGCGCCTTTTCGGCCACCAGCAGGCTCGGCCCGTTGCGGCGATAGATGAACCGCAACCGCATGCCGCGTCGGCGCTCCCATTCCCCCGGTGTGAGGCTTGCACCACCGCGACCCTTGCCGGCGGCCTCGGTCGGGATGGCAAGATAGAAGCCGAGTTTCGAGCGGATCAGCACGCCCTTGTCATGGGCGCGGATGATCTTTGGGGCCTTCGACCAGACGAAGGCAGCGGCATCGAGGCTTTCGCCCCGCTCGGGATAGGTCTTGTTGCGAATACTTCGCGCCAGCCGTTGCCCGAGGCCAGCGCCGGTAATCTGCCCGCGCCAGTCGGCCTTCAGATCACTGCCCGCCTGGCGCATGGCAGCGGTGACGGCGCGCTCGCCCGCCAGAACCTCCGCCTGCATCATCGCGGCGATGTCCGGATCGATGTCGAGTTTCAATCTCATGCCGGATGCACATCTATCGTCCAGATCAGCCGTTCCGCATCACGGGTTGGCTCACCCTGAATGAGAAATGCTTCGCCACCGATTTCCAGCCGATCCCCCGGGCGCGGGGTGGTGACTTCGCTGACGCGCAAATCGAACCGCTGGGTTTCCGACCAGAGTTTCGCCTCGCCAAAGCCGGTGATATTGTCGGCGCGGCGTGCCACCACACGGACGAGAACGGGCGAACCGCCCCCAGCCGTGTAGATGGCGTCCATGGCGATATTGTCGTCCGCGAACAGCGCGTCCATGCCAATGGCAAAGGCGTTCATCGCAGTGTTTCCAGTTTACAATACATCGGGGT
>Ga0256839_1001120_pt1 | contig 33293 bp, 32 predicted proteins | sample 354166metaG_FD_185968 | JGI IMG/M metagenome (GOLD analysis project Ga0256839, IMG submission 185968) | Hydrothermal vent microbial communities from Mid Atlantic Ridge, Atlantic Ocean - 354-166 | ecosystem: Environmental > Aquatic > Marine > Hydrothermal vents | place: Atlantic Ocean: Mid...
CCGGGCTCGAAGCCTTGAGGGACCGTCTTCACAAGCCCGAGCAGCGAGGCCCGCCGGGCGAGTGCGTCCATATGGGGCGTTCGGGCCGCTTCTAGGGGCGTGCGCCCGCCCAGCTCGTCGAGGGGCTCGTCCGCCATGCCGTCGCCGACGAGGATGACATATTTCATCGCTTTAACAGGCCTAGACAGTCTCAAGTTGAACGATCTTCAGCTGCTCCGGTTGCACGCGTGTGCTGAGGTTCAAGATCTCAATGCCAATTACCTTGCCCTCTGCGTTGAAGTCTAAAACAACCCCTGGTTGAACCTCTTCCGATTCAACGATCTCGGATTCATCAAGACGGAGATACAACGCATCGCTATCCCTGTCGATTTTCAGCCTCATCGTTTCCTCCTTAAACGCCTATCGAAGAACACTGTGATCACACGATTGGGTTGAACGTGCGGGTTAACGACGACCCTTAGGAATCGTCCACTACGTTCTGAAATAGCTTTGATGTAGTGAGTATTCCCTTCCGAGCCCATTTCTGTTCGATCGGGATCGTCGATTGTTCTCCGGACCCATTCTTCTGGGATGTTGCGTTCCCGCATCATGTCCTGCGCGTGCTTTGAGAATTCGACCTCTGCCATTATAGCTTCAGGGCGTTTAAGACTGCTCCCATCTCCGCCGGAACCCGCACGGGCTCCGGCGCGCACGCCAACGCGCGGTCGGGGTCTTTGAGCCCGTGGCCCGTGAGCGTGCATACGAGCGTAGTGCCTTCTTCGAAATACCCTCGTTGGGCGAGCTTGAGCACCCCGGCCACGGAGGCCGCCGAGGCGGGCTCGCAGAAGATCCCCTCCTTCGCAGCCAATAGCCGATACGCTTCCAAGATCTCGGCATCGCTTACGGCCTCGATGAGGCCCCCCGACTCGTCCCGGGCGTTTATAGCCTCTTGCCAGCTCGCCGGGTTCCCGATCTTAATGGCCGTCGCGATCGTCTCTGGGTGCTCGACGGGCGCGCCCCGCACGAGGGGCGCGGCCCCCTCGGCCTGAAAGCCCAGCATCTTGGGCAGGCCCTCGATCCTGCCCTTCTCGCGATATTCGCGATAGCCCTTCCAATAGGCGGTGATGTTCCCCGCGTTGCCCACGGGCAGCGCGTGGTAGTCGGGTGCCCGGCCCAAGGCGTCGCAGACTTCAAACGCCGCCGTCTTCTGGCCTTCGATGCGATAGGGGTTCACGGAGTTTACCAACGTCACGGGGTGCTCCTCGGCAATCTTTCGGACAATTTCGAGGGCCTTGTCGAACAACCCCTCAATTTGAAGGACTTGAGCCCCGTGCATGATGGACTGGGCCAGCTTCCCCAAGGCGATGTTTCCCTCGGGGACGATCACGAAGCATTGGAGCCCCGCCCGCGCGGCGTACGCCGCGGCGGAGGCCGCCGTGTTCCCCGTCGAGGCGCAGATTACAGCTCTAGAGCCCTCGGCCACCGCCTGGGAGACGGCCACGGTCATCCCGCGGTCCTTAAACGACCCGGTCGGGTTGAACCCCTCGCACTTGAGATACACCCGTACCCCCGAGCCTACGAGCTTCTCTACGGAGCGGGCCCGCACGAGGGGGGTGCCCCCCTCATGGAGGGTCACGATGGCGGAGTCGGGCAGCTTCGGCAGCCAATCGCGATACCGGCGGATGACCCCTTCCCAAGCCATGATGATCCCTTCTCTTGACATCCCGAGAAAACTCCCTTATGTTTACTCCATCTTTGTCGGCGGGACAACTCCAAGCGGCTATGGACAAGCTCAAAGTCGGCATTCTGGGCGCCACCGGCACCGTGGGCCAGCGCTTCGTGCAGCTCTTGGAGGATCACCCCTGGTTCGAGGTCGCGTATCTGGCCGCCTCGGAGCGCTCCGCGGGGAAACGCTATGGGGATGCGTGTGCGTGGAAGCTCCCCACCCCGATGCCCGAGCGGGTGCGCTCCCTCGTCGTGCAGGAGCCGAAGCCGGGGGCCTTCGACGGACCCCTGGTGTTCTCGGGGCTTACGGGCGACGTAGCGGGACCCGTGGAAGAGGAATTCGCGAAGGCGGACTATGGGGTCGTAAGCAACGCGAGCAGCCACCGCATGGACCCCGACGTCCCCCTGCTCATCCCCGAGATCAACCCCGACCACTTGCAGCTTATAAAAGCCCAGCAGGAGAAGCGGGGGTGGAAGGGGTTTATCGTCACGAACCCAAACTGCTCGACGATCGCGCTCTGTCTGGCCTTGGCCCCGCTGGAGCGTGAGTTCGGCGTCGAAAAAGTGTGGGTTTCGACGATGCAGGCCGTCTCGGGGGCGGGCTATCCGGGGGTCCCCTCGCTCGACATCTTGGGGAATCTCATCCCGTACATCCCCAAGGAGGAACAAAAGATCGAGGAGGAGACGCGCAAAATCTTCGGACATTTCGCGCAGAACGCTAACGCTATTGAGCCCCATCCTATGGGGATAAGTGCCCAGACGACGCGTGTGCCCGTGCTCGAGGGGCACACGGAAACCGTCTTCGTGAAGCTCCGCGAGGAAGCCCCCCTGGACGAGATCAAGCGGTCCCTTCGAGAGTTCAAGGCGCTGCCTCAAGAGCTAGGGCTCCCCAGTACGCCGGAGTGCCCCGTGGTCGTGCGAGAGGAGCCGGACCGACCGCAGCCCCGCCTGGACGCCGAAATGGAGCGGGGGATGGTCACGGTCGTGGGCCGCGTGCGGCCCTGTCCCCTAACGAGCGTAAAATTCGTTCTCTTGGAGCACAACACGATCCGGGGCGCGGCGGGGGCCGCGCTCTTGAACGCGGAGCTGCTCAAGGCACAGGGGTATTTGCAATGATCGTGATGAAGTTCGGCGGCACCTCCGTCCAAGATGCCGCCGCCATGGAGCGGGTCATCGAGATCGTCCGCTCCCGCCGGGAGAGGCAACCCGTGGTCGTCCTCTCGGCCCTGGCGGGCACCACCGACGCGCTCCAGCGCTGCGCGGAAGAGGCCCATCGAGGCCGGGAGCGCGAGGCCCTTCAGCTCTTAGAGGACGGGATCGTCGTCCGCCACCGGGAGGTCGTAGAAGGGCTCCTCCAAGACCCGATGCAACGCCGCCTGCTGCTCGACTCCCTGGAGAAGCACTTCCAGGAGGTTCGAATGCTGCTACGGGGGCTCGCCATCTTGGGGGAGCTGACCCCCCGCTCGCTCGACACGGTCCTGGCCTACGGGGAGAGGCTCTCGACGCTCATTGCGACGGCGGCGATGCAGGAGCGGGGGTTGCCCGCCTGCTGGCTCGACGCCCGCGAGCTCCTCGTCACGGACGAGCAGTTCACCCAAGCCACGCCCCTTCCGGCCGAGAGCGCCGAGCGCGTGGAGAAGTACCTTAAGCCTCTGCTCCGCGACGGCGCTAAGATTCCCGTCACCCAGGGGTTCGTGGGGGCCACCCCGGACGGGCGGACCACCACCCTGGGCCGCGGCGGCTCCGACTACTCCGCTGCGATCCTGGGCGCTCTCTTGGACGCCGAAGAGATCGAGATCTGGACGGACGTCGACGGGGTGATGACCGCCGACCCCCGGGTCGTGCCGGAGGCCCGCACGATTCGTGAGCTCTCGTACACGGAGGCCGCGGAGCTCTCCTACTTCGGGGCCAAGGTGCTCCATCCCAAGACGATCCGGCCCGCCATCGAGCGGGGCATCCCCCTGAGAATTTTAAACACCTTCAACCCGGAAGCCCCGGGAACGCGCATCGTGCGGGAGTCCGCCCGCGAGCCGCGCACGGTCAAGGCGATCACCGCGATCAAGGACCTGAGCTTGATCAACGTCGAGGGGCGGGGGATGCTGGGGGTGCCGGGCGTGGCCGCCCGCGTCTTCACGGCGGTCGCCCGCGAGAGGATCAACGTGCTGATGATCTCGCAGTCGTCCTCGGAGCAGAGCATCTGTTTTATCGTGGAGGCGACGGCTGCCGAAGGGGCGCTGAGGGCGCTGAGGGAGGCCTTCGAGCGGGAGCTGGAGAAGCGGCTCATCGACCGCATCTCGGCCCAAGACGACGTGGCGATCGTGGCCGTGGTGGGAGCGGGGATGCGCGGAACGCCGGGGATCGGGGCCAAGGTCTTCCGTGCGCTGGGGGAGGCTCAAATTAACGTGATCTCCATCGCTCAAGGGTCCTCGGAGCACAACCTCTCCCTCGTGGTGGCCCGCGGGGACGCGGACGAGGCCGTCCGCGCTATCCACAAGGAGTTTCGCCTGGAGGAGCCTTATGATACGAACGATCCCGCTGGTGCAGCTCGGACTGGGAGGCGTGGGCCGGGCGCTCGTACGACAGATTCTGCAAACCCGTGAGCATCACGCCCGCACACGAAACGTGCGCTGGGAGTACGTCGCCCTGGCGGACCGGGACGGTCTCGTCTTCGAGCCCCAGGGCCTCTCGGACGATGCCCTTGCGCGGCTGGTGGAGGCCAAGGACCGAGGAGGGAAACTCCAAACGCTGGAGGGAGGCCGGCCTTGGTCGGGCGACCCGGCCTTGCTCGAGGGGATCGACGCTGCGTTCGGGGTCGTCGTGGACGTGACGGCCTCTGCCGAGACGGTCCCCCTGCTGCTGCGGGCCGTGGAGCGGGGCTGGGGGGTCGTGCTGGCGAACAAGCTTCCGCTGGCGGGACCTCTAAACGTCTTTCGGACGCTGACCCAAAGCCCGAGGACGCGTTTCGAGACGACGGTGGCCGCGGCGCTGCCCGTGATCTCCACGCTGCGGACGTTTCTGCTCGACACGGGCGATCGCGTGCAGAGAATAAGAGGCTGCGTCTCGGGGACGCTCAACCTCGTGTGTCAGCGTCTGGAGCAGGGAGAGCGGCTCTCCCGGATCGTTCGAGAGGCACGGGCCCACGGACACACCGAGCCCGACCCCCGCGAAGACCTAGCGGGGAGGGACGCGGCCCGCAAGGCGCTCATCCTCGCCCGCCTGCTGGGGCAGCCCTTGGAGCTTGAGGACGTCGCGGTCGAGGGGCTCTACCCCGCCGAGTGGGACGCATTGGGTGTCGAGGAGTTCCTGGAGCGCTTACCCGAGCTGGACGCGCGCTACCTCGAGCTCGCCGAGGAAGCCCGTTCCCGAGGTCGAACGCTGCGGTACGTCATCGAGGTCGAGGCCGAGGCCGCGGAGGGCCGCTGCCGAGCCCGTTTGGAGTCCCTGGCTCCGGAGGACGAGCTGCTGCGCCCCGGCGTCGCCGACAGCGTGGTGGCCTTCTACACCGAGCGCTACGCGAGCGGCCCGCTGATCGTCCGGGGCAAGGGCTCCGGCCCGGAGCTGACCGCCTCCGGCGTGCTGGCGGACTTGCTCCTGCTGGGCCAGGGTTGACGAGAACGGCGAGCTGCAACGTGCATCAGTCCAGCGGCCTGCACCGTTCGTGTCGTCCCGTTCGGGGATCCAGACGCAGGGTGCCTAGCTGCAGCGTGGAGGCCTCCTCCACCGGCGTGAACACGTCCACGGCGTCCGAGGAGATCTCTTGGAGCACCCCTAACCCGCGGAACTCGCCGCCTTGGAGGAGGCCCACCAACCGACCGCGGAGGTCCTGCCACCGGTAGAGCTGCAGGCGGGGCACTCCGAGCTCTGCCTGCCAGCTCCTCAGCGTCTCGGGCTGCACTCGGTCCCCGGTGACGACGAGGACGGCCAGCTCGCCTTTGAGTCGCCACGCGGCTTGGATCGTTACCGCCTCGTGCGCGCGCAGCTCCTCGGGGGTCACGGGTTCTCCGCAGCCCAGAAGCCCCCGTTCGATCTTCAGGTCCTTCAAAGTCCAGCGCCGTCGTCGCGTGTTCGATCGGCTAAAGTACTCCCGGAAGGCCCGCTCGCGCGCAGCGATCCGCTCCTCTCGGGTCTTCACCCCGCGATGGGAGACGGCGAGATCGAGGATCTCAATCCCCTGAGCCGCGAAGAGTTTGTAATAGTCCAGCTCGCGGCCCCGCTGCATCAGCACCACGACGTCGGGCTGCACGAGATGGACGAGCTCCGTCTTGTAGGCGCGGGCCGCCCCGTCGGCGATGTACCCGTCGGTGTCGATCCAGCAGGGACGCTTCGCCCGCCGGGCCATGAGCGCGATCCCCACGCTGACTTGCAACAGGTTCCCCCGGGGGGAGACGTCGCCCACGAAGTGCCCCGCCCTCGGGCAATCCGGCGTCCCGAGCGAGACCACCCCCGGAGGCCCGATCCAGGACTGCCCGACGTCCCCGTCCACCACTTCGCCTCCCAAGCGCTCCTGCAGGGCCCGGATCAGGGTGCTCTTGCCTACGTCCGTTCCGCCGAGGAAGAGGACCACCCCGCGGGGCGGGAGCCGCTCGGCCAGAGCGTCTACGGTGCGTTCGAGCGCCCGCGGCCTCGGGTACGTCCCCATAGCTCCCTAATGATACTCCAAGGGGGTTCTCGGAGGGAGTTCCGTTTGCGCGATCCATCGGTTGCCGGGGAGCGTCCCATTTGCTATAGTGGGATGGCGCGAACCCTATCTTCGCTTAAGGGGCCTCTTCGTGGGGCTCCTTTTGCCGAAACGAGACCGAGAGAGGGATCAGGAGGCCACGGACCGCATGGCACACGCAGCAGAGACGGCGCAACCGATGAGCCCGGAGGAGCGATTTCGTGAGCTGATCGCCGTGCGCGAGGTCGAGCGCGAGGTCGAGGAGAAGCTCGCCGAGGCGCGGAGACGAGCAGAGCAGATCCTCGCGGAGGCGGACCTCCGGGTGGCCGAGCGGCGCGCGGACCTCGAGCGCCAGACCCGCGAAGAGATCGAGCAAAAGCGCGCGCAGACGCGCGGCGAAGCCGAGACCGAAGCCCAAAAACTCCTCCAGCAAGCGGAGCGCGAGGCCGAGGCGATCCGCCGCCGCGCGGAGAGCCATCGGGCCGAGCTATTAGACCGCTTCCGTCAGGAGTTGCTCGGAGGCTAGCACGGCGGAGGGAGAACCCGTCCTCAGGGAGGGCAGGAGAGGACCGCACCGATGATTCGCAAGATGAAGCGGGTGTACCTTCTGTACACCCGAGCCGAGCAGGAGCGGCTGATTCGGACCCTACAACGGCTCGGGGTGCTCCACCTCGAGGAGGCTCCTCCCGCGGATCCCGAGGCCGAGCCCCGCGCGGAGGAGGAGCTTTCCGAGCAGCGACGCGAGATCGAGAACCTCCTCATCAAGGCCCGTGGCGTCTTGGACCTCTTCGAGGAGATCGATCCGCAGCTCGTCCGGGGCATTCCCCGGGTGCCCAGAGCGGTCACGGAGGAGATCTCCCTTTCCGAGACCTTGCGCGAGGAGATCGAGAAGCTCGAAGGCCGCCTGCGGACGCTTGTTGCAGAGCGCCGTAGCCTCCGAGACCGCCTGGCTGCCGGAGAGCGCTTTCGCGAGGTCGTCTACGCGGCCGAAGCGCTTCTCCAAGAGGTGCCTACCGAAGGGAGAGCGGTTCTCGCGTTCTTGGGAAAGGCCCAAGATCGGGATCGCGAGCTGCTGTCGCAGATCGAACAGACGCTGCAACAGACCCTTGCAGGCCGGTTCCAGCTCGCCCGGCAGAGCCTCAGCGAGGGACGGATTCTGCTGATCGTAAGCGTAGACCCCCTCTACTCCGACGCGGTGCAGGAGTATCTGGAGGCGAAGGGACTGCGTCCGCTGGCGTTTCCGCCCCATGTCGAGGCCGAGAAGGGCCTGTCCGAGGCCCTCGCCCAGCTGCGCGCGGAGGAGACGACCCTCCCTCGTCGGCTCGCTCTTCTCGAGGCGGAGCTGCGAACGCTGGCGGCCGAGCACGTCTCCACCCTCCTGCCTCTTGTTGCTGCCTTGGAGAACCGGTTGGCTCAGCTGGATGCGGCCATGCGATTCGGATATACGGACTTCTCGTTGCTCGTCATCGGATGGGTTCCCGCCGACGAGCTCCCGCGCTTCCGCGAGGAACTCCAACGGGAGTTCCCCGGAATCGTGATCAACGAGGACCCCCAGCCCGCCTCCCACGAAGAGATTCCGGTCGCGTTCCAGAACCCGCCCTGGGTGCGTCCCTATCAGCTCCTCTTGGAGTTGATGGGCCTGCCCAAGTACGGCACCGTAGACCCTACGCCGTTTGTGAGCCTGTTCTTCCCCACCTTCTTCGGGCTGATCGTGGGGGACTTCGGGTACGGGCTCGCGCTGCTGGCGATCGTCCTGTGGGCCAAGCGCAAGTGGGGGCACACGAGCGAGATGCTCCGACATGGCCTTACGATCGCCACCCACGCCTCGGTGATGGCCGTGCTCTTCGGGCTGGTCTTCGGCGAGTTCTTCGGGTTCGTGATGCCCTGGCCCCACTTCGCGCGGCTTAAGGCGGCCACCTCGTTCCTGCTCTTCGCCGTCGCCTTGGGGGCGGTCCACGTGCTTCTCGGATTCCTGCTCGGGGCGATCAACGCGCTGCGCGAGCGCAGCCCGAAGCACCTCTCCGCGAAGCTGGGAGGGGGCCTCGCCCTGCTGGCCATCGGGGTTGTGGTGGGGACACTCTCCGGCGTGCTCCCCGAGGAGCTGCGCACGCCGGGGATCGCCCTGTTGGCCGCCGCGCTGGTGATGCTCCTCTACGGCGAGGGATTCATGGGGCTCTTGGAGGTGTTCACGTACGTGGGCCACGTGGTCTCCTACGCCCGGATCATGGGCTTTGGACTCGCTGCCGTGGTGTTGGCGGAGCTGGCCAACGAGGCCGCCGGGGCCGTGGGGAACCTCGTGCTGGGGGTGCTGGTGGGGGTCGCCCTGCACGCCGCCCACTTGGTGTTGGACGCCTTCGAGTCCACGATCCAGTCGGCCCGGTTGCACCTGGTCGAGTTCTTCCACAAGTTCTACGAGGCGGGCGGACGGGCCTACGAGCCGTTCCGCGAGCGCGCGGGCGTCCCGCTTCGGGAGGAATAACGAGCGAAACCGAGCAAATTCAAAACCCATCCAAAGGAGCGTGAGGCGAGACGATGACCTTCAAGTTCAAGCTCAACAAGTTGGCCAAGGCGGTGTTGATCTTCAACGTGATCCTGTTGAGTCTCCTGATCGGCGGTTTGGTCGTATCGGCCCAAGAGGAAGAGGAGGCCAAGGGTGCGGACCCGTTGGCCCAGGGGATCCGGGCCGTGGGAGCGGGACTGGCGTTCTTGGGAGGGGCTCTGGGAACCGGCATCGCCCAGTCGCGCATCGGACCGGCGGTGATGGGCGCGGTCGCCGAGGACCGAGCGAACTTCGGAATCGGCTTGATTCTCATCGCCATCCCCGAGACGCTCGTGATCTTCGGCTTCGTGGTCATCTTCCTGCTGTAATCTAAGGACGATGGAGCTTCTGGAGAAGATCCGACGCGAGGGGGAGGAGCGGGTCCAGACGATCCTCCGAGAGGCCGAGGAGGAGGCGCAAAGGCGCATCCAGGCCGCGGAGGAGGAACTCTCCCGCTGGCGGGAGGAAGCCCTCAAGCGCGCCGACTCCGAGATCGAGGGCGAGAAGCGCCTGATCTTGAGTCGAGCGCGCGCCCGCGCGCGGGAGATCGTGCTGCGGGCCAAGAGCGAGGCGGGCGAGCAGCTCTTCCGCAGCCTCTTGGAGGAGGCCGAGAAGCTGCGGGAGGACGCCAAGCGCTACAAGGCGTTCCTTGCGCGCTGCCTGAAGGAAGCCGAGGCCGAGATCGGCGGCCCGCTCGTGCTCTACGTGGACCCCCGCGACGAGAAGCTCGTCAAGTCGCTCCTTAAGGGAAAGGACCACAAAATCGGCGGCTCGATCAAGACCCTCGGGGGGGTCCTGGCGACGAACGAGCGCGGCGACCTCCTGGTGGACAACCGCCTGGAGACCCGCATCCAGAAGCTTCGGGAGATCCATCGCGCGGCGCTGAGCTACGAGCTCTTCGGCGCGCAGGCCCCCAAGACCCAAGCCACGGTGGCCTGATCCCGAGCGTTTCGATCCGATCCCGCGATGAGCTACGAATACCTGAACGCGCGGCTGCGGCACCTCAAGGCCCGGCTCCTCAAGCCGGAGCAGTTCGCCCAGCTGTTGGGGCTGAGTGATTTGGAGGAGTTCATCGCCGCGCTGGCCGAGACGGATTACGCGCCCGAGATCGAGCGGAGTTCCGTGGAGTTTTCGGGCTACGCGCTCGTCGAGGACGCGCTCACCCGGCACACCCAACGGGTCTTTCGGCACCTGGCGGACATGGCTGTCGGCGAGGCCGACACCCTCATCCGCATCCTGTTGGAGCGCTTCGAGGTCTTCAACCTGAAGACCATTCTGCGGGGCTTCCACGCCGGGGTAGACCCGGAAGAGACGGCCCGCAACCTCTTCCCCACCATCCTGTACCCGACGGCCTTCTACCAGGAGTTGCTCAAGCGCGAGGGGATCCCTGCGGTGGTCGATTACCTGCTGGCGGTGGGGAATCGCTTCTACAAGCCGCTGACGGAGGCCTTGCCCGACTACGAGGCGACCCGCCGCCTGGCCCGCTTGGAAGGTGCCTTGGATGCGTTCTACTTCGAAAGCGCTCAGAAGACCCTGCGGGAGATGAGGAGCGAGAGCGCCGAGATCGTCCGCAAGATGCTCGGGGTCGAGGTCGACGTGCTCAACTTGGTGTACGCGCTCCGGGTCGTCGAGGCCGGGGTGGAGGCGGAGGAGAAGTTCCGGTACATCCTGCCGGGGGGCGAGCGGATCCAGGAGCCCCTGATGCGAGAGCTGCTCGCCAGCTTGGACAAGGCGGCCTTCTTGCGGAAGCTGCAGGAAACCCCGTACGCCCGCGCGCTGGGCGAGTTCGACGAGACGATCACCGCCGGGGAGCTCCAGGAGCGTCTCGAGGCTTGGCTTTATAATCAGAACTGCCGCATCGATCCGGGGCGGTTCTTCGACATCCAGCCCGTGGCCGCTTATATCTGGCGCGTGAACGTGGAGGTCACAAACTTAAGGGTAATCGCCTCGGGGCTGTGGCGCGGCGCCTCGCGGCAGGCCGTCGAGGACCAGCTCATCTGGGTCCCGGGCGTGATGCCCGAGCGCGAGCGCGTCGTGGCGGGAGCCTCCTAATCTCGGATCGGAGCTTGACGGGGGACGGGACTCCGGAGAAGCGAGGACGACGGGAGGCGAGGAAGCCGATGAAGCCGAAGGCGAGGAAGCCGCTGGTGGTGGCCGCGAGCGACATGGCCGACGGGTTCCGCTTGGCCGGGATTCCCGTCCTGGAGCTCGAAGACGAGACGCACATCGACGAGGTGATTCAGCGCATCCGGGAGCGGGAGGACGTGGCCCTCGTCCTCGTGGACGAGCGGTTCATGGGGCCGTTCGAGGAGGCGTTCGAGGCCGCGGGCTGGCCGATGATCGCCTCCTACCCCTCCGAGCTCGTCCAAAGGGAGCAGTCGTACATCGACGAGCTCACGATGCGCTACCTGGGACAGAAGATCTACGTGGAAGGCGAATCCGAGTCCGAATCCGAGGGCGAAATCGAAGGGGAGGGAGACGGAGCATGACACAGGTGATTGAGGGCGTCATCTCCCGGATCTCCGGCCCGGTGGTGCGGGCCAAGGGGATGACGGGGATCAAGATCCGCGACCTCGTCGAGGTGGGCGAGATGGGCCTCATCGGCGAGGTCATCGAAGTCCGGGGCGACGAGATCGCCATCCAGGTCTACGAGGAGACGGACGGCCTCACCGTGGGCGAGCCTGTCCGCTCCGAGGGGAAGCCCTTCTTGGTCGAGCTGGGGCCCGGACTCTTGGGGAGCGTCTACGACGGGATCCAGCGCCCCCTGGAGGTGATTCGAGATCAGACGGGGAACTTCATCGAGCGCGGGGCTTCGGGCGACCCGCTGCCCCGGAACAAGAAGTGGGGCTTTCAGCCTCTGGTGAAGCCGGGCGACGAGGTCTCGGAGGGGGACTTCCTAGGCTGGGTCCAGGAGACCCCCACGATCAAGCACTACATCCTGGTGCCCATCGGGATCTCCGGGCGCATCGCCGAGATCCAAGAGGGCGACTTCACCGTGACGGACGTCATCGCCCGCCTGGAGGACGGCACGGAGCTCACCATGATGCAGACGTGGCCCATCCGCCAGCCCCGCCCGGCCAAGCGGAAAGTCCCCACGAGCGTCCCTATGATCACGGGGACCCGGATTCTCGATGTGTTCTTCCCCGTGCCCAAGGGGGGGAACGCGATCATCCCGGGACCCTTTGGTAGCGGAAAAACCGTAACTCAGCAATCTTTGGCTAAGTGGTCCGATGCGGATATCGTCATTTATATTGGATGCGGCGAGCGCGGGAACGAGATGACCGAGGTGCTGACGGAGTTCCCCGAGCTGGAGGACCCGCGCACCGGCGCGCCCCTGATGAACCGCACCGTCCTGATCGCCAACACCTCGAACATGCCCGTGGCCGCCCGCGAGACCTCGATCTACACGGGGATCACGTTAGCGGAATATTACAGGGACATGGGCTACGACGTGGCCTTGATGGCCGACTCCACCTCACGGTGGGCCGAGGCGCTCCGTGAGATCTCCGGGCGTCTCGAGGAGATGCCCGGCGAGGAGGGCTACCCGCCCTATCTAGCGAGCCGTATCGCAGAGTTTTATGAGCGAAGCGGTCGCGTGGTGTGCCTGGGGAGGGGGATCCCCGAGGGCAAGCCGCCCTTCGAGGGCACCCAAGACGAGCGGGGTGGATCCGTGACGGTGATCGGGGCCGTCTCCCCGCCCGGAGGAGATTTCTCCGAGCCCGTCACCCAAAACTCCCTGAGGATCGCGGGCGCCTTCTGGGGGTTGGACGCCAAGCTCGCCTACAGCCGCCACTTCCCCGCCATCAACTGGCTTACGAGCTACTCCCTCTACGTGGACGCGCTGCGGGAGTGGTACATTCAGGAGTTGGGCGAAGAGTATCTGGAGATGCGCACCCAGCTCATGGACATCCTCCAGAAGGAAGATGAACTGAGCAAGATCGTCCAGCTCGTGGGGAAAGAATCGCTCAGCGACCCGGACAAACTCTTGCTGGACATCGCCCGCACGGTGCGCGACGACTTCCTGCGACAGAGTGCCTTCCACGAGATCGAGGCCTACTGCCCGCCCAAGAAGGCCTACTACATGATGAAGGCGATCCTCACCTTCTACGAGACCTGTAAGCGGCTGTTGGGGAAGGTGCCCTACGCCGAAATTCTGAAGCTCCCGGGCTGGGAGAAGCTCTCCAACATGCGCTACTTCCCCAACGACGCCTTCGAGGAGCCGTTCCAGCAGCTCCTCAAGGAGCTGGAGGAGGAGGGGGCGACCGTGGGCGTGGGGGCCGCTTCCTAGCTTCCTAAAAAGGGGGAGCGATGGACTTTCGCTTAAGCGAGGAGCACGAGCTGTTCCGCCGCACCGCGAGGGACTTCGCCCAGAAGGAGCTGGAGCCCCGCGCAAAAGAGTTCGAGGAGCAGCACGCCGTCCCCCCCGAGATCCTCCGGCAGCTGGGGGAATTGGGCTACCTGGGGCTGATGGTCCCGGAGGAGTACGGCGGAGTGGGGGCCGACACCCTCAGCTACACGATCGTGATGGAGGAGCTCTCTCGCGCGTGCGCCTCCACCTCCACGGTGGTGAGCGTCCAAAACTCGCTGGTGGAGTTCCCCATCGCCGAGTTCGGAACCCCAGAGCAAAAGCGCAAATACCTTCCGAAGCTCGCGACGGGGGAGTGGATCGGGGCCTTCGGGCTCACGGAGCCCGAATCGGGCTCGGACGCCGCGGGGATGAAGACCACCGCCGTCCGCGACGGGGATTTCTACGTTCTGAACGGTACGAAGCGCTTCATCACCAACGCGGCCTTCGCTCAAGTGTTCGTGGTCTTCGCGTTGACGGACCCCGAGGCGGGGAACAAGGGGGTGAGCTGCTTTCTCGTGGAGCGAGGCACGCCCGGGTTCACCGTGGGCGAAGAGGAAGACAAGATGGGGATCCGCGCCACCTCCACCTGCGAGCTCTTCTTCGAGGACTGCCGCGTGCCCTCTGAGAACTTGTTGGGCGAGGAGAACCGGGGCTTCAAGGTGGCGATGCTCACCCTGGACGCGGGCCGGATCGGGATCGCCGCGCAGGCCGTCGGCATCGCGCAGGCCGCGCTCGACGAGGCCTTAAAGTACGCCCAGGAGCGTGTGGCCTTCGGGAAGCCCCTGGCGGCCTTTCAGGCCATTCAGTTCAAGCTCGCAGAGATGAAAACGAAGGTGGAGGCCGCGCGGCTCCTCACCTACCAGGCCGCCTGGAAGAAGGACGCGGGCGAGGACTACATCCTCGAGTCGTCGCTGGCCAAGCTCTACGCGGCGGAGATCGCCAGTGAGGTGGCCGACGCGGCGGTCCAAATCCACGGCGGCTACGGGTACATCCGCGACTACAAAGTTGAGAGGCTGTACCGAGACGCGCGGATCACCCGCATCTACGAGGGGACGAGCGAGATCCAGAAGCTGATCATCGCCCGCCAGCTCCTCGGGCGGGGCTGACGTTGCTCGATCGAATTTAAGGCGATTGCCTGGACCCGCCCGTGAGGTTCTCCAGGGGATAGAGCGGGGCGAGCCGGCGGATCTTCTCGAGAATGGCCTGCCGTTCCCTCTCGCTCGTCGCCTGCGCGTACTTCTCCTTGAGCTTTTGGATCTTCTGCCGCCGCTTCTGCCACTTCCGCAGCAAGAACCGCTCTCGCTTCGGCTTGGGCATAGCAAGAGTGTACTTACCGAATCTTGGATTTCTCTGCAACCTACAGCTTGAGAGAAACCCCTTCCCGGGGGAGAACGACTTGAACGGGGCTGTCGGCAAGCTTTTCCTGAAACCATTGGGGGTGCTCGGTGTGGAGGGGCACGACGACCTTGGGCTCTACGGCGAGGACAAAGCGCAGAAGCTCGGGACCGGCAGCGTGGCCGCTGGCATGCACTTGAAGGGGCCGGTGACCGTTGTGGGAGTTGATGTCGAAGCGGGCGAGCCATCGAATCAAGCGCTCCTGAGACAATTCCATCTCCTCGTTGAACGGCTCGGTCATGGCCCGGACGTAGCGGGACCCCTCGGGGGGCTGTATGTCCAAGAGGTTGTTGAAGCGCCAGTAGTCGAGCTGGAGCACGTAGCGCTCGGGCTCCCGGCGCAGGTCCAGGGCAGTAAGCCCCTTCTCGAGATGGGTGAGGTCCGGGCCTTCTTCCTTGGTCCATTGCGCTTTGTACCCGGCTTTGTACTTGTAGTGGACGTAATCTGCCGGGCTGTAGAGTAGGTAGTGGCTACGCTCCAAGAAGACGTGGACGCAGGGGTCGGCCTCCGGAGCGTGCGGGTGCTCTAAGTGATGCAGCAGGTAGGCGAGCCGAGGGAAGACGACGAGCTCGCGTCCGGCGGCCAAGGCCGCCTCGCGGACGGTCTCGAAGCGCTCGACGTCCTTCCAGGCGAACCCAACCATTGCAAGTCCTCGGGTCTCCCGAAATGCTTGAGTTAGTTCCTCGCAGACGCGGGCCTCGTCGTCGCGTTCCTCTTCAGCGACCCGGGTCCCCTCGATGAGGAGCACGTCGGGCTCGAGGCCCTCTAGATGCCGAAGGGGGTCGATGGGCCAGCGCCCGTGGAAGCGGATATCTCCCGTATAAAGGACCGTCCTCCCTTGGGATCGGAGGACGAAGGCCGTCGCGCCGGGGACGGAGTGGCTCACAGCCACGGGCCAGACGGTGATCTCGGGGCTCTCGGGGAGGGGAAAGGGCCGATGGGGCTCTACGGTGTGGAGGGTGCGGGGTTCCTCTTGACCGCTGACGATCTTGGGAGCTCCCGGGGCGAAGCCCTGCTTGCTACACTGCAGGACGCGGCGCTTGAGGCGGACGGCGTCGCGCTCAAAGCCGCTGTAGTTCCCCACCTCCATGGCAATCTCCATGAGGGTGCGGGTGGGGGCGGAAGCGTAGATGGGCACGTGCCCTAAGAAGCCGACGAGCCCGACGTGGTCGTCGTGGGCGTGGCTAAGGAGGACGACGTCTACGGGAGGCTTCCCGTGGCGCTCGATGTGCTCCTCGGCACAGGGGAGATCGCACTCCCAGAGGGGGGCGCTGCGCCCCAGGAGCTTGGGATCGCCGAGGGGTGCGAAGGCATCCCGGCGGTAGAGTCCGGGGATGCGGGGTAAGATCCCCAGCTGGAGGTAGTCGTGGAGCTGGGCGTTGGTGCGGGGGGCTAGGTACTCCTCGTAGTAGAGGGCCTTGCGCTTGTAGGAGATGCCGAAATCCAGCAAGACTTTGCCCACGGGGAACTCGACGAGGACCTTATTGCCCCCGATCTCGTTGACGCCACCGTGGAGGGTGATCCTTATGCCCTTAGTCATTGCGTTGCTTACAAAACCTCACTTGATGAATTCTCTCTTTGAGTCTCGGGACCTGCTCGAAAAGCCACCGATGGCGTACCTCATGGCACGAGAAGACGATAACTTGACGATCTCGAGCGAGATGCTCGGCTAAGAGCTTCATCCCCTTGAGGAAGCGCTCGTCGTGGCTGTGGGGAAAGGGCTCGTCGAGGACCAACGGAAGGGTCAGTTTGCCTTGTGCCAGGAAGTCAGCGATTGCAGCACGGACGATAAAATACAGTTGCTCAACCGTTCCACCGCTGAGCCTGGGAGGGGAACGATCTTGGGAAGCGTGGAGCTTCTGCTTTGTCTCAGGGTGGATAAACGTTAAGCGTAGGTCCTTCTCGAAGCGAGGCTTCCCGTAATGGGGGAGGATCTCTTGGAAAGCCCTTGTGGCAAACCCGTTCAGATGCTCAGCCCAAATCTCGTAGACCTCAGTCGAGATGTGTCGTAACGTATCTTTGGCAATTGCTACTGCGCTTTCTACTTTCTCCGCTCTCTTCAAGCTTTGCTTCCGATCTCTAAGCTCTTGGTAGAGCTCAGGCAAAGAGCGAGTCTCTTGCAAGGTTGAACGGATCTCTTCCTCCAAACAAGAGACTTTCTCCCGCATCTCTTCGATATCGTTTGTTATTTGATCCAGCTGTCGTTGGTAGAAGATTCGATCTGCGTCAGGATCAGGGCAAACCGTTCCTTCAGGCCAGTCCGATTGCATTTGTGCAATTTGCTGCTTTAGCTCTTCTATTCGCTCCTTTAGGCGGTTCCTCTCCTCAGGAGGGAGAAGGAGCTCGCGCTCTCGCTCGATCTCCTGCACCAGCTGGCGAAAGCGCTGGACTTTCTTGACAGCCTGGTCAAACGCGGTTCGTGCGTCCTCGCCTCGGAGGCTGCTGTCCAATCCGGACTCTTGTAAAAGCTCCTCGACCGCTTGATTCTGCATTTGCAGCTGTTTTTCCTTCTGGATGATATCTCCTTCCCGTTCCGAGATCTTCCGGCGGAGCTCCTCCTGCCGGGAGCGCAGAGAAAGGGCTAGATTTGCATTCTCAAGGATCTCTCCAAGAGAAGCGGAGGAAACCTTATCGAGCTGTAGGGCAACCCCTCTGTGCTCGCACCAGCGATAGGCTTCTTCGCGCAGTTGGCGTAGTTCGTCTTGAACGCCTTCCCACTGTGCCAGGAGCCTCTGAAGCTCTACTGTTTCCTGTTGAAGAGCTTGCCACTCCGCGAAGCTTGTGAGGAGATCCTCCTCGGAGCCAGTTTCTAGCTCACGAGCCAAAAACCTTAACCGCCGGTCCCTCTCCTGCTCGTCCTGTTCTAGCCGGTTGAGGTCTTCCTGCGCTCGCTGAAGATCCAGCTTGATGTTCTCATAGTCTCGATCGTATTTGGATTTGCCCCTTTGGTGTAGAACCGCCCCCCCAAGGGCCATCAGTGCACCTATCCCGGTCAAGATCCCTCCAGCCGTCACGTTTCCCCAAGCTGTAAGCGCAAGTCCGGCCCCTAGGGCTACCAACCCACTGAGCCCTGCGAGGCGCGTTATCCGCCTCCAGTGGGCCCTTTTGCTCTCGATCTCTTGGAGGGATTCTTCCGCTCTGTCCCTTCGAAGGGCGATGTTCTCCCTTTGTTGCGCTCCCTGTGCTCGGGCATGAGAGGCTTCATAGAGGAAGCGACGATCCTCGGGGGATAATCTTTCAAAGAGTTCCTGCAACTCCTCCAGCCTGTGTTCATCAAACCCTTCCGCTGCCAGGCGCGCCCGCTCCTTGTCCATCCGATTGCACAGCTCCCGATCTGAGCGCTCTGCCTCTTCCAGTCTCTTGATCAGTCCGAGCAGATCGTCCCTTTCGTGTTGGGTGCAGTGGGCCAACTCCCTCAGCTGTTCGAGGCTCTGTTCACAAGCTTCCAGTCTCCTGCGTTCTTCCTCTAACTTTCTCTTGAGCTGGGTGATCTCCGTTGAAAGCCTGTCAATTTCATCAAGCCAGCGATATAAGTTCCTTTGCTGAGCGTCGGGGAACTCCGCATAATCCGCGAGACGCTCTTGCTCTTCCTCAAGCTGCCGGATTCGCTCCCGTCTTTGGCTATCCTGTTGGAGCTGGTTCTCCACTTCTTGAAGCTCCGTTTGATATAGCAGATACGTTGTGGTGGTTTGCTGGCATCGTCGCTCGTTAAGTTCCACGTGCAGGCGAGACAGTTGATCTTCTTTGTCCTCGATGCGGTTACGTCTCTGTTCCAACTTTTGAATCTCGGCGGTTAACTCAGCGATTCGCTGCTTAAGACGTTTCTTCTCTGTGCTCAGCTTCAGCTTCTTCCCCATCTTGCGAAGGGGATAGTCATTCTCAATCTGCTCTAGGGCATCAAGGGCTTCAGCAACGGTGCGTTCACCTCCTTGGGCATCCGCCACGCGTTGCAGGACACGAGTTAGGCCTTCCGGGTCTTGGATTGCCATCTTCCCCTGCTCGACGAAGACGCTCTTTTGGAACTCCTCGCGTGAGAGGTCCAGCAATTCTTCGCCTATGGGGATCATCTTGTTCTTCGAGGCAAGGAACCGATCCGTGATGTCGTGACCATCCTCCCAGATGCGAACGCGTCCGTGTCTGAAGTTCCGCTCAATGATCACCCTTTTACCTTGTAGCTCTAGCTCTAGTGCTAGGGAGAAGGCTCCATCGTTCAAAGGCTGCCAGCTCCATAGTGGATCGGTTGGCTTCGGTTTGCGAGGCCCGTAGAGCCCCTCGAGGATGGAGGCTGCGAGCGTGGACTTCCCCTCTTCGTTGGGGGCAATCCAGAGGTTGAGCCCTTCCGGCTGAAACTCGATGTGGCCGGACAAACAACCGAAATCCCTTAGCTCAATCCGCCGAATTCTCATTGTCGTCCTCTTCGTCCTCAGCTGCTAGGAACCCTGTTTCCCTGACGAACACCTTTCCGAGGGTCAGCGCATCCAGCCCCATGTAAAGAGCTTCTTTGAGGATGGCTCGCTTCTCGGGATCGCTCTCCTCATCCATTTGGTGGAGGAGCTCGCGCGCGAAGCGAGCCTCCACGGTGTGGCTCTTGCTGTGACGGTAAGCCTCTAAGTCATAGTCCGGCTCGGCTTGGTTCACGACGTGCACGTGCCAAAAACGCTCTTCTAAATCTTGGGGGACGTTAGGCATAACGCCATGCGGATGTCGGCCTGTTAGCTCCACGCAGAGCACATCATCCTGAACGGGCTGGGGTCCCACTTCCCTCTCGATTGTGGTATGGATCCTCTCGTGCATCGCTTCTTGATGGTCTGTCCCCGTTAAATCCACTGGAACGATCCAAATCCGCCTTGGGTCAAGAGAAATTGGCTCTATGTCTGGAGAAACGCCGTCGTGCGTGATCTCTAAGATTAAGACGCCTTTCTTTTCGGTTTCCCGACGGTTTCGGGCTACTAAGCACCCGGAATAGGCAGCTCGAACACGCCCTTGATCGTCTTGAATCGTCTGAAAGGCGTGGTAATGTCCCAGTGCCGCGTAGGAGAAGCCTTGGCACAATAGCTCTGCGTCCTCAAAAGGCGCTGTGATGAGCGGCTTCCCTCCGGGATGGAATCCCCCAAGACGCGAGCCATGGAAGAGCAGAATTTGGATCTCAGCGTCTTCGGGACGCGAGATCTTCTGCTGTAGGAGCCGCTCTTCTAAGGGCACGTTTTCGCGGAACGCCCGCCCTGTGATTGTGACCTCCGGTCGATTCGGCAGCCGAACCGTCTCGAACTCGCCGGATGTGAATACGTAAACGTTTGGAGGCCAAGGAGACAGCCCGTGACGGGCCCAGAAATCCGGGGTATAGCCACACCGTGAGGAGTAGAAATCGTGGTTGCCAGGAGCTATATACGCCGGGATGTCGTGTTCATAAAGCTTGCGAAATTGAGCCCCGAGCCAGCCTACGGTATCGGGGGTGAGTCTTTCGTCTTCCCACAAGTCTCCAGGGATAAGTACTACGTCCACCGAGCGCTCGATGGCAAGGTCTATAGCTTTTTCAAAAGCCTTCCGGATGTCTTGAAGGCGAGCCTGCTGAGTTTGAACATCAGGGAACAGGGCTGCGGAGACTGCGCCATCGAGGTGCACATCAGAGATTTGCAAGGCTTTTAGCATACGTACAGCCCCTTTCTCGGATTTTCATGGCTCACCCGCGCACTCTTCCTAGCAGAGGATAACCCTCTGTGTCAAGAGTGGGAAGTGCGCCCGCGGTCCATCTGAGCTATCATACGATGATTATGAGCATTACGGAGCGTGTCCATCTCGCTCGGGAAAGGATCGCCCGCGCTGCCGAGCGCGCCGGGCGCTCTCCCCAAGACGTGCGCATCTTGGCGGCCACCAAGGGCCGCTCTGTTGCTGAGATCCTTGAAGCCCTCAAAGCGGGCATCGACCTCATCGGGGAGAACACCGTACAAGAAGCGCTCGGCAAGTTCGAGTTCCTCCCCCAAGAGCTGGAGAAGCACATGATCGGGACCCTCCAGCTCAACAAGGTCAAGGCCGCCGTAAAGCTCTTTCACGCTATACAGTCCGTGGACTCGTGGGAGCTGGCCCGGGCCCTCGACCGCGAACTTTCCCGTATAGAGAGGGAGGAACCGTATTCCATCTTCCTAGAGGTGAACCCCGCAGGCGAGGAGACCAAGCGGGGCCTCCCTCCCGATCAAGTAGAGCCCCTGATCGAGCAAATCCAGGACCTCCAGAACGTGCGCGTCGTGGGGCTCATGGCGATGATGCCCTATCAAGACCCCGAGACGCTTCGGCCTCACTTCCGCGCCATGCGGGAACTCTTCGAGCACCTACACCAACAGGCCCGGCAGAAGGGCTGGGCCCGGGTCGAGATGCGGTGGCTCTCGATGGGGATGTCCCACGACTTCGAGGTGGCCGTCGAGGAGGGCGCGAATCTGGTACGATTGGGGACGGTCCTCTTCGGACCCCGGGAGGCGTAAATGTACGAGATCCCATATCAGCTACGCCGTCTGCGGCGGTTTCTGTGGCAGAGCCCCGAGCCCGTCACCCGCACGCTCATTGCTGTGAGCATCGCTACGTTCCTGATCTACTTCGTGGCCGTCTTCTTCCTGCGGGCCGGGAACCCCTGGGAGTGGCTTACCTTCTCTCCCTTGGGCTGGTGGCTCAAGCCCTGGAGTCTTCTCACGTATCCCCTGGTGACGAAGGGGCTGTTCACGGTTGCCTTCGCGAACTACTGGCTCTGGATCGTGGGCGGGACGCTGGAGCGCTCCTGGGGCAGCCGGACCTTCGCCCGCTTCTTCGCGGGCGTAACCGCAGCCACATCGGTGGGGATTTGGGTCGGGAGCCTCCTGCTCAGCGCCCTGGGGCTGGAGCCGTGGCTCGACATCTCGTTGAGCGGTCTGTGGCTTCCGCTGGCGGGGCTCACGGTCGCCTGGTGCCTCCTCAACCCCGATCAGGTCGTGCTGCTGGGCTTCGTGCTCCCGATCCCGGGTCGGGTGCTGATGTGGCTCACGATCGCGTTCGTGTACTTCGGGTTTGCGATGGGATATCGCATGCCGTGGCTGGCCTTCTTCGCGCTCTCGGGGGTGGGGGTCGCCTACGCGTACACCCAACGGCGTTTGCAGTATCGCTCACGCCCTCGGGTCCCCCGACCGCCGACGCCCCTCGAGCGGGCCGTGGACTGGGCGCTCTTCCGCTGGGAGCGATTCAAACGGAACGTCCTGAGGCCAAGGAGGCGAAGGTGAGGGCTTCGAACGTGCGACGGGCACTCCTGCGGGGATATGTGGCTTGGGAACGTCTCGGACCCCGGCTGTGGAAGGTCTACGCCTGGGGGCTCCTCCTCGCCCGCGGGGCGGAGCTCCTCGTGGGCAGACCCTACATCGCGATCTACGCCGCCGACGGGCTCTTTTGGGGAACCCGAGCGCTGGAGGCCGGGACGCTCCTGGGGCTCTTCTTGTACGCGTACCGCCGCCCCTTCCTGACCCCCTTCTTCTGGAAGGTGTGGTGGATCGTCTACATGTACTTCTTCGGCGTGGGGATCCTCATCGGCATTCACCGCTATTCCCCCTTCTGGATCAATTCCTTCGTCCTCGCGCTGCCGGAGTACATCGGGGTGTTCCTGTACGCGTTCCGCGCCCGCGAGATCTGGGGCGATCGCGTCCCCCGGCCCGCTCCTCCCTCTGCTCCCGCCCCCGCCTCGGATCCCGACGCTTCTTCCGCTCCCCCTGCTACGGACCCGAGCGGAGGAACGCCTCCGCCAGAGCGAAGTCGAGATCCCGACAGATGACGAAGACGAGTTGGCAGGCGATCTCCCGCGCGGCCTCGAGGGGGAGGACCCCTTCGCAGCCGAAGCACGTGCCTCGCCAGCGGAGGCTGAATTTGTCCAACCAGAGCACGAACAGGGGAAGCCCCGAAACGACCGGAGCATCCCTCACCTCTTGGAGGAGGATTCGCAGGAGATCTGGGTCTTGTCCCCTCGAGAGCGCGTAGACGAGCACGCGCAGGGAGGAGCTGAGGGCTTCGAAGGAGAGGTTCGGAGCGTATTTCCACACCCGGAGGATCTCCTTGGCCCAGTAGGCAGCACTTCGTTCGTCATCGAGGGTAAACCTTCCGTACTCCACCAAGGCGAGGAGGGGCTCCCGGCGGGACGGGGAAGCCTCCGGCTTGTAGAGTGCCATGTCGAGATAGGCGGTCGGGCCGTTCGGTCGGAAGGAGAGGTTCAGCGAGACAACCCTCCACTGCTTCTTCGAGAGGATCTGCACAACCCGCAGGATGCGGGCACAACGATAATCCTCGAACGTCTCGAGGCGTGTAATAAAAAAGGCGAACTCTCGATAGCAATCGAGGACGAACTCCCGGGCGTCGGGAAGCGTCTGGGGGGAGAGCTCCGGGCCCTGGCGGGCGAGGTTCTCTAAGAGCGCTGCGAACCGACAGTTGAGGATGCGGGACTTCTCGTATCCAAGGTCAAGGGTTAGCAACACCGTCCGAAGGGTGCGGACGATCTGGGCGTCCAACTCCTCCAGGAGGGCGGGGTCGGCATGGGGGAGGAGGCGGGCCAGGGAGAGGAGCTGGCTCTGTCGACAGGCCGTCGCCGTTCCCAGCTCGAAGGCCACCCCCAGCCCGAGGATGAGGAGCACGGCGATGAGAATCGTTCGGAAGACTCCTCTCATGGCGCTCACCCCTCAAGGATGCTGACAAAATGGGCTTGGAAATGTCAAGCCCCGGACGTCTTACGCGTTCTCCTCCTTCGACGCCTCCCGCAGCCTCCTCCGCAGCTCCTCCCACCGCTCGAGGCGCCTGCGGATCTCCCGCTCGAAGCCCCGCTCCGTCGGGCGATAATATACGCGATCCCTCAAGGATTCGGGCATCGAGTTCATGGGGGTAACCCCCTCCTCGTAGTCGTGGGCGTACTCGTACCCCCGCCCGTAGCCCAGCTCCTTCATGAGCTTCGTGACGGCGTTGCGGATGTGAAGGGGGACGGGCTCCCGGCGCGTCTCCTCCACGTCGCGGCGGGCCTCTCCGAAGGCCTTGTACACGGCGTTGCTCTTGGGGGCCGTGGCCAAATACACCGTCGCTTCGGCCAGCGCCAGCTCCCCTTCGGGGCTGCCCAGGAAGTCGTAAGCGTCTTTCGCCGCCAGCGCGATTTGCAGGGCTTGGGGGTCGGCCAACCCCACGTCTTCTACGGCCATCCGCACCAGTCGTCTCGCGAGGTAGAGGGGATCTTCCCCGGCGGCGAGCATCCGGGCGAGCCAGTAGAGCGCGGCGTCGGGCTCGGAGTTGCGCACCGCCTTGTGCAGCGCCGAGATCAAGTTGAAGTGCTCCTCCCCCGCCTTGTCGTAGAGCGGCGTCTTGCGCTGCAGCGCGTTCCGGACGTCTTCTGCGGAGATCGTGGAGCCCCCGCAGAGGTCCGCGGCCAGCTCCAGGAGGTTTAAGGCCCGGCGGGCATCCCCGCCGCACGCGTCCGCGATGAACGCCTCCGCTTCCTCGGTGAGCGCGAGTCGGCGCTTCCCCAGTCCGCGCTCCTCGTCCGCCAGCGCCCGGCGCACGATCGTGCGGATCTCCTCGGGCGCGAGGGGCTGGAGCACGAAGACCTGCGAGCGGGAGAGCAGCGCGGCGATGACCTCGAACGAGGGGTTCTCCGTCGTGGCTCCTACCAGAATTACGGAGCCCTCCTCCACGTAGGGCAGGAAGACGGCCTGCTGGGCCTTGTTGAAGCGATGGATCTCGTCGACGAAGAGGAGGTCGCGGGTTCCGTAGGATTGAAATCGAGAACGGGAGCGCTCCATCGCCCGCTGGACGTCTTTGATGGAGGCGCGCACGGCGCTGAAGGGGACGAACTCGGCCTCGTAGTGCCGGGCGATGATCCGGCCCAGGGTGGTCTTGCCCGTCCCGGGCGGACCCCACAGGATCAGGGAGCGCACCCGGCCCTCCTCGATCATCCGCCGCAGGGGCTTTCCTTCCCCGACGAGGTGCTCTTGCCCCACGAACTCCTCTAGGGAGCGGGGCCGCATCCGCTCGGCCAGCGGGGCCTTCGGCTTCTCTTGACGGAACAGCTTCGTTTGGTCCACGTTCGACGTCGTGCGTGTGATTTCGTACCATTCTATCCGGACCTCCGGATAGCCGCCAAGGGCTCCGCAAGGGCGGTTAGTGTCGGCATCGGCATGGGAGCGGTCGGGGCTTCCCCGCGGATTGACGCCGTCCTTGTCGGCTGCTATAGTTGTGCCGATATATCGCTAGCGACATAATCCCGAAGTACAGGAGGTGGCAACGATTCAACGCGGCTTTCTGAAGTACTACTTGCTGAAGCTCCTTAGCGAGGAGCCGCTTACGGGCTACGGCCTCATGAAGCGCATCGAGGAGGAGACGGGCTTTTGGAAACCCTCCACCGGCTCTGTGTACCCCCTTCTCCAAGCGTTGGAGGAGCAGGGTTGGGTCACCCAGGAGGGAGAGGCGGAGCGTAAGGTCTACAAGCTCACGGAGGCCGGGCACAAGGCGTTAGCAGAGGCGCACCACGCCAAGGAAGAGCTTCTCGACGGCCTCCAGCGAGCCTTCGAGATCTTCCGGCGTGTCTTCGGCGTCGAGGAGGTCGAGCCCGTTCACAGCCGTCTGCGCAGCTTGCTGCGGGGGGAGTCGCTGGGGTCCGATCGCATTCCCAAGGCCCTCCAATCCCGAGTCGTCCTGTTGCGGCATGTCCTGTTGAGCTTGCCCTATGAAGAACTCTCCTCCGAGGAGCTGGATGCGATAAACCGTGTGCTGGAGGACACGCTGAATCGACTGAGCCCCTTTATCGAGCCCTGATCCGGACGCATGAACCCTCAACAGAAGAAGCAGCTCTTCGTGCTGTTCCTCACCCTCTTGGTGGTGATGATCGGCTTTGGGATTATCCTGCCGATCATGCCGTTTTACGCGCAGAGCCTGGGAGCCACCGCGACCCACCTGGGCTTGCTCTTCGCTACGTACTCCCTGATGCAGTTTCTCTTCTCCCCCCTGTGGGGCAGGCTCTCGGACCGGGTGGGGCGCAAGCCGATCTTGTTGGTGGGGTTGGCGGGTATGGCGGTCTCCTTCGTCCTCTTTGGGTTCGCTCAAACGTTGTGGATGCTCTTCGCCGCCCGCCTCTTGGGGGGGCTCCTCTCCTCGGCTGTGCTCCCTACCGCTATGGCCTACGTGGCGGACTCCACCGGTCACCGGCACCGCGGCAAGGGGATGGGGTTGATGGGGGCCGCTATGGGATTGGGGATGATCTTCGGGCCGGCGATCGGGGGGTTCCTAGGGGCCAACCCCACCGTCCCGTTTCTGGTGGCGGCGGGCCTTGCCCTGTTGGTGGTGGGCTTTGCCGCCGTCTTCCTCCCCGAGTCGTTGGGGCGGGAGGTCCGAGACCGCATCCGATCTCAGTCCCAATCCCAACCGCCAGGGAGCGTGCACACCCGGGTCCTTCGGGAGCTGAGGGGGCCGCTCGGTCCGCTGCTGGGGCTGAGCTTTCTCAGTCAAGCCGCCTTTGCTAGCATGTTTGGAACGTTTGCCCTCTTCACGGAGGCCAAGCTCGGGTTCGGCGAGGCCCAGATGGGAGCCGTGTTTGCCGTCATGGGGTTGGTGGGTGCCTTGGGCCAAGGGATCCTCGCGGGGCGGGCCATCGCTGCCTGGGGCGAGGAGCGGGTCACGCAGATCGGGCTCCTCGTGAGCGGCGTGGGGTTCTGGAGCCTACTCCTCTCGTACGATCTCGTAAGCCTCCTGGTCCTTGCGTCCGGGATGGGCTTGGGCGGGGCGTTGATCACCCCTGCGATCTCCGCCTTGCTCTCGAAGCGCACCCCGCCCGAACGCCAGGGGGCGATCCTCGGCGTGTTCCACTCCTTCCAGAGCTTGGGCCGCATCGCAGGACCTTTGGGAGGAGGACTCGTCTTCGACCTGCTGGGATACGCCTTCCCCTACGTGCTGGCGGGAGGACTCTTCTTGTTCCTGGGCCTCACTGCCAACCTCTTCACGCGGTCCCAAGGGACGGGGGCTCGGTCCGCGCCCTCTCCCTCTTCCTCCCCCGCCTCGTGCGCTTCGCTGGACCGTTCCTATCCGCCCGACCGCTCCTGAGGTGTTGAGCGCCTTCCCTCTCGCCTTGGCCTCGGATCTCCCGTATACTCCCGATACGATCCCGGCCTGCTCAGGGCCCGGGCAGCACAAGCATTGGGAGAAGGAGGTTACAAACCATGGCAATGCGTACTGGCAAGCGGTCCCCGGCGCTGCTGGCCGTTGCAGCGATCGTCGGGGTGCTCCTTCTGGGGCTAGCAGGGGACCTCTCCCCCTCCTCCGGGAGGGCCACGGCTCAGGAGGCTCCCCCCCTGGACGAGTTCGTCGCCGACATGAAGAGCGATGAGGGGCTCTTCCCCGTTTACGTCAACGATCGCGACCAGGTGTTCTTCGAGATCCGTGAGGAGAACTTCAACCGGGACTTCCTCGTCGTGGTGCAGATCGCTCGGGGGATCGGGGAGTCGTTCCTGCTCACGGGGTTCCCCCTGGAGACCCAGATGGTCACCTTCCGGCTGCGCAAGGATCGCATCGAGTTGGTGGCCCGCAACCCCCTCTTCCGCGCCCGAGAGGGGACCCCTCAGGGCCGCATGGTGGAGCGAGGCTTTCGGGAGAACGTCCTCGCCGTCTTCCCCGTGGCGGCGGCGCAGCCGGAGGAGGGACGATACTTGATCGAGGTTACCCGCTTCTTCCTGAAAGACCCCGGTCTGGCGCCCGTGCTGCCGTTCCTCTACGGGGTGGGGTTCCGAATCGATCCCAACCGCTCCTCGTTCGTATACGCCAAGAGCTTCCCGGAGAACGTGGAGCTGGAGGTCGACCTCACCTACGCCGCCTCGCGGGCCTTCCCCAGCCGGACGCTCCCCGACCCGACGAGCCTGCCCGTTGCGATCCACTACAGCATCCTCCGGCTTCCCGAGGAGCCGATGAAGCCCCGTCTGGCGGACGACCGGGTCGGGTACTTCGTGACGACCTATAAGGACTACGATCGCCAGGGGGGCCGCACGGGGATCGTGCGGATCGTCAACCGATGGCGGCTGGAGAAGAAGGACCCCTACGCCCCCCTCTCCGAACCGGTCAAGCCCATCGTCTTCTACCTGGAGGACACGATCCCGGAGGAGCTTCGGCCCTACGTCAAGGAGGGGGTGGAAGCGTGGAACAAGGCCTTTGAGGCGGCAGGGTTCAAGAACGCCATCCGCGCGGTCGACGCCCCCGACGATCCGGACTTCGACCCCGGAGATGCTCGCTACTCGACCATCCGCTGGGTCCCCTCGGTGACGTCGGTCTTCGCCATCGGGCCCTCGGACGTGGATCCCCGCTCCGGAGAGATCCTGAACGCGGACATCCTGGTGGTGGCCGACTGGGTCCGAGCCCTTACGGGCCAGCGTGACCTGTTGGCCCACGTGCGCAGCCCCCTGGACTTCCTGCGACAGGAGGCCGAAGCCTTACGGCTGGCGTACCGGCTCAACCCGGACTACGCCCGCCGTCTCTGCGCCTACGGGGCCTCCTTGCTCCCTTACTTCGTGACGTGGCGGCTGACGTTGATCGCCGATGGGGTGATCGATGCCGACGAGCCGGTGCCCTTGGAATACGTAGGGGCCGCCATCCGCGAGGTCGTCATGCACGAGGTCGGGCACTCGTTGGGGTTGCGACACAACTTCAAGGCCAGCATAGCGATCCCCTTCGACAAGCTCCACGACCCGGACTACACCCGGCAGTACGGCGTGAGCGCCTCCGTGATGGACTACAACCCCCCGAACATCTCCCCCGATCGCGACGCGCAGGGGGAGTATTACAACTCCACGGTGGGCCCCTACGACGTCTGGGCGATCCAGTGGGGCTACATGCCCGTAGGCAACGAGACCCTCGATCGCCCTCATCCCCGGCTTCAGGCCATCGCTCAGGAGCACGCCCAGAAGGAACACTTCTACGGCACGGACGAGGACGGCTGGCTCTACCCGTACGCCCTGGATCCGTGGACGAACCAGTTCGACCTAGGCGGGGACCCGATCGCTTACTACAAGGGGCTGCAGCGGTTGACCGACCGGCTCTGGGCCGAGGTGGAGGAACGGTTGGTGGAGGAGGACGGCGAGCTCTGGCCGGTGCGCGGGGCCATCCATACCCTCCTCTACCAGCAGACTCAGGGGTACTTCTGGACGACGAAGTACATCGGAGGGGTCTACGTCACCCGGGCCCACAAGGACGACCCGGCCGGCCTCGTCCCCTTCCGGCCCGTCCCGGCCGAGGAGCAGCGCCAAGCGTTGCGGTTCGTCCTGGAGGCGTTCCGACCCGACATCCTCCGGGAGTTCCCTAAAGAGCTCTTGGACAAGGCTCCGCCCCCGCGTTGGTGGGATCGCTACTCCGGCTGGCGGTTCGGCACCCGCTTCACTTACCCCCTCCACGACGTAGTCACGGGCATGCGCGCCGCCTTGTTGGAGATCCTCTTCTGGCCGGAGCGCCTGGCCCGCATCCGGGACAACGCCTATCGCTCCGAGGAGCCGAATCCCTTTACCCTGGAGGAGCTCTTCCGGGGCGTGACCGACGCGATCTGGCAGGACGTGCTGGTCGGCCTTCCCTCTGCGGACTCCTTCCAGCGCGCCCTCCAGAGCCTCTACCTCGACCGGCTGCTGCAGATGGCCGTTCCCGAGGGCTCTCCTGCGGGAGAGCGATCGTCCCGCCTCCCGGCTCCCTCCGCCGCCTCCGTCCCCCTAGGCCTTCCGGGCTCGAACGCGCTTCCCTCGACGGACGCGCCCTTCGGTTTGGGGATCGAGCGGGATCCCTGGCTCGAGGCCTACGGGGGGGCTGGCACCGATCCCATCGCTCTCCACCCCAACCCGGCCTTTGTCGCCCCACGCGTGGACGAAGCGCGATCCCTCGCGCAAGCGGAGTTGGAGCGCATCGATCGGGCGATCGAGCAGGTGCTTGCAGAGGGGGTCTTCGACTCCACCCTGGAGGCACACCTCCGCGAGGCTCAACGTCGCATCGAGCGCGTTCTGGGTCGCTAAAGGGCATCGAGAGAGGGACGGAGGACGGGGCAAGGGCGATCGTCTGCGCCCTTGCCCCGTCCCTTTAAGCGTCCTTTTAGCGGAACAGCCAGAGGAGAAAGCCGATATAGCCCAGAAGGAGCAATGCTCCTTCCCAGCGTTCCACGCGGGGGCGTGATCCTATGCCCAGGAGCGGGAGGAGCGCGAAGGAGAAGAGGAGCATGAAGGGGATTTCGCGGGTGAGCCAGGCGGGCAGGATCGGGAGAGGGTGGACGAGGGCTACGATCCCTACGACGCTCAGGAGGTTGAAGATGTTGCTGCCGACGATGTTTCCTACGCTGATGGCCATCTCGCGCCGCAGCGTTGCCACCACGGTGGTCGCAAGCTCCGGCAGGGAAGTGCCTACGGCGACCAGCGAAAGGCCGATCACGCCTTCCGAGACCCCGAGCGCTCGGGCGAGGGTCACCGCGGAGTCCACCAGCAACCGCGCCCCCCCCAACAGCACCAGGAGGCCTCCCAACGCCAAGAGGGCGTTGATTCCCACCGCTCTCCCCTTGCCCTCGCGCGCCGGAACGGGCCGTTTGGGGCTGTCCTCGTCGAGGAGTCCCTCGGCCCGGTAGATGTACATCAGCCCGAGGAAGACGCCGAGGGCCACGACCAACACCCCTCCGTCGAGGCGGCTGATCTGCCCGTTGAGGGCCAGCCCGTAAAAGAGCAGGGAGATCACGAGCATAAAGGGCACCTCTCGGCGGACCAAGGAGGAGCGCACCTCGAGCGGGCGCAGCAGCGCGGCGATGGCCAGGATGAGCCCGATGTTGGCTACGTTGCTCCCTACCACGTTGCCCACGGCCAGGTCGGGTGTGCCCCTTAGAGCGGCCAGCAGGCTCACGGCCAGCTCGGGAGCCGACGTGCCGAACGCCACCAGCGTCAGGCCGATGACCCAGCGGGAGATCCCGAGGAGTTCGGCGAGCCGAGCCGCCCCGCGCACGAACCCCTCGGCGCCGAGATAGAGCCCCCCCAGCCCGAGCAGAAACCCTACCCCTTCGAGGAAGAGCTCCGTGTCGGTCATGATGGGTGAGGGACCGAGCCGGGGGACAAGGGACGGAACGGGGGTCCGGTCAGCTCTACGGCTCGACTTCGTACGGCAAGAGGGCCATAACCCGAGCCCTCTTGATCTCACGGCTTACGCGGCGCTGATGCTTAGCACAGAGCCGGCTGACCCGCCGGGGCAGGATCTTCCCCAAGCGGTTCATGTAGCGCCGAAGCTCCTCCGGACGCTTGTAGTTGAGCTGGATGTTGTGCTTGCATACCTCACAGACTTGGCGTCGTTTCCTACGCATGGATCTCAAAACGGAACCTCCTCTTCTCCCTCCGAGGGGGTCTCATGGGGTCTCGAACGGGATGTAGGGGGCGGCGGCGCGGGCGCGGCCGCGTCGGCCGGAGGGATCGACGATTCGGAAGCGCTCGGATAGGCTTCCTCGTCCCCCCTTGTGCCGGCCCCGGGAGCCCCCAGGAACTGCACGGTATCCGCTACCACCTCTACGACCTTGCGGCGCTCGCCCTCCTCGGTCTCGAAGGAGTCGATGCGCAAGCGCCCTTCCACGGCGACCAAACGCCCCTTGGCCAAGTACTGAGCACAGTTCTCCGCCTGGGCCCCCCACACCACAATGGGGACGAAGGTCGTCTCCTCCTGGAGGTTTCCCTCGCGGTCGCGCCAGCGCCGGTTGACGGCGATGGCAAAGCGCGCTCGCGCCGTTCCCGCTTGGGTGTAACGGAGGTCTGGGTCGTCCGTTAGGTTCCCGATCAGGATGACACGGTTAAGCCCTGCCATAGCCTTCTCCCCTCCCTCTCTGCGGAGCGAACCCGAACCTCCGTCCCGCCCGGAGGGCCCTGCGCCGGATGCCCGTTACGAGGATCCTACCTCCGCTTCCGATCCCGATCCCGATCCCGCCGTGCGCGCCGGGATCCGCCTCTCCCGTTCCTCCTCCTCTTCCAAGCGCACGACTTGGTAGCGCAGGACGTCCTCGTCCAGCTGAAAGCGCTCATCGAGGGTGGGGAGCTTGTTCGGATCGATCGTGAACGTCATGAGCACGTAGTAGCCCCGGTCGTAGTGGTCGATCTCGTAGGCGAAGGTACGCAGGCCCCACTCGTCCACCTCGTGGACTTCTCCCCCGCTCTCCGCGATGACTTGTTCATACTTTTGTACGATCCGGGGGTACTCCTCTTCCCGATCGACGTCGGGTCGGATGATGTAGAGCACCTCATACGTCCGTTCCTGTACTGATTTCAGCGCAAATCACCCCAGCCAAAGCGTTCTCGATGCGGTATACGCAGTATAGCCGAACGCACAGGAGATCTCAAGCTCTGAGCAGCTTCCGAATAGCCCATCGCCTCGAGCGATCTGTCGTGTTAGGCCTCCCTGCCGTGGAGGGGCCTTGGGTTTAGCGAGCGCCTCAGGCTGCTCGGCTTGGACCTCTGTCCTTTTCCCCTTCCCGGGCATCTTGAGAGGCCTCGATCATCGCAGCTAATCCCCCCAGAACGCTCGAAAGCTCCACGGGCATGAAGATCTTCGTCGCCTGCCCCTGCGCGATGCCCGCCAGCGCTTCCAGGTATTTGAGGGTGATGAGCTCGCTCGTGGGGCGTCCCTCGTGAATCGCTTGGAAGACGGTCTTGATCGCCTGGGCCTCGCCCTCGGCGATGGCGATCTTCTGGTACTTCTCCGCGTCGGCCACCTTCTGGATCGCCTCCGCCTGCCCTTCGGCCTGTAGAATGGCCGCCTGCTTCTGGCCTTCGGCCTTGGTAATTTCCGACTGACGGATCCCCTCGGCCTCCAGGATGAGCGCCCGCTTCTCCCGCTCCGCCTTCATCTGCTTGGACATCGCCTCGGTGATGTCCACCGGCGGGTCGATCCGCTGGATCTCCACCCGGGTGACTTTGACCCCCCACTTGTCCGTGGCCTCATCCAGGATCTGCCCCAGCGCCGCGTTGATCTTCTCCCGCGAGGTGAGCGTCTCGTCCAGGTTGAGGTCCCCGATCTGGTTGCGGAGGTTCGTCTGTGCCAGCTTGGTGACGGCTACGTTGAAGTCCTCCACGTTGTAGACGACCTTGACGGGGTCGATCACCCGGTAGTAGACGACGGCGTCCACCTCGACCACGACGTTGTCCTCGGTGATGACCCGCTGGGGCGGGACGTCGATGACCCGCTCGCGCATGTCCACCTTGACCATCTTGTCGATGATCGGCCAGATCAACCGCAACCCGGGATCGGCGGTGTGGTGATACTTCCCCAAGCGCTCCACCAAGCCGCGCTCGAAGGGGCGCACGATCCGCACCGCCGACCCGACGATGAACGCCGCGAAGACCAACAGCAAGATCAGAGGCCACATCGCTTCCATGGGGACACCTCCTCGTTACGATAGATGTCTTTCATAGCGCCACCAGCTGTAGACTCGGGCGACCGGGGCGAGAAAGGCCAGGATGAGCCATAGGGCTCCGACGACGATGCCTTTCGTGAAGAGGTACGGGGCAAAATAGAATCCGAACACCACGCCTACAACGGCGGCAAAGTTCCCGCTGAAGCCGTTGATCGGGTAGTTATACGTGAAGATCGTCCGAAAGCCTTTCAAGGTCTTGGCATAACATGGGCTATGGAAGGGACGC
>Ga0256839_1001121_pt1 | contig 33291 bp, 27 predicted proteins | sample 354166metaG_FD_185968 | JGI IMG/M metagenome (GOLD analysis project Ga0256839, IMG submission 185968) | Hydrothermal vent microbial communities from Mid Atlantic Ridge, Atlantic Ocean - 354-166 | ecosystem: Environmental > Aquatic > Marine > Hydrothermal vents | place: Atlantic Ocean: Mid...
GGAGACGACCGGCGCACGAAGGTCGCTTTTCTGCTGGTGGACGGCCTCGCCCTGGACCAATGGATCGCCTTGCGCGAGGTGCTCGGAGAGCTGGATTCGAAGCTGCGGTTCCGTGAGAACGCCGTTTTCGCCTGGATTCCCACCATCACCTCGGTTTCCCGGCAGGCCGCCTTTGCCGGCAAGCCGCCGATCTACTTCCCGGCGAGTATCCATACTACAGACAAGGAGCCGGGCCTTTGGACGCAGTTCTGGGTCGATCAGGGGCTGACGCAGCATGAGGTGGCTTACGCCAAGGGGCTGGGCGACGGGGACCTGGACGAGGTCTCCGAGCTACTGAGCCGGCCCAGGCTACGTGTCGTCGGGCTGGTCATCGACAAGGTCGACCGGATCATGCACGGCATGGAGCTGGGTGCGGCGGGCATGCACAACCAGGTTCGGCAATGGGCCAGGCAGGGATTCATGCGGGACCTTCTCGGCCTGCTTCAGACCCAAGGTTTCCAGGTCTACCTTGCCTCGGACCACGGCAACATCGAGGCGAGAGGCGTAGGGCGGCCTGCCGAAGGGGCGGTCGCGGACCTGCGCGGCGAGCGCGTGCGTGTCTACTCCGATCCCAGGCTCAGGGCTCAAATCAAGGAGCGATTCCCGGAGTCCTTGGAGTGGCCCTCGGTGGGCCTCCCAGAGGACTACCTCGCCCTCATCGCTCCGAACCGGGCTGCTTTCGTGCGGGCGGGTGAAACCCTTGTCGGTCATGGAGGCATTAGTGTCGAGGAACTACTCGTCCCTCTTGTCCAGATCGATAGGAGGGACCGATGAACAGTCGCCTGACCCAGATCGGTTTCAGCCAGCGGGTTCGTCTTGAATGGCTGGAGAGAACGGCCAACCTGGTGCTTGCCGGAAACGACGAGGCGTCCATCTACAACGCCCTCCAAGAGCTGCTCGAAGACAAGCTGTCTGTCGGCGGGAATGCCAAACGCGGCAATCGGGAGAAGGTGATCACCATCCTGATGAAGATCTGGGTCCGCCCCCCGCGCGACCTCCATCCCCTTCAGCGGGAAGGCCTCAAGCTTCTCTCACACCTGCCGCGTGAGGACCATATCGCGGTCCACTGGGGCATGGCCATGGCGGTTTATCCGTTCTGGGGGGGCGTAGCAGCCCATGTGGGGCGATTGCTCAGACTCCAGGGAACGGCCAGCCACGCCCAAGTGCGCCGTAGGATTATGGAGCAACATGGGCAACGCCCGACGGTCAAAGATGCTGTTCGCCGTGTCCTTCGTTCCATGGTGGATTGGGGTGTGCTGAAAGACGCCAAGACACGAGATGCACAACACGCCGACGGCACGTATGTGCCTGGGCTTTCACTCGCCATAGCTCAGGTGGAGCTTATCGCCTGGTTGGTCGAAGCGGTTCTGCATTCCCTTCCAAATGGAACCCTGTATTGGCAAGAGATTAGGAACTCTTCCCGGATTTTTCCCTTCCACCTCCATCGGGTCCCTGCAGAACAGCTCCTCCATGCGTCCACGCGGCTCGAAATGGTGCGGCACAACCTAGACCAGGATCTTATCATGCTGCGTCGACCTCTTCTCAAGTTCAGGTTCCCAGTCCACTGAAATCCCAAGAAGTATCCATGGGTGGGCTTTCCACAACCGAGATAGAACCTTCAACGGGCCCTGGTACAGATATCACGAGGTGAAGGATCTCCTCACGTGTATACGTCTCTTCTTCCACAGAACATCTTCTCCTGATCAGGGCGATTGCCCTGCCCGAAGATATTGAAGATATTGGATACCCAACCCAGACCGCTCACAATTGTGGATGCTCTGCCGCGGTCCCAGAGGCGATTCAGATGCCCCTCGGAGAATTCCCCAGCAAATGTGCTGCCAGATCTTTGACCACCAGCGTAGACCCCCACCCCCCACGTTTGGACAAGGGCCCCTCTCCCGGGTACACTAGACCCGCGGAGCCGCCGGGAACGTCCAGGGGAGCCCCGGGACCGGGGAGAACACGCCCATGCACCACGAGACCGTGGCCGTCGTCGACTACGGCAGCCAGTACAGCCAGCTCATCTGCCGCCGCATCCGGGAGGCCCAGGTCTACGCGGCCCTGATCCCCTGGGAACAGGCCCAGACACGCCTGCCGGACCTGCCCCTGAAGGGCATCGTCCTCTCCGGCGGGCCGGCCAGCGTCTACGAGCCGGACGCCCCCACCCTGCCCCCAGCCGTCCTGGACGCCCAGGTGCCTGTCCTGGGCATCTGCTACGGCCTCCAGCTTCTGGCCCACACCCTGGGCGGCCACGTGGTCCCCAGCCAGGAACGGGAGTACGGCCCGGCCACCCTCCAGGTGGTGGCCGACAGCCCCCTCTTCCACGGCCTTCCCCGCCGCCAACCGGTATGGATGTCCCACGGCGACCGGGTGGACGCGCTGCCGCCCGGCTTCCACGCCCTCGCGCGGAGCGAGAACTCCCCCTTCGCGGCCATCGCAGACGAGACCCGGCAGCTCTACGGGCTCCAGTTCCACCCCGAGGTGGCCCACACCCCCCACGGCCGGCAGCTCCTGGAGAACTTCGTCCTGCGCATCTGTGGCTGTCGGCAGGACTGGACCCCGGGGAACTTCATCCAGGAGACCGTCCAACAGATCCGGGAGAGCGTGGGCCCGGAGGGCTACGCCGTCGCCGGGCTGAGCGGCGGCGTGGACAGCGCCGTGGCCGCGGCCCTGGTCCACCAGGCCATCGGCGACCGCCTCACCTGCATCTTCGTGGACCATGGCCTGCTCCGGGCCGGCGAGGCCCAGGAGGTGGTGGAGACCTTCCAGCAACACATGGGCATGCGCCTGGTGCCGGTGGATGCCCGGGAGGAGTTCCTGCAGGACCTGGTGGGGGTGGAGGACCCGGAGGAGAAGCGCAGGCGCATCGGCCACCGCTTCATCCGGGTCTTCGAGGCCGAGGCCGCCCGCCTGGCCGCGGCCCAGGCCATCCACCGGCCGGGGTTCCTGGTCCAGGGCACCCTCTACCCCGATGTCATCGAGTCGGCCTCCAGCCAGGATACCCCCACGGCCCGGACCATCAAGACCCACCACAACGTGGGCGGCCTTCCCCAGGACATGGCCTTCCGCCTCATCGAGCCCCTGCGGATGCTCTTCAAGGACGAGGTGCGCCGGGTGGGCGAGGCCCTGGGGCTGCCCGAGGAGATCGTGTGGCGCCACCCCTTCCCGGGCCCTGGGCTGGCCATCCGCATCCTGGGCCAGGTCACCTGGGAGCGGCTGGAGACCCTCCGCCGGGCCGACGCGATCTTCCTGGAGGAACTGCGGGCCGGGGGCCACTACCGGCGGACCAGCCAGGCCTTCGCGGTGCTCCTGCCCGTGCGCAGCGTGGGCGTCATGGGCGACGGCCGCACCTATGCCCACGTGATCGCGCTCCGGGCGGTCACCACCGAGGACTTCATGACCGCGGACTGGGCCCGGCTGCCCTACGAGCTCCTGGCCCGGGTGGCCAACCGGATCGTGAACGAGGTGGACGGGGTGAACCGGGTGGTGTACGACATCAGCAGCAAGCCGCCGGCCACCATCGAGTGGGAATAGCACAGGAACGGAGGTATGCTCCGCCTCTTTCGGGTCGTCCTGCCCATCCTGGCCTTCCTGGCCCTCTTCCCCCTCTACACCCGCTACAAGGCCCAGGCCGGCCCTGTCCCCCCGGGCGTCCACCTGGCCGGCCTGGAGCTGAGCCGGGTGAAGGACCCCGCCGCGATCCGGGAAGCCCTGGAGGCCCGCTATCGGGAGCCCATCGCGGTCTACTACGGCCAGGAGCGGCTCATCCTGCTCCCCCAGGAGGTGAGCTTCCAGATCGATGTGGAGGCCATGCTCCAGGAGGCCGGCCAGTACCTGCAGGGGCCGGACTTCGTGGACATCGCGCTGCGCTACCTCCTGGGGCTGGAGCAGCGCCGCCGAGACGTGCCTCTCCGCTACCGGTACGACGAGGACCGGCTCCGGGCCTGGCTGGCCCAGGTGGCCGAGGAGTACGACCGGGGCCCCCAGCCGGCCTACGCCCGCCCCCCCCAGTGGGAGTGGCAGGACACCGGCCAGGTGGACACGGCACCGGCCGGCTACGCGGGCATCTACCGCCAGGACTGGCGGTGGACCCCGGGCGCGCCGGGCCAGACCCTGGACCTGGAGGCCAGCATCCCCAGGGTGTTGGCCGCGCTGGCCAGCCCCGATGCCCGGGCCGCCCGCCTGGTGGTGGAGGAGACGCCCCCCCCGCCCCCCCAGATGGCCGATCTGGCCGCGGTGCTGGACACCTACACCTCCGACTTCCCCGGCTTCGCCGCGATCTACGTCCAGGACCTGGTCACCGGCCAGGAGGCCACGGTGGACGTGGACGTGGCCTTCTCCGGCATGTCCACCATGAAGGTGGCCATCATCGCGGCCCTGTTCAGCCGCATGGACGGGGTGGAGAACCCGGACGTGGGCCAGTGGATGGACTACGCCCTGGGCGAGAGCAGCAACTTCGCGGCCAACCTGCTCCTGCGCTACCTGGGCGACGGCGACATCTACACCGGCGCCCGCCGGGCCACCCAGTTCCTGCGCCAGCTTGGCTACGCGAACTCCTTCATCCAGACCGGCTACGACGCGAAGACCCCCCTCCCCCCCATCCCCACCCAGGCCAACCAGCGCACGGACTGGAACACGAACCCCGACGCCCACCTCCAGACCACCCCCAGGGAGATGGGCCGTCTCCTCGCAGCGATCTACCGCTGCGCCCAGGGCCAAGGTCCCCTCCTCCGCACCTTCCGCGACACCATCCAGCCGGACGAGTGCCGCACCCTCCTCTTCTACATGAGCCACAACGAGTTCCAGGAGCTCATCTGGGGCGGCCTCCCCCGACGAGACCAGGTCTGGATCGTCCACAAGCACGGCTTCGTCAACGAGGCCCACAGCGACCTGGCCCTGATCCACGGGCCGGCCGGGCCCTACGTGTTGGCCGTCTACCTCTGGCGGCCCGGGTGGATGGACTGGGAGACCAGCAACAGCACCATGAAGGCCATCAGCCGCATCGTCTGGCGCTACTTCGAGATGGTGGCCGAGCTCCAGGGCCGAGAGCCCGGCCCACCCCTGGTCCTGGAGCCACCGCCGAACTACGTGCCCCTGAAGGAGGAGTACCCCGGCCTGGCCGCGAACTACCGAGGCAACGGACAGCCCGAGTGAGGCGGGGCAGGGAAAAGGTGTCGGGGGCAGGGACCGACGCCCCGAAGGCCCGGTGCCCCCACAGCCATGCCACTGCCCGCCCCCTCCCGGGCCGTGGAGAACCGCCCAAGACCATCGAGGAGGACATCCCTCTGTGAGAGCCCGTATCCTGGCACTGACCCTCCTGCTGCTGGCCCTGGGGGCATGCGCCCCGCCCCCATCCCCGGGCACATCGGAACCGGAGGCCCGCACCCCAGAGCCCGGGGCCCAGCCCCTGCCCACTCAGCCCCCCGATCTGGCGCTCTTCGTCGCCCAGCTCCAGGACGCCCTCCTGGAACGGAAGTGGGAACAGGCCGCGGACCTCATGGCCCCAGGCTTTGTCATCGGCTACTGGCGCGACCAGGTCTACCCACCGGTGGATCCTGCCCAGGCCGTGGGGCACATCCGCACCTTCCTGCTGCCCGGGGGCCCCCCCAGCTTTCCCGAGCCCGACGCGCCCCTGGCCGTCATGGTGGGGAACCGGGATCCCCTCTCCCTGTGGGCGCCGGAGCTGAACGTGGTCCACCTGCTCTACAGCCGCGGGTGGGGCGAGGACGCCCTGGGCGAGGCCCTGCTGGCCATCGGCCAAACCGAGGACGGCTACCGATGGGTCGGGGTGCTGGCCGCGCCCCGGGGATTCGGCCGGCTGGAGTAGCCGAGACCGTCCGCCCCCGCCCTCTGGACCGCCCACACGAGGGGCCTGGGCTCCCCGGGGTCCAACAGGGACGTTGCCCCCTCATGCCCCACGTCCCACCGCCTCCAGAGCTCCTGAGGCGTCCCATAGGATCCCCGGTCCCACCCATCCGGCTGCTGCCCCTCCCCCTGGCCCTCCGCTGGCCGGACACAGCGGCCCGGGCCCAGGCGCCCAGCCCACCCCAGGCCGTGAGTTTTCCGACGCCTACTCCACCGTCATCAGTGGCCGGCCCTGGGCCCCCGACGAGCCCACAGTCCAGGCCATCCACGAGGACGGCGACGGCGTGTGGAGCCTCAGCCTGGAGCTGCCGGCCGCTACGCGTTCAAGGTGGCCCTGGATGGCTCCTGGGCCACCAACTACGGCCTGGATGGCCAGCAGGATGGCCCCAACGTCCTACCTGAACCCCGTCTCCGAGGCTCCCTCCAACCGGCGTGGCCGCGGAGGGAGCCCCCGGAGCCCCGAACTGGAGGAAGGCGAGGGAGCGGATCACTCCAGCCCTCGCCCGCCTGCCAGGAGCCGCGCCAGCCGCCTCTCCATCCGGACCCGCAGGCGCACGGCCACAGGCACGGCCAGGATCCGGCGCAGCGCGTCCGGGGGGAGATCGTCCCGGTAGGCGGCCTGGAAGAGCTCCAGCACCGTGACCCGTTCACCGGGGTACGGCTCCCAGCGGACCGGATCCCCGGCCTGGAGGGTGCCGGGGACCGACACCCGACAGTAGAACCCCGGCCGTTCCGCCTCTCGGAAGCGGCGGATGAACGCGGGCTCGTCCATGCGGGCCGCCAGTGTGCTGCAGGGGATCCGGGGGCCGGTGACCTCCAGGACTACGGACCCCACCTGGAGCCGATCGCCCACCGCAAAGGAGCTGCCCTCCAGCCCGTGTACCGTCAGGTTCTCGCCGAAGGTGCCGGGCTCCAGCGAACGCCCCAGCTCCTGGGCCCACCAGGCATAGTCCTCGCCCCCGTAGACGTAGACCGCCTGGTCCAGGCCGCCGTGGTGCTGGGTGTCGCAGACCGTATCGCCGGCCACCCCCTCCGGCGTGACGGCCACCGCTCCGGCGACCGGCTCCTTGAAGATGCCGGTGAGGCCACGGAAATCGTGCCGGGCCAGATACCGGGGCCGTCCTGCGTTGACGCTGATCAGGTGCATGCGATCACACTCCTGGAAAGGACCGGCCACCCCCTGGTCCGTGGAGGTGGGCCCCGGAACGGCCGCGATAGGCCGGTTCACCGGGCCGACAAGGCCCAGGGAGCCGGGACCTGGCTCACGCTCCGCCCACCGGGTTGGGCCCGATGCGCTCCTCCCGGATCAGGGCCAACAGGTGGCGGCGGAGCTCCACGAACCGGGGCGAGGACTCCGTCTCCAGCAGGGAACGGGGCCGGGGCAGCTCCACGGCCACCTCGGCCTTCAGCCGGCCTGGCCGGGCGGTCATCACATAGATCCGATCCGAGAGGAGGATGGCCTCCTCCACGTCGTGGGTCACGAAGAGCACCGTGGTGCGATCCTCCTCCCAGATCCGCAACAACAGCTCCTGCATGAGGAGGCGGGTCTGGGCGTCCAGCGCGCCGAAGGGTTCGTCCATCAGGAGGAGCTGGGGGCGGTAGACCAGGGCCCGGGCGATGGCCACCCGCTGGCGCATGCCCCCGGAGAGCTGGGCTGGGTACGCGTCCTCGAACCCCTGGAGCCCCACCTGGTGGAGGAAATGGGACACCGCCTCCTCCTGGGCCTGTCGGGAGAGATCCTGTTTCTTCAGCGCGAAGCGGACGTTCTCCCGGACGGTGAGCCAGGGGAAGAGGGTGTAGCTCTGGAAGACCATGCCCCGGTCCGCGCCGGGGCCGGTGATCCGGCGGCCGTCCACCTGGATCTCGCCTCGGGTAAGGCGCTCCAGCCCGGCCACCATGCGGAGGAAGGTGGACTTGCCGCAGCCGGAGGGGCCGATCAGGGAGACGAACTCGTTGGCATGGATGTGGAGGCTCAGGTCCTCCACGGCCACCACGGCCTGGCCTCTGGGCCCCGAGCCGAAGACCTTCCACACGTGCTGGGCGAGGAGCTTGATGGGACGGCCCACGGGGCTACTCTCCCTGGCTTTCCCGGACCACCCAGGGAAAGAGCCATCGGTAGGTGAGCTTGAAGCTGTAGTCCGTCATCAGCCCCAACACCCCGATGACCAGGATCCCCAGGATGATGGTCTCCGTCTCCAGGAAACGCTGGGCCCGCATGATCCGATAGCCCAGGCCCACGTTGGCCGCCACCAGCTCGGCCACCACCAGGTAGGTCCAGGCCCACCCCAGGGTGATGCGGAAGGTGTCCCAGATGCCGGGCATGGCCGCGGGCAGGACCACGTGGAAGAGGACCTCCCGCCGGTTCAGGCCGAAGGTGTAGCTCACCTGGATCAGCTCGTAGCGGACGGTCTTCACGTTGTCCATGATCATCAGCACCTCCTGGAAGAAGGTGCCGATGAAGAGGATGATGAACTTCTGGGTGTCCCCGACCCCGGCCCACAGGATGGTCAGGGGGATGAAGGCCACGGCCGGCATGTAGCGCACCAGGTCGATGAAGGGCTCGAACAGCCCCTCGAAGAGGCGGAAGTTCCCCATCAGGATGCCGATGGGCAGGGCCACGGCCGTGGAGATGAGCCAGCCCACGGTGATCCGGTAGACACTGGCCGAGACGTCCTGCCAGAGAATGCCCTCCTGCACCTGGCGGACCAGCTCCTGGAGGACCGCGGCCGGGGGAGGCAGGAAGATGGGCGACACCAGGCCCAGCTCGGTGAGGAGCACCCAGCCCAGGAGAAACAGGCCGATGAAGCCCAGGCCCGCGCCCCAGTAGTAGCGGGCTGGGATGGCTCCTCGGATCTCCAACAGGGCCCGGGGACGGTCCGCATCCAGGGGAACGGTGGCCTCCCCGTTCTCGACGGTGGATGAGGTCATTGGGCCCTTCCTGGGATGGAGGTGTGCACGGCTGGATGCCAGAGAACGGGAGATGGGCGGTGGCCCGGGCCCACCGGAGGCGGTCCGGATGCCCCCGGCCCGGGCCCTCCGGGCAGCACGGTGCAGGCCATCGTCCCTCCAGCCCTACTCCAGGAACGCGGGATCGATCAGGGCATCCAGGTCGGGGATCTCCGAGATGAGGCCGATGCTCAGGGAGACCTCTGCCACGTCCTGGATGGTGTCCCGGAAATCGCCGGTGAGCTGCTCCCGGTTGGCGGCCAGGTCAAAGAACTCCACACCGTCGAAAGCGGTAGCCAGCTCCTGGGGATCGCTGCCCACGGCCCGGGAGATGATGGCCCGGCCCTCCTCGGGGTTCGCGTTGTAGAAGGCCATGGCCTCATCCCAGATCGCCAACAGGGCCCGGACGGTCTCGGGCCGTTCCTGGGCGAACTGGGCGCTGACGGCCAGCACATCGGAGATCAGGCCTGGCCGTTCCGCCGCGGTGTAGAGCAGGTGCAGGTCCGGGTTCTGGGCCCGGGCCTCGCTGATATAGGGCTCATAGGTCACCGCGGCCTCCACCCGCCCCGCGATGAGCGCGGCCCCCGCGTCCGAGGCGGGCATGGGCACCGGCTGGACGTCCTGGATGGACATCCCGTTCTGGGCCAACGCGTAGTGGAGCAGGAGATCGCTGGTGCTCCCCTCCTCGTAGGCCACGGCCACGCCCCTCAGGTCGGCGATGGCCTGGATGTCTGCCCCGGCCAGGATCGCGTCCGCCTCGTAGGAGGCGTCCTCCAACAGGACGATCCGGATCTCCAGGCCGTTGCCGAAGAGCTTGATGGCCGTGTGGGTGGCCAGGTTGGCCGCGTCCATGTCGCCGGAGGCCAGGGCCGCGTTCACGTCCTGGTCCTGGATGAACTCCACCAGCTCCACGTCCAGGCCGTACTTGTCGAAGAGGCCCCGCTCCTGGGCGATCCACCAGGGGCCGTAGCCGATCCAGGGCTGGGTGCCGATCCGAACTCTCTCCGAGGTCGTCGGGCCCGCCTGGCCCGACGAGGATGTGCCCGGTGGGGGCGGCGCCACCGCCGAACAGGCCGCCGCGACCAGGGCAAGGGCCAGGAGCCACACCAGGGCATGGATCCGATACCACATGTCGCAACCTCCTGAAGCAGGTGCATGGAATGGATGAAGGGTGCTCGGAATGGATCAAAGGGACGGAGTTGCCACAGCGCGTCCGGTTCGGAGGATAGAGACCATTGTACCGAGCGGCCCCCCAGGCGTCAAACCGATCCCCGAGAGCGTCGTGCACGACCATCCCGGAACCGGCCGAGGCATGGCGGCGGCCGTCCCGGGGGCGGTCCTCCACCGGATCCACGCCCGTGGGCAGCACCTCCCTGCCCGTCCCATTTGGCAAAACCGGGCTTTCCGTGGTTGAATGGGGGGTGTGCCGTCATGGCCCCCGACTGTCCACCCCCCATGGACAGATGCGTCGCCGTGCGCATCCAGACGGCCACATCGCTCGGCTTCTCCCGCTGGGGGCCATCGCCCCGGGGAACCCAGGCCATCCGAGGAGTCCAACCCAGGCGCGGGAACATCCGGTGACGAAAACCATGGAGGAAGCCCCAGAGCTCACCCCGGGGGTCGTCCACGTCTGGTACGCGGGGCTGACAGCCCATCCGTCCGAGCTGGTCCGCCACGAGGCGGTCCTGTCCTCAGACGAGTGGAGCCGGGTTCGCCGCATCCGGGATCCAGAGGCGGCCCGGCGCTTCGTGGTCCGCCGTGGGCTCCTGCGCCACCTGTTGGCCCGGTACCTGGGTGCGCCGCCCCAGGCGCTGGTCCTCTGCCAGGGCCGTCAGGGCAAGCCCGCCCTGGCAAGGCCCTGGAGCCAGCACAACCTCCACTTCAGCCTGTCCGACTCGGGCGATCTGGCCGTGTACGCGTTCGCGATCGGCCACCCCCTGGGCGTGGACCTGGAACGGCTGCGGCCCGTGGCCCGGGGGATCGCCCTGGCCCGACGTCACTTCAGCCCCGGGGAACAGACCTGGCTCCAGGCCCAGCCCCCGGAGCGATGGGAGGAGGCCTTCCTCCGCTGTTGGACCTGCAAGGAGGCCGTGGTCAAGGCCGTGGGCTCGGGCCTGACCGTGCCCCTGCAGGAGATCTCCGTGGCCCACTGGGAGGATCCACCCCGGGTGACGTGGCCGTCCCAGGAAGGGAGATGGCGGATCCAGCTCCTCGAATCGCCGCCGGGCTATCTGGCCGCGCTGGCCCTCCCCGCGGAGCGCCCCCTCACCCCCCAGGTCCACTGGGTGGAGGGGGCCTCGCTCCCGGAGTTCTCGGCCCAGGGCCCCTTGCCCCCGGGGAGATGATGGGGACGCGGCTCAGGCTGGGTGCAGGGCCTCCTCCAGAGCCCGGCCCTGCTCCTCTCGGAACTGCTGGATGTAGAGGCGATAGTAGTGTCCTCGGGCCCGGATCAGCTCCGGGTGGGTGCCCATCTCCACGATCCGGCCGTCCCGGATCACCACGATCCGATCCGCCCTGCGGACGGTGGAGAGCCGGTGCGCGATGATGAAGCTGGTCCGTCCCTCCAGCAGCCGCTCCATGCCCCGCTGGATCAGGGCCTCGGTCAGGGTGTCCACGCTGCTGGTGGCCTCGTCCATGATGAAGATGTCCGGGTCGGCCAGGACGGCCCGAGCCAGGCTGATGAGCTGTTTCTGGCCCACCGAGAGCAGGATGCCCCCCTCCCCCACGTCCGTGTCGTAGCCCTTCTCCAGTTGACAGATGAAGTCGTGGGCCCCCACGGCCCGGGCCGCGGCCTCCACCTCCGCGTCCGTCGCGTCCAGCCGGCCATAGTGGATGTTCTCCCGGACGGTGCCGGAGAAGAGGTGGGGGGTCTGGAGCACCATCCCGATCCGGGACTGGAGGCCGTGGAGGGTGAACTCCCGGTAGTCCCGGCCGTGGATCCGGATCTCCCCCTCTCGGGGCTCGTAGAAGCGACACAGCAGGTTCACGATGGTGGACTTCCCCGCGCCGGTGGGGCCCACCAATGCCACGGTCTCTCCCTGGCGCACGTGGAGGCTGAACGCCTGCAACACGGGCTTGTCCGGCTCGTACCAGAAGCTCACCCGGTGGAAGACGATGTCGCTGCGGAGGGAGCCGGGGTCCACCGCGCCGGGGCGGTCCTGGATCTCGGGCACCGCGTCCAGGAGGGAGAAGATCCGCTCCCCCGCGGCGATGGACTGCTGCATCTCCGCGTAGATCCGGGCCATCTCCTGGATGGGCCACAACATGAAGGTGATGTAGGAGACGAAGGCCTGGATGCTCCCCACGGACATGCCGCCCACCTGGAACTGCCAGCCCCCGTACCACAGGACCGTGCCCACCCCCACCGCGCTGATGAGCTGGACCGTGGGCAGGAACAGGGCCGAGAGCCAGGCCGCGCGGAAGGCCGCCCGCTGCATCCGCCCGGTCAACTGGGCGAACTCGGCCAGGTTGGCCTCCTCCCGGCCCAGGGCCTTCACCACCCGGACCCCGGTGATGTTCTCGTTGAAGGCCCCGGTGATCTGGGAGTTCATCCGCCGCACCGTCCGGTACTCGCCCAGGATACGCCGGCGGAACCCCCCGGCCACCCCCAACAGCACCGGGATCACCCACACCACGGCCAGGGCCATCTGCCAGTGGATGTAGAACATGAAGGTGAACGCGGCCAGGATGTTCGTGATCCCCCACACCGTGTCCAGGAACCCCCAGGAGACCAGCTCGCTCACCCGTTGGCTGTCCGAGGTGACCCGGGACATGAGCCAGCCCACCGGGGTCCGATCGAAGTAGGAGAGGGAGAGGGTCTGGAGCTTCTCGAACATCTGCCGGCGCAGCTCGTACTGGACCCGCTCGCCCAGCCGGCCGGCACTGGTGATGAAGCCGAACACCAACACCGCCTGGACCCCGATGAGCGCCGCGTACTCCGCCACCAGCCGGGCCAGGAGGGCCCGGTCGCCGGCCAGGATGGCCTCGTCGATGATCTGCTTGCCCAGGAACGTGAAGTACGCGTCCAACAGGGAGGTCAGCGCGACCGAGGCCAGGAAGGCCGCCATGTAGGGCCAGTGGGGCAGCCCCTGCTGCAGGATGCGCAACACCGTTCTCCCGTTGAACCGGGTGGTGAACGCCTCTTCCTGGAAGTGCTCAGGCGTGGACATAGGCGAGACTCCGGCATCGATACGGTGGATCGCCCCGGCCCGGCTGGGATCCGGGCCGGGGCCGAAGCGATCATCTCCGCTCTTCCAGCCCTTCCCGAGGAGCTGCCTCCAGGGCCTGGCGGATCTCCTGCTCCAGCTCGGCCTCCATGCGGATCTGCAGCTCGTACACCCGGCGGTAGATCCCCTGCCGGGCCATCAGCTCCGCGGGGGTGCCCTGCTCCACGATGCGCCCCCGGTCCATCACCAGGATCCAGTCCGCGTCCGCCACACTCTGCACCCGATGGGCGATGATGAAGGTGGTCCGCCCCTGCATGAGGCGGCGCAGGGCCCCTCGAATGGCCGCCTCGGTCTCCGTGTCCACCGAGGAGAGCGCGTCGTCCAGGATCAGGATGCTGGGATCCTTCAGCAAGGTCCGGGCGATGGTGATGCGCTGCTTCTGGCCCCCGGAGAGGGTCACCCCTCGCTCTCCCACCAGGGTGTCGTAGCCCTGGGGGAAGGCGAGGATCCCCTCGTGGATGGCCGCGGCCCGGGCCGCGGCCTCCACCTCCTGGTCGCTCACCTCCCGGCCCACCCCGTAGGTGATGTTGTTGCGGATGGTGGTGGAGAACAGGAAGGGCTCCTGCTGCACCAGGCCGATCTCTCGACGCAGGTAGCTCCGGGGGTAGTCCCGCAGCTCCACCCCATCCAGGGTGATGCGCCCCTCGGTGTAGTCGTAGAACCGGAGCAACAGGTTCACCAGGGTGGTCTTGCCGGAACCGGTGGCCCCCAGGATGCCCACCACCTGTCCCGGCGCCGCGCGGAAGGTGATCTCCCGCAGCACCCACTCCTGGCCCGAGGCCTGGGCCCCGGGGTAGCGAAAGCCCACCCCCTGGTAGCAGATCTCGCCCCCCAGGCGAGCTGGGGGCCGGATCCGGCCGGCCTCCAGGGGTTCTCGGGGCTCCCGCAGGATCTCCAGGACCCGTTCCAGGGAGACCAGACCGGTGGAGATGTGGGCCATCAGCCGGCCCAGGTTGCGGATGGGCCAGAGGATCTGGACCACCAGCCCCATGTAGGCCAGGTAGGTGCCCACCGTGAGGGTGCCCTCCATGACCATCTGCGCGCCCAGGTAGAAGCCGCCCACCATCTGCAGCCCACACAGGATGTCCGTGGTGGGCCAGAAGATCGCGTGCATGCGGATGAGCTGGGTGCCCTGCAGGTACTTCTGCCAGTTCTCCCGATCGAAGCGCCGCCTCTCGTATGCCTGACGGGCGAAGGCCTTCACCACCCGCACCCCGGTCAGGTTCTCCTGGAGCCGGTCCGACACCACCGCGTCCTGGTCCTGGTAGGCCTGGTAGACCTGCTCCAGGCGGCGGAAGAAGTGGAGGGAGAGGGCCACCACCACCGGCACCACCAGGACCGAGAGGACGGCCAGCCGGCGGTCCAGGTAGAGCAGGGCCCCGAAGTGGACCAGGAAGAGCAGGCCCACCTGGCCCACGCCGATGAGCTGCTCCGAGAAGAGCCGGCGCACCGCGTCCACGTCCGAGGTGGCCCGTTGGACCAGCTCCCCTGTCTGCATGCGGTCGTGGTAGGGAAAGGGCAACCGCTGGATATGGTCGAACAGGTAGTTCCGCAGCCGCCGGGCGATGGTCTCCGCGGTGTCCGCGGCCAGCCGCCCGCTCAGGAAGGTCAGGCTTCCCTGGAGCAGGGCCACCAGGACAAAGGCCCCGGCGGTCCAGGGGATGGCCCAGCCCAGCTCCGGGTCCTGCAGCACCCGGTCCACGAAGAAACGCAGGACGTAGTAGAGGCCGGTTCGGGCCAGCGCGGCCAGCCCCACCGCGAGGAGGGCCACCAGGTAGGCCAGCCGATGCCCCCGCAACAGCCGCCACAGGCCCACGGCCTTGTGATCGGTGACCACGTGGGCCAGATCGTCGTCCTCCGGCCGAGAGTGCAGCCTCCTGGCTTGCCTCTCGGGGTGTGCCTCCATGGCATCCATGGCGAGATCCCTCGAGATCCTTTGGGTGGGTGGTTGCGTGCAAACGAAAACGCCGCGGGAAGAACCCGTGGCGTTTTCCGTGGAGTGCCGACAGATGAGGCACGTCCCCCCAGATCGCGGGGCAACAGAAAAGGCCACGGGCCTGGCACCGTGACCTCCGGGGGGGACGAAGCAGCCGGCCTTGCCGGCCGCCAAGGTGCTTCAGAGGATCATCGGTGCACCTGTCCTTCGCTTCCGGCGCGCTGCGCGCCGCTGCGGGAGAAGAAAAGGGAGCAGATCGTCCGCATGGTCCTCACCGAGCTCCTCTCACGACATGGGCCGTCGAGACGACGGCGCCCCGACCTTGGCTGGCCCTGGAGGGTCTGGACGTCGGCAGGCACAGGCCCGGGGGCCTGCCCGGCGACGGATGTCACTATAACAGACAGGATGTCGGATGTCAACCTTGAATTCCTCCCGGGAATCGGGTACACTGGACGTGGCTGTATCGGTTCAGAGCCATATCGGAGCAGGTCGTCTGCCCTGGCCTGCAGATCTGCGGCCTTCCCCCGACCGTGGAGGCATCCCCGTGACCGGCCGACTCGCCGTCTACCATCGGCTCCTGGGCTACCTGCGCCCCTACTGGAGACAGGCCACCCTGGCCTACGCCGCGGTCCTGGCCGTGGCCCTGCTCAACCTGCTGGTCCCCCAGATCCTGAAAGGTGCCATCGACCAGGGCCTGGCCAGCGGACGCCCGGAGGCCCTCTTCCTGGCCGGCGGGCTCATCCTGGCCGTGGCCGCGGTCCGGGGCGGGGCCGCGTATGTCCAGCGCTTCTACGGCCAGTGGTTGACCCATCGGGTGGCCTACGACCTGCGCAACCACCTCTACAGCCGGCTGCTGCGGCTTCCCTTCGCCTTCCACGACCGAGCCCACACCGGGGACCTGATGAGCCGGGCCACCAGCGACATCAGCGAGACCGAACGCTTCGTGGGCATCGGCCTCATGGACCTGACCGCTACCCTGCTGCTCCTCCTGGGGGTGATCGGGGCCATGCTCCTGGAGAACACCCGACTCGGTGCCCTGGTCCTGCTCCCCATGGCGGTGCTGGTGGTGGCCACCCTCCACTTCGGCCACGTGGTGCGCCCCATGTTCAAACGGATCCAGGAGCAGATGGGGGTGCTCTCCACCACCATGCAGGAGATCCTCACCGGGATCCAGGTGGTGAAGGCCTTTGCCCGGGAGCCCCACGAGCTGGGGCGGTTCGACACGGCCAATGAGGAGTGGTTCCGACGCCGCTACCGGGTGATCCGGGTCTGGGCCCATAGCTGGCCCACCTTCACCCTCATCCTGGGCACGGCCATCCTCCTCCTGCTCTGGGTGGGCGGCCCCCAGGCCCTGCGGGGAGAGAGCACGGTGGGCTCCCTCTTCGCGCTCATCTCCTATGTGCTCATGCTGAACGGCCCGGTGCAACGCCTGGGCTTCCTGGTGAACCTGGCCGCAACCGCGGGGGCCAGTGCCTCCCGGGTCTTCGAGATCATCGACATGCCGCCGGAGGACGAGGCCCCGGACGCGGTGGAGCTCCGGGAGGTCCGCGGGGAGGTGGCCTTCGAACACGTGGCCTTCCGTTACGGGGATGGCCCGCCCATCCTCCAGGACATCCACTTCCGGGTAGCCCCCGGCCAGACCGTGGCCCTGGTGGGCCCCACCGGCTCGGGCAAGTCCACTGTGGTCCAGCTTCTGGCCCGTTTCTACGACCCCACCCAGGGCCGCATCACCGTGGACGGGGTGGACATCCGCCGGGTGACCCGGGAGAGCCTGCGCCGACACATCGGCATGGTCATGCAGGAGCCCTTCCTCTTCGGCCTCACCGTGGCCGAGAACATCGCCTACGGCCGGCCGGACGCCTCCCCCCAGGAGATCGTGGCCGCGGCCCGGGCGGCCCGGGCCCACGACTTCATCATGCAGCTTCCCCAGGGCTACGAGACCCGCATCGGCGAGCGGGGGGTGACCCTCTCCGGGGGCCAGAAACAGCGCATCGCCATTGCCCGGGCCCTCCTCGCGGACCCCCGCATCCTGGTGCTGGACGATTCCACCAGCAGCGTGGATACGGAGACGGAGCATCGGATCCAGGAGGCCATGGCCGAGCTCATGCAGGGCCGGACCACCTTCATCATCGCCCAGCGGCTCCTCACCCTGAAGAACGCGGACCGGATCCTGGTGTTGGATCGGGGACGGATCGTGGAGCAGGGCACCCACCGAGAGCTCCTGGCACGCGATGGCCTCTACCGACGTATCTACGACCTGCAGCTTCGAGACCAGGAGGCCTCCGCAGGGCTCCTGGCCCAGGCCTGGAACTCGGACACAACCCCATGACCTCCCTGTCCCACCCCTCGTCCAATGGCCCGGCCAAGTATCCCCGGCCGCGAGACCGGCTGGGCCGGCTCCTTCCGGGGACTGCCCCCTGGGAAGATCCGGCCCTCTCCCTGGAGGCCCGGGAACGGCTGATGCGGGAAAGCCGGGTGGCAGACCTCCTGCCCCAGGAGGAAGAGGAGGATCGTCTGGGCAGGGCCTACGATGGACGGCTGTTGCGCCGTCTGGCCGGCTACATCCACCCCTACCGGGGGCGGATGGCCCTGGCCGTGGTGCTCATGGTGGTCTCCTCCCTGCTCAGCGTGGCCGGACCATGGACCATCGGCCAGGCCATCGACCAGGGCATCCAGGCCGGGGACATGGGTCGGCTGCGTTTCTGGACCCTGGTCTTCCTGGCCACCCTGTTGGGCGAATGGCTCGCGAACCGCAGCCGCATCGCGCTCATGGCCTACGTGGGCACCCGGATCGTGGCCGACGTCCGACGCCATCTCTTCCGCCACCTGCTGGCCCTCTCCCTGCACTTCTTCCACCGCTACAGCGTGGGCCGGCTGATGAGCCGCCTGATCAGCGACGTGGGCGTGCTCCAGGACTTCGTCACCTGGTCCATCACCGGTGTGGCCCGGGCCGTCTTCGTACTCCTGGGCATCGTCATCGCCATGGTGGGGATGAACCTCCGCCTGGCCCTGGTGGCCTTCTCGGTGTTGCCCCTGATGGTGCTGCTGACCGACTACTGGCGCCGACGGGTCCGAGAGGCCTACCGGGCCACCCGACGACGCCTGGCCCTGATCAACGGTTTCCTGAACGAATCCATCTCGGGCGTCCGCATCATCAAGAGCTTCGTGCGGGAACGGATCAACGCCCGCCACTTCGACGAGCTGAACCGGGCCTTCTTCGATGCCAACATCCAGGCCGCGCGGCTGGCCGCGCTCTTCTTCCCCGGGGTAGACGGCATCGGGGCTCTGGCCAAGGCCCTGGTGGTGGGGGTCGGTGGGTGGCTGGTGCTGGACAACGCCCTCACCCCGGGCACCCTGGTGGCCTTCGTCCTCTACGTGGACCGCTTCTTCGACCCCATCCGGGACCTGGCCCAGCGCTACAACACCTTCCAGGCCACCATGGCCGCGAGCGAACGGATCTTCCAGCTCCTGGACACCGAGCCGGACCTCCAGGACCGGCCGGGCGCGTACGAGCTGCCCCGGGTGCGGGGCCACGTGCGCTTCCACCGGGTCTCCTTCGGGTACGTGCCCGGGCAGCCGGTGCTCCAGGACTTCACCCTGGAGGCCCGGCCTGGAGAACGGGTGGCCCTGGTGGGCGAGACCGGCGCGGGCAAGAGCACGGTGATCCGGCTCCTGGCCCGCTTCTACGATCCCACCTCCGGATGCATCCAGGTGGACGGCCACGACATCCGCCAGGTGACCCGGGCCAGCCTACGCCGGCAGATGGGCATCGTCCTCCAGGACACCTTCCTCTTCAGCGGCACCATCCGGGAGAACATCCGCTATGGCCGGCTGGACGCGACGGACGGGGAGGTGGAGGCCGCGGCCCGGGCCGTGGGGGCCCACGACTTCATCGCGCAGCTGGAGAAGGGCTACGACACCGAGGTGGGCGAGCACGGAATCCACCTGAGCGTGGGGCAGCGCCAGATCCTGGCCTTTGCCCGGGCCCTCCTCGCGGACCCTCGGATCCTGGTGCTGGACGAGGCCACCAGCAGCGTGGACACGGAGACGGAGCGCCAGATCCAGGCCGCGCTGGAACGCCTGCTGGCCGGGCGCACCAGCTTCGTCATCGCGCACCGGCTCAACACCATCGTCCACAGCCACAAGATCGTGGTCCTGGACCGGGGCCGCATCGTGGAGATGGGCACCCACCCGGAGCTCCTGGCCCGGGGCGGGCGGTACCACCAGCTCTACACCCTGCAGTGGGCCCGCCAGCCCGCAGAGGCACCCCGGCGCGAACAGGGTGTGGGCCCCTGAAAACCCACACCCCGTGCCTGCCGCCTGGGCGGCAACCTCGCGGCCCCAGCCGGGCGGCTGGGACCTCTTTCCCCGGTCTCCTCAGGAGACCGCGGCCATGGCCGCGGCCCGCTCCTCCAACAGCTCCTGGCCGGTGATGCGCAGCCGCTCCCGGTCGAAATCGCTCAGCTCCAGCCCCTCCACCACCCGGTAGACCCCCTGCTCCACGGTCACCGGAAAGCTGAAGACCACGCCCTCGGGCGCGCCGTACCATCCCTGGCTGGGAATGGCCATGCTCACCCAGTCGCCGGGAGGCGTGCCGTGGTACCAGCTCTGCACGTGGTTGATGCAGGCGTTGGCCGCGCTGGCCGCGCTGCTGCGCCCCAGCACCTCGATGACCGCAGCCCCGCGCTTCTGCACCGTGGGGATGAAGACCTCCCGGATCCAGCGATCGTCCCCGATCACCTCCGGCGCAGGACGGCCGCCGATCTCCGCGTGGTACGCGTCCGGGTACTGGGTGACGCTGTGGTTCCCCCAGATGGTCACCTTGCGGACCTGGGAGACGGGCACACCGGCCCTGTGGGCCAGTTGGTGGAGGGCCCGGTTGTGGTCCAGCCGGGTCATGGCGGTGAAGCGTTCCCGGGGGATGTCCGGCGCGTTCTGCATGGCGATGAGGCAGTTGGTGTTCGCGGGATTGCCCACCACCACCACCCGGATGTCGTCGGCCGCGTGCGCGTTCAAGGCCTTGCCCTGGGCCACGAAGATGGGCGCGTTGGCCCCCAACAGGTCCTTGCGCTCCATCCCCTTGCTCCGAGGCCGGGCCCCGATGAGCAGAGCCCAGTTGGCATCTCGGAACGCCACGTTCGGGTCGTCCGTTAACACCATGTCGGCCAACAGGGGAAAGGCGCAGTCCTCCAGCTCCATGGCCACGCCCTCCAGGGCTCTCATGGCCGGAGGGATCTCCAGCATCTGGAGGACGACCGGCTGCTCCGGGCCAAAGAGATCGCCGTTGGCGATGCGGAAGAGGATCGCATAGCCGATGTTGCCGGCCGCGCCGGTCACTGCGACTCGAATGGGGCTCGTCATGGTGACGCTCCTTTCCGTGCGTGGAGATCGTCCATCGGGATCCGCATCGATCGGCCGGTGGGGGGCCCCGGCCCGGGAGGACCGCTTCGTCCCCCACTCCCAGGATACTCCCAATGGCCGGAAAGGTCAATGTGTCCAGGAGGGTTCCGGGCCGCTCCGGGCCCTGTGCTATAATGGCCTCCGGGCCTGTCCAAGTGGCCTGCGGAGGCCCCTTCATCGGTCCACCGCGGCAACGACCTTTCCACCCGAGGAGACGGAAACGATGCACAAACCCCTGGCGACCCTTCTGATCGTGCTCTCCATGGCCCTGGCAGGGGTGTGGGTGCCCCCCGCGTCCCCGACCCAGGCAGCCGAGGCATCCCCTGTCGCCACCCCCGACGACGAGATCATCTACATCGACGCGGCCGGCTTCATCCGGGTCATCGACCCCAACGTGGCCTCTGGCACCCAGGAGATCCGCTGGCAGAGCCCGGAAGGCGGCTGGTTCGACTTCGCCGTGGCCGACGTGAACAACGACGGCGATAAGGAGATCGTGGCCATCGGCAACGGCAAGCTCACGGTCTTCGATCCCGTGGTCCAGGACCCCAACATCCAGCCGGACGGCCTCATCAACGACGTGCCCTGGGCACGCCTCCACGAGCAGGCCCGGCCCACGGCCACCCTCATCGGCGGCGGCAACCTGGACGCGGGCGCGCCGGGCGAGGAGATCATCCTGGGCTACACGGTGAACGAGCCCAACAACATCCGCTACCGTCTGGAGGTCCTCAAGACCCCGGACGGCGGCCGGACCTGGACCACCCACCTGAACCAGGGCTTCGGAGCGCCCTGGAAGTTCCTGGCCGTGGGCAACGTGAACGACGTGGGCTCCGAGGACGTGGTCCTGCTCCGGGACGCGGATCGGCTCATGGACGTGCGGGAGGTGGACAACAACTTCGCCCGCATCTTCGCCCGGGACGACGCGGAGGTCTTCCTCCACAGCAGCGCGGCCATCGGCCAGCTCTACCCCGGCGGGCCCGGCGAGGTGGTGCTCCTGCGGACCTTCCAGGGCACGGTCCAGGCCCCAGTGGTGCTCATCTACTCCTTCACCAACGGGGCCTGGCAGGTCCAGAGCACGGACCAGTTCAACCACTTTCCCCACCCCACCTTCGCCTTCTTCGCGGACATCAACGGCAACGGCGACGACGAGCTCTTCTGGCTCCGGGCCGTGGCCGGCACCACCCCCTTCGACCGGATCTTCATGGTCAACCGGGGCCCGGACACCACCCTGCCCCCGTTCCGGGATGTGCTGGACAGCGACGGCGGCTACCGGGTGGGGGCCGGAGGGGACGTGGACGGCGATGGCCGGGACGAGGTCATCCTCATGCGGAACGACCGCATCCGCAACTACTACGCGGCGGAGAGCGGCAACATGTCCCTGTTCTTCGACTACACGGGCATCACCACCAACAGCCGTAGCCTGAAGGTGGCCAACCTGGACGGCAACGGCTACGTGGCCGGCACCCGGTTCGCGGCCACGGCCGACCCCATCGAGGCCGCCCTGACCGCGGGCACCGCCTCCCCCGCGCCCATCGCCTTCGAGTTCCGGGCCCTGGGCGCACAGACAAACGTGCCCTTCACCGCGGCCAAGGAGGACCCTGCCGCGTCCTGGTACAGCTTCACCCTGGGCAGCAACACCACCCCGGCCCAGGTCTTCGTCACCTTCGACGCCACCCAGCTTCCTCCCGGGGTATACACGGACCGCATCCGCTTCGACACCGCTGTGGATGTGGTCAACAAGCCCTTCTACGTCACGGTCAAGCTCACGGTGAGCGCCGCATCCTTTGCCCTGAACCCGGCCCAGAGCACAGGCTTTGCCTTCCGGGCCGGGGAGACCGTCACCCAGACCCTGGGCATCAGCGTCCAGGGGCTGCCCGGCCTGAAATTCACCGCGGCCGCGGTGGACAAGCCCGCGTTCCGGGCCGCGGTGAAGGCCCTGGGGGGGGTGCCCCAGTTCGGCTACCTGGTGGATGGACGCCTGGTGTTGAGCAACGGCGTGGGCGGGGAGTACACCATCTCCTTGGAACCGACGGGCCGGGTGTCCGCGGCCGCGGTGACCTGGCCCTCCGGCGTGCCCTGGCTCACGGTCCGCTCCGCGGGCAACACCGTGCCGGACACCATCGTCCTCACCGGAGACCCGACCCAGATGCAGGCCCTGAGCGAGGAGGCCCTGCTCATCGTGGTGGGGGATGAACGGACCGGGACCACGCCGGAGAACATCCGGATCGTGGAGATCCGGGCCCTGAAGGAGGTGGCCCACCAGCTCTTCATGCCGGTGGTACGCCGGTAGATCGGCCCGCCACCGGCCGACCGCCCGGCTTCCGGAAGGGGCTGCCCCTGGGGTGTCCCTTCCGGAGCCGGGCCCCTCTCCCTCACATCCCGGTCCGGCAGCGCCTCAGCCCCGGCCCTCCGCGGCCTGGACCATCTGGACCAGCCGGGGGATGGAGACGGCCACATCCTCCCGGATGATCAGGTCGGCCTGGCTGTCGGCCATGGTCCGGCCCAGGTTGAGGATCAGCAGCCGGGCCCCCCGCCGTTTGGCCAGCAGGGGCAGGTCCGCGGCCGGCATGACCTCCAGGCTGGAGCCCACCACGATCACCAGATCACAGCCCAGGGCCGCCTGCTGCGCGGTCCGCAGGGCTTCCTGGGGCAGCTCCTCGCCGAAGAGGACCACATCCGGCTTCATCAACCCACCACAACAGGGGCAGCGAGGCACCTCCACCTCCGGCCGGGCCAGGGCCTCCTGCCAGAAGCGCTCCTCCTCCTGGCCATGGCCACAGTCCAGACAGACCATCCGTCCGGCCCGGCCGTGCAGGTGGATCACGTTCCGGGAGCCGGCCTGCTGGTGGAGGTCGTCGATGTTCTGGGTGACGATCTGGTGGACGTGCCCCCCCTGCTCCAGCTCGGCCAGCCCCCGATGCGCGGGGTTGGGCCGGGCCCGCCGCATCTTCTCCGCCAGGGGGCGGATCCACCGATAGAACCGGACGGGGTCCTCCCGAAAACCCCAGATGGAGGCCACCTCCATGGGGTCCACGTACTCCCACAGCCCGCTTCCCGGGGAGCGAAAGTCCGGGATCCCAGAGGGGGTGCTGATGCCCGCGCCGGTGAGCACCAGGGTGTGGGCCGAGGTCAGGAGCAGGTCTCGGGCCTGTTCGTAGAGGGCCTCCTGCCCGGGCCCTCCTGTATGGCCGTTGCCGGCCCCCGCGAACCACCCCTGGAACAGCCGGTTGAACATGGGCGTTCTCCTTGCAGTACCGGGCCCCCGCCGGGGGCGGGGATCCCGTCCACCCGGGTGGAGCCCTGGGGCGAGAGAAGGTGTTCCGCCTCCCTCTCCCGCACCGGGTCGACGCTTCGGGAACAGCGGCCCCGGAATCCGGGCGGCTTTGTGGCCCCTCCGCTCCGGTGGTATACTGGCTGCGGACGCGATCGCCCCCTGGGGGAAAACGGCCCGTCTCTCACATGCCCATCCAGGCCCCAACGCCTGGCCATCCACCGCAGAGAGGCACCGCGATGCTTGCCCGGATCCTACGCCCGCGATTGGCCCGCCCATTGGAGCGGATCGCCTACCGGCTCCACCGCCTGGGGGTCACGCCCAACGGGCTCACCGTCACGGGCTTCGTCCTGACCCTGGTGGCCGCGTGGCTCCTGGTAGAGGGCGAGCTCTTCTGGGGCGGGGTGATCCTGGCCCTGGCCGCGTCCTTCGACATGTTGGACGGCTCCCTGGCCCGCTACGCGAACCAGGTGAGCCCGTTTGGCGCCTTCCTGGACAGCACCCTGGACCGCTACTCCGAGAGCGCCATTCTCCTGGCCCTGGCCGTGCACTATGCCCGGGCGGACGAGGCCGCGGGCCACCTGTACCTGGTCCTCATCCTGTTGACCCTGGTGGGCTCCTGGATGGTGAGCTACACCCGGGCCCGGGCCGAGGGCCTCCGGATCGAGTGCAAGGCAGGGATCCTCCAGCGCCCGGAACGGGTGCTCCTGCTGTTGGCGGGCCTGATCACCGGGTGGATGGGCCCGGTGCTCTGGATCCTGGCCATCCTCACCAACGTCACCGCGCTGCAGCGCATCCACGAGGTCTACATCCGCACCCAACGCGCCCCCGGCTCCCGGAGCCCGGTGGCCCCCAACCGGGGATAGCCCCCGGCGCCAGCGCCCACCAGCCTACCCGGTGGGCCGTTCCCCGGCCTGGATCCCGGGTCCCGCCTGCTCCACGGCCGGATCCACCTGATCCGCGTAGCGCCGGAAGTTCTCCGCGAACATCCGGGCCAGCCGATCTGCCTGGCGGTCGTAGGCCTCGGGATCCGGCCACGTGTTGCGGGGCATGAGGATCTCGTCCGGCACCCCCTCCACGTGGACGGGCACGTGGAGGCCGAAGACCGGATCCGGCACGGTCTCCACCCGTTCCAGTTCCCCGCCCAGGGCCGCCCGGACCATCCGCCGGGTATGGGACAGCCGAATGCGCCGGCCCACGCCGTAGGGGCCACCGCTCCACCCGGTGTTCACCAGCCACACGGCGACCCGATGGCGGGTCAGGCGTTCCCCCAGCATGCGGGCGTAGACCGCCGGATGCAGGGGGAGAAAGGGCGCGCCGAAGCAGGCCGAGAAGACCGGCTGGGGCTCGGTGACCCCTCGTTCGGTCCCGGCCACCTTGGCGGTGTAGCCGCTGAGAAAGTGGTACATGGCCTGTTCCGGGGTGAGCCGGCTGATGGGCGGAAGCACCCCGAACGCGTCCGCGGTGAGGAAGAAGATATGCCGGGGATGCCCGGCCATGCCCGAGGGATCGGCGCTGGAGATGTGGGAGATGGGATAGCTGGCCCGGGTGTTCTCCGTGATGGAGTCGTCGTCCAAGTCGATGCGCCGGGTCTCGCTGTGGTAGACCACATTCTCCAGGATGGTGCCGAAACGCCGGGTGGTCTGGTAGATCTCCGGCTCGCCCTGGGGATCCAGGCGGATGACCTTGGCGTAGCACCCTCCCTCCAGGTTGAAGATCCCGTCCTCGCTCCAGCCGTGCTCGTCGTCGCCGATGAGGGTGCGCTCCGGATCCGTGCTCAGGGTGGTCTTGCCCGTGCCGCTCAGGCCGAAGAAGAGGGCCACATCCTCCCGGTCCCGGCCGTAGTTGGCGCTGCAGTGCATGCTGAGGACGCCCTGGAGGGGCAGGTAGTAGTTCATCGCGCTGAAGATGGATTTCTTGATCTCGCCGCTGTAGGCCGTGCCCCCGATGAGGACCAGATGGGCCGCGAAGTTGAGCACGATGAAGGTCTGGCTCCGGGTGCCGTCCTCCTCCGGATCCGCGTGGAGCCGGGGCAGGTGGAGCACGGTGAAGTCGGGCACGAAGTGCTCCAGAACCTCCGGGTGGAACTCCCGGATGAACATGTTGCGGGCGAAATGGGAGTGGACCGCGTGCTCGGTGACGATGCGGACCCTGCGCCGGTAGCGGGAATCCGCGCCCACGAAGCCATCGAAGACGAACAGGTCCCGGTTCTGGGTGTAGGCCCGGGCCTTCCGGTACAGGCCGTTGAACTGTTGGGTGGACATGGCCTGGTTCACCTCGCCCCACCAGATGTTGGACTCGGTGGTGGGCTCTCGCACGATGTACCGATCCCGGGGAGAGCGGCCGGTGTGCTCGCCGGTGTGGATGACCAGGGGGCCCAGATGGACCATGGCGCCCTCGCCCCGGCGGATGGCCTCCTCGTAGAGGCGGGGCGTGGGCAAGTTCCAGTAGACGATGTTCGCGTTGTGGATGCCCAGGTAGTCCAGTTTGTACTGGCTCATGTACGGGCCCAGGTGTTGCATGGTTGCCTCCTTGTTGGGTGATCGCACCCGTCTCCGACCCCATTGTCAGAGTCAGAGGCTAGGCCGAGGAACAGGAACGCGGTCTCCTCATGGGCGGGAGAGGTGGAGTCGATCCAGCAGGGCGGTGCCCGCGATGCAGACCGCGGCCGTGGCCGGCAACAGGGGATGGACAGCGGTGCCCCGGAGGACCAGGACCAGACAGGCCACCAACAGGCCAGCGCCGACCAACAGGAACAGGTTGCTCAACCAGGGCAATCGCACGTGGGGCACGGTACGCCTCCGCCAGACGAAGATGGTTGGCGTCGAGCTGGATGCCCGGGCCACGGAAGCGGTCCGAGGAAGGACATTGGGGACACACCCGAGCAGAGTGGCCCATCCGGGCCCATTATAGTATCCTGGAAAGGGCAAGGCCAAATCCTCGGCCCTCCGAAGTGGGAGAAGGCCGGGGCCCTCTCGGCCCAGACATGCAACCCCTCAGAGCATCCGGAGGAGAGTATGGGAGCGGAAGACCATCGAAGCCAGGCCGCCCAGACCCAGCGGACGGTCCGAGTCGCCGTGGTCACGGTGAGCGACACCCGGACCCCGGAGACCGATCGCAGCGGCCAGCTCATCCGCGACCTGGTGGAAAGGGCCGGCCACCAGGTGGTGGGGTACCGGATCGTGCCCGATGAACCCGACGCGGTGGAGGCCGCCCTGGCGGCCTTCACAGGCACAGCCCAACTGGTGCTCTTCAACGGCGGCACCGGCATCAGCCGACGGGACCGGACCTACGATGTGCTCTCCCGCCGGCTGGAGAAGGTGCTGCCCGGCTTCGGAGAGCTGTTCCGCATGCTCAGCTACCAGGAGATCGGGGCCGCGGCCATGCTCAGCCGGGCCACGGCCGGCACCTGCCAGGGCTCTGTGGTGGTGAGCATGCCCGGCTCCCCCCACGCGGTCCGCCTGGCCATGGAAAAGCTCATCCTGCCCGAGATCCAACACCTGGCCTGGGAGCTGGCCCGCTGAGGGGAGGCCGGAGCCATGGAGATGCCCATCGCACCCCGGCTGCTGGGCCTGCTGGCCTTTGGCTTCCTCTTGGGCCTCCAACATGCCCTGGACCCGGACCACGTGGTAGCCGTCAGCACCCTGGTCAGCGAGACCAAGAGCCTGCGCCGGTCCTCCCTCCTGGGCGTACTGTGGGGGTTGGGCCACACCACCACCCTGCTGCTGGCCGGGCTAGTGGTCCTGCTGTTGAAGGTGGCCATCCCCGAACGCGTGGCCCTCTCCTTCGAGTTCCTGGTAGGGATCCTGCTGGTGATCCTGGGCGGCGATGTGGTCCGCCGAGTCTGGCAGGAGCGCCCCCACATCCATCTCCACACCCACGCCGACGGCACCACCCACATCCACCTGCACAGCCACAGACACGGCCCGGACCATCATCACGGCCACCGTTCCTACATGGTGGGTCTGGTCCATGGCCTGGCCGGCAGCGCGGCCCTGCTCCTCCTGGTCCTCGGAACCGTGGACCAGCTGAGCCTGGGCATCCTCTTCATCCTGGTCTTCGGCCTGGGCTCCATCCTGGGGATGTTGGTCACCAGCACGGCCATCGCGCTGCCCTTCGCCCTCCTGGGGCGGATGGCCCGGGTGGATCGGAGCCTGCGCCTGGTCGCGGGAACCATCAGCATCCTCCTGGGCGTGGCCATCATGGTGGAGATCGGCTGGTTCGAGGGGCTCCTGCGCCCGCCCTGAGGAGGCATGTTCCCCCGAGTCCCAGACTCCGGCTCGGCGCTTCCGTCTGGTATAATGGAGGCAGGATGATCCACTACACGGACACGCTGGAGGACATCGCGCCGGATCATCTGCAGGGGTTCTTCGTGGGCTGGCCCAACCCGCCCAGCCCCGAGACCCACCTGCGGCTGCTCCGGGGAAGCGACGCGGTGGTCTTGGCCCTGGACAGCCAGGCCGACCGGGTGGTGGGCTTCGTCACGGCCATCAGCGACGGCGTCCTGAGCGCGTACATCCCCCTCCTGGAGGTCCTGCCCTCATACCAGGGCCGGGGCATCGGCCAGGAACTCATGCGTCGGATCCTGCGCCGCCTGGATGGGCTGTACATGGTAGACCTGGTGTGCGATCCAGACCGCCAAGGCTTCTACGCCCGCTTCGGCATGCGACCTGCCCATGCCATGATCCTCCGGCACTACCGCCTTCAATCCGGCCGCGAGGACAGAGGCCCCGACCCGACACCATCCCGGGGGCCGGGCCAGAGGCCCTGATAGGTTCAACCCGATCCCGGTGAAGCGACCATGACCCGAACTGTGGAATCCATCGATCAGATTGTCCAGGCCCTGAAGGACCACATGTACATCGCGGACCGGAGCCTGGCCACGGCCATCTTCCTGGCCCTGAAGCTGGGGCGCCCCCTCTTCCTGGAAGGGGAGCCCGGCGTGGGCAAGACCGAGGTGGCCAAGGTCCTGGCAGACCTGCTGGACCGTCCCCTGATCCGGCTCCAGTGCTACGAGGGCCTGGACGTGAACACCGCGGTCTACGAGTGGAACTACACCCGGCAGATGCTCCAGATCCGCCTGATGGAGGCCGCGGGCACCGCCCGCGACCAACACGCGGTGGACGGTCTCTTCAGCGAGGAGTTCCTGCTCAAGCGCCCCCTCCTCCAGGCCCTGGAATCCAGGAACGGCCGGGCCCCGGTGCTCCTCATCGACGAGCTGGACCGAGCCGACGAGGAGTTCGAGGCCTTCCTCCTGGAGGTCCTGTCCGACTTCCAGATCACCGTGCCCGAGCTCGGCACCATCCGGGCCCAGGAGCCCCCGGTGGTGGTCATCACCTCCAACCGCACCCGAGAGATCCACGACGCGCTGAAACGGCGCTGCCTCTACCACTGGATCGACTACCCCGGCTTCGAGAAGGAATACCAGATCGTCCTGGCCAAGGTGCCCCAGGCCCCGGACCGGCTGGCCCGCCAGGTGGTGGGCTTCGTCCAGGCCCTGCGCGGGGAGGAGCTCTACAAGCTGCCCGGCGTGGCCGAGACCTTGGACTGGGTCACCGCGCTGGTGGCCCTGGACCAGGAGGAGCTCACCGAGGAGGCGATCCAGGAGACCCTGGGCGTGCTGCTCAAGTACCGGGACGATATCCAGCGGATCCGGGGCGAGACGGTCCGCCAGCTCCTGGAGCGCCTGCAACAGGGCGAGGCCCTGGGCCTGTGACCTCGAGCCCCGGCGCCGAGGGCCCCACCCGGAAAGGGGCCCAGGCCGCCCCCAGAAAGCTGCCACCGGCACCATGATGAGCGCCCTCCCCGAGACCGCACCGGAGCCCACACCCCCCCACCCCGCGGGAAAGGGGCAGTTGCTGCGCAACATCGTCCACTTTGCCCGGCTGCTCCGAGCCCTGGGCATGGACGTGACCCCCACCCAGATCCTGGACCTGGTGGCCGCGCTGGAGCACATGGACCTGGGCGCGAAGCAGGACGTGAAGGCCGCGGCCCGGGCCATCCTGGTGGGGCGCCGGGAGCATCTGGAGCTCTTCGACGAGGCCTTCGAGCTCTTCTGGCGGGCCCATCGCCACCGCTTTCCCCGGGTGGACCTGGGCCAACTCCTGCGCAAACGGCCGGCCCCCCAGGAGCTCCTGCGCATGGCCGAGCCGCCCTCCAAGGGGAAGGGCCAGGAGCCGGAGCCCGATCCGGAGCCGGAGCTCGACAAGATCTTCACCTGGAGCGACACCGAGGTCCTGCGCCGCAAGGACTTCGCCCGCATGAGCGAGTACGAGCTGGCCCAGGTCAAGGCCCTGATGGAGGAGATGCGCTGGGACCTGGACACCCGACGCAGCCGACGGCTGGAGCGGGCCCGAGCCGGTGCTCAACTGGACCTGCGGCGCACCTTTCGGCGCAATACCCGCTACGGCGGCGAGCCGTTGGAACTGGCCTGGCGACAGCGGAAGGAGAAACGCCGCCCCATCGTGGCCCTGTGCGACATCAGCGGCTCCATGGACCGTTACTCCCGGGTCCTGCTCCAGTTCCTGTACGCCATCACCCACAGCCTGGGGCGAGTGGAGGCCTTTGTCTTCGGCACCCGGCTGACCCGGATCACCCGCCAGCTCCGCATCCGGGACATCGACCAGGCCGTGGACGCGGCCGCATCCCAGGTGGAGGACTGGGCCGGGGGCACCCGCATCGGCGAGGCCGTCCGCAGCTTCAACCGCCACTGGGCCCGGCGGGTCCTGGGCCAGGGGGCCATGGTGCTCATCATCAGCGATGGCTGGGACCGGGGGGATCCGGAGCTCCTGGGCCAGGAGATGGACCGGCTCCACCGGAGCTGTCACCGGCTGATCTGGCTCAACCCCCTGCTGGGCTCACCGGGCTACGAACCGTTGACCCGAGGCATCCAGGCTGCGCTTCCCCATGTGGACGAGTTCCTGCCCGTCCACAACCTGGTGAGCCTGGAGCAGTTGGCCCAGGTGTTGCGAGGGGACGCTCCGCGGCGCCATGGATGGCGTGTCCGGCCCCGGCGGACAGGGTAGGGGCGGCGGCTGGCCCGCTCTTCGAACGGCGCCCAGCTCCCCTCCTTCGGCCTCCTTTTTCCGATACACAGCCGTTCACAGCCGAGAGCTTCGTTCGCAACAGGACATCTTTCCAACCATGCGCGAGGTGATCCACCCTATCCAACGTTGGCAGGCCCAGGGAAAACAGGTGGCCCTGGCCACTGTGGTGAAGGTCTACGGCTCTGCCCCCCGGCCCCTGGGCGCGAAGATGGCCATCTCCGAGGCCGGGGAGATGGCCGGGTCGGTGAGCGGCGGCTGCGTGGAGGCCGCGGTGATCCAGGAAGCCCTGGAGGTCCTCCGCACCGGCCAGCCCCGCCTCGTTCCCTTCGGCATCTCCGACCAGGATGCCTGGGAGGTGGGCCTGGCCTGCGGCGGCACCATCGAGGTCTTTGTGGAGCCATGGAACGGGGGAGAGGGTCCGTGAGCCGGAACAAGCGCTCCCCGGCCCAGGCCTTTGTGGACGCGGTGGCCGCGGATCGGCTGGCCGCCCTGGCCACCGTCATCCGAGGACCCACCCTGGGCCGCAAGCTCTTCGTGCCCCTCCAGGGAGAACCCTTGGGCACCTTGGGCCATCCCACCCTGGACCGGGCTGTGCTGGCCGCGGCCCGCGAGGCCCTGACTGCCCAGCAGCCCCGCCGTCTGGCGCCCCAGGAGGACACGGAGGTCTTCATCGACGTCCACGTGCCTCGTCCTACCCTGGTCATCGTGGGGGCCGTGCACATCGCCATCCCCCTGGTGACCTTTGCCAAGACCCTGGGCTTCCGCACGGTGGTGGTGGATGCCCGCTCGGCCTTCGCCACCCCGGAACGCTTCGCCCACGCAGACGAGCTGATCATCCGCTGGCCCGCGGACGTCCTCGCGGAGATGACCCTGGACGAGACCACCTACGTGGTCACCCTGACCCACGACGAAAAGCTGGACAACCCGGCCCTGGTGGAGGCCCTTCGTCGCCCCGTACGCTACATCGGTGCGCTGGGATCCCGCCGAACCCATGCCCGGCGGGTGGAGGCCCTGAGGGCCGCGGGGATCCCCCCGGAGCAGATCGCCCGCATCCACGCGCCCATCGGCCTGGACCTGGGCGGCCGCAGCCCGGAGGAGATCGCCCTGGCCATCATGGCCGAGATCGTGGCCGTGCGCAACCGGGGGCCGGGAGGAAGCCCATGACAACGGGAGTGGTTGCCAAGCAAGGAAAGCTTAAAAATTGGAGCCCTGGCCGTGTAACAGTACTGCTGTGGCGGCGCGATAGTTCAGTTCGTAGTGCGCGCTTCAGCGCGTGCCCGAGGCAAGGGCTCAAGGGGGCGCTGTCGCGTTGGTGGCCTTGTACGAAACCCACCTGCGGGAAACTGCTGCGGCATTACCTCATGCGCGCCTTGAGATAGAGCGCGGCCCCGGTGATAAAGATGGCGACGGGCACGATCCGAGTCCATCCGAAACCAGGATTTCCCGAGAGATATAGAAACACAAAAGGCGACATGAACACACTGGCCAGTACGAGGTAGAGCGGAGTGTGTTTCACGGTGGCAACGATCAAGCACCCGATGCCGATTAGAAAGGAGATGTCGAGCACCAATGGAATGAGCAACTCGGTGTCCATGGATATCCCTCAACGGTAAGCCAAATTTCGCAAGCCTGTATGTTGCAAGGTTCCCACTCAGGTAGGGAGACTACCCCGCAAAGTGCACTGGCTTTCAATTCAAGGTTACGGTGTGGAAAATAAGCCAAGATGCTTCCCCTGCATCCCAATACGAGGTCTGATAGGTGTAGTTCCCTGAGTTTGTCCCACATATTTTGATCCAGTGATATGATTCTGTTGATTGATCTGCATTCCCGAAATCCCAGTTTATATAATCTCCGATAGCCCAGTTGCAAACCTCGGAGTTGGCGTTGAAATATGTGGGGCTGTTATTTGAACAGAAGGTTGTAAACCAATGCGTATTTGCTGGGCTGGGATTTGCAGCCCAACAGGCATCATTGTACTCTGTCCATTGCACGGTACTACCGTTGTAATTCCAGCGCAGGAAGTTCGTTGTTGTTGCAAGCGTTAACCAGGCAGGATCTTTGGTATGCATCGATACGGAGTACTCCGTTACGCAAAATGGATGCCGTGACTGCATACAAGTTTAGTTGCGCCGCAACAGCAGTAGAAAGTTCGGTCTCGGGCTGGAGATAAATTAATTACCCTAATTACGTCAACGTTTTGCCCTATGCTATTGGACGCGCTATTGCTCACACTGGGCAGGAACACCCGGTGGACAGGCGCGTCTCCGTCACTGTCGGTAGATCCGGACTGGGCCCGGACTGTCGAGACGCCACCCAACACCAGGCTAACACACAACAATACCGTGAGCAACTGCTTCATGATTATCCTCCTTTGGCGCCGAAGTTCAGTTCGTAGTGCGCGCTTCAGCGCGTGCCCGAAGCAAAGACAGAACAAAAGCAGAAATCACCAGCGGAAGCCGGGCGGGGTTGTGGAACAGGGGGCGCAACGTGGGGCGAGGGCGTTGAGACTTGCTGTCAGTTTACCACAAGGGGGGGGTGATTGTCAAGCAAGGAAAGCTTAAAAAT
>Ga0256839_1001122_pt1 | contig 33259 bp, 26 predicted proteins | sample 354166metaG_FD_185968 | JGI IMG/M metagenome (GOLD analysis project Ga0256839, IMG submission 185968) | Hydrothermal vent microbial communities from Mid Atlantic Ridge, Atlantic Ocean - 354-166 | ecosystem: Environmental > Aquatic > Marine > Hydrothermal vents | place: Atlantic Ocean: Mid...
CTGTTCCTGATCGACATCCGGCCCGACCAGCGGGGAACCCTGGCCCGGCTGGTGGCGACGACCGAGGGGGCGAAGCTCCTCCAGACCGCGCCGGTGGTCCGGGCGCGGGTGGTCGGGATCGAGGGAAGGCCGGTGGAGGTGGAGGCGATCGACGAGGATGTCCGCTGGACGGTCCAGGCCGACCGGGCGCTCACCTGGTGGGCCGCGCCGCCGCCGGGGCAGCGGCTGGTCGCCGGCGAATGGTGGCCGGCCGACTACGACGGCCCGCCGCTGGTCTCGATCGAGGCGCGGGTCGCCGAGGGCTACGGGGTGACGGTCGGCGACCGCCTCACTTTCAACGTCCTCGGCCGCCGGATCGAGGCCGAGATCGCCAATCTCCGCCCGCGCATCGACTGGAGCCGCGGCCGCCTCGATTTCGTCTTCGTCTTCAGCCCCGGGGTCCTCGAACGGGCACCGCGGAGCTGGATCGCGGCGATCGAGCTGCCGCCGGCGGCCGAGCCCGGCTTCCTCGACGCGCTCGCCGTCGAACTTCCCAACGTCACCCCGATCGCGATGCGCGAGGTGGTGGCCCGGGCGGGGGAGATCCTCGGCAGGATCGGGCTCGGCCTGCGGCTGGTGGCCGGCCTCGCCCTGGCGAGCGGGATCCTGGTGCTGGCGGCGGCGGTGACCGCCAGCCGGCGGCGGCACCGCTTCGAGGCCGTCCTCCTCAAGACCCTCGGGGCGACCCGGCGCGAGGTGGTGGCCCTGTTCCTCGCCGAATACGCGCTCCTCGGCGGGCTCGCGGCCTCGGCCGGGCTGCTCCTGGGCGGCCTCGGCGCCGGGGTGCTGCTCGCCGCGCTGGGCATGGAGCCGGCCGCGGCGGTCCTGCCGGTGCTGGCGGTCCTCGGCCTCGGTCTCGGTCTCGTGCTGCTGGTCGGGATGGCCGGGACCCTGCGACTCCTGCGGGTGCCGGCCGGCCGCATCCTCGCCAGCGCCGGCGGTTAGGTCTCCCCGGAACCGCTCTCGAGCCGGCGGGCGGCCGTCTCGTCCATGCCGAAGTGATGACCGATCTCGTGGCTCAGCACATCGGCCACCACCTCCTCGAGCCGGCAGCCGCGCTGGCACCATTCGAACAGGATCGGCAGACGGTAGAGAAAGATCATCTCCGGCTCGGGCGGCGGCGCCGCCATGCCTTCCCGCTGGCCCACCGGCACGCCCCGGTACAGCCCGGTGAGTTCGAGGGGATCCTCGAGCCCCATCTCGGCGAGGGTGGCATCGTCGGGCCAGTCCTGGACCCGGACCGGGATCTCGGCGACCAGCTCGGCGAAGGGGGAGGGGAGCTCGGCCAGCATCCTCGCCGCCAGGGCGGCGATGTCGTCGGCGCAGGGCGGCCTCCGGTCGCCCGGATCAGGGGGCATCGTCCGGCATCCGGCGGAAGAACGGTCCCGGCCCGCGCATCACCATGTAGATCGAGGGGATGACCAGCAGGGTGAGGGCGGTGGAGACGGCGAGACCGAACACCAGCGAGACCGCGAGGCCCTCGAAGATGGGATCGAGGAGGATGAAGGCGGCCCCGAGAATGGCGGTGACCGCGGTCAGGAAGATGGGCTTGAAGCGCACCGCCCCGGCGAGCAGCAGGGCGCGTTCGAAGGACCGGCCGGCGGCCCGCTCCATGCGGATGAAATCCACCAGCAGGATCGAGTTGCGGACGATGATCCCGGCGAGACTGATGAAGCCGATCATCGAGGTGGCGGTGAACTGGGCGCCGAGCAGCCAGTGACCGGGCAGGATGCCGATCAGGGTCAGCGGAATCGGGGTCATGATGACCAGCGGCAGCTTGAAGCTCCGGAACTGGCCGACGATCAGCAGATAGATCCCGAGCAGGGCGACCATGAAGGCGCCGCCGAGGTCGCGGAAGGTGACATAGGTGATCTCCCACTCGCCGTCCCACAGGAGGGTCGGTACGGATTCGTCCAGCGGCTGACCGTAAAAGGCGATCCGGGGCGGACCGAGGGGGCCCCAGTCGTCGCGGGCACGGATCGCCTCGGCCACCTCCAGCATGCCGTAGACGGGCGCCTCGAACCGGCCGGCGAGCTCGCCCATGACCATTTCCGTGAACACCGCGTTCTTGCGGAACAGCGGCAGGCTCGCCGGTTCCCGGGTCACCGTCACCACATCGCCGAGCTCGACGTTGCGGGTCTCGATACCGGCCGGGCCGCGGGCGGCGATCGGTGTCGCCAGGATGCGTTCGGTGATCTGCCGGCCCTTCTCCGGAACCCGGATGACGATCTCCGCCGGATCGGCGCCGCCGCCGCGATGCGAGTAGCCGACCACCACCCCCTCCCCGAGGAGGGCCTGGATGGTGTCGTAGACGACCTGCTGCTCGACCCCGTAATAGTCGAGATTGGGCTGGTCGATGCGGATCCGGAGCCGTTCGGGGGCGACCCCGAAACTGTCGTCGACATCGACGATGAAGTCGATCTCCTCGAAGATCTCCCGGACCTTGCGGGCATAGGCCCGGCGGGTCTCGGCATCGGGCCCGTAGATCTCGGCCAGCAGGGTCGAGAGCACCGGCGGGCCGGGCGGTACCTCCACCACCTTGACGGCGGTACCCTCGGGAACCGGCACGGCGGCGAGCCGTTCACGGATCTCGAGGGCGATCTCGTGGCTTTCCCGCTCCCGTTGCTCCCGGGGCACGAGATTGATCTGCAGATCCCCGAGCTCGGGGCTCCGGCGGATGTAGTAGTGCCGCACGAGGCCGTTGAAGTTGAAGGGAGCGGCGGTCCCGGCATAGGCCTGGACGGAGGTCAGCTCGGGGAGATCGGCGATCGCATCGGCGAGGGCGAACAGCACCCGCTCGGTGGCCTCGAGGGTGGCGCCCTCGGGAAGATCGACCACCACCTGCAGTTCCGACTTGTTGTCGAAGGGCAGGAGCTTGACCTTGACGTCCCGGGTGTAGAAGAGGACCAGCACCGCCAGCATGGCGACGCCCACCAGCAGCAGGAAGAGCAGCGCGCGGAAGCGGGTGCGCAGGACGGGCGCGGCGAGGCGCATGTAAAACCGGCCCATCCAGTCGATCCCCTCCTCGCCTTCCACCGTCGTCGCCCCGCGGCGGCTCTCGCCCAGACGCAGCCGCAGCCAGGGGGCGATGATCACCGCCACGAAGAAGCTGAACAGCATGGCGAAGGAGGCGTTGGCCGGAATGGGCGCCATGTAGGGCCCCATCAGCCCGGAGACGAACATCATCGGCAGGAGGGCGGCGATGATCGTCAGGGTGGCGACGATGGTCGGGTTGCCGACCTCGGCGACGGCCCGGATCGCCACCGCCATGCGGTTGCCCGCGGGCTCCATCTTCCAGTGCCGGGCGATGTTCTCGATCACCACGATGGCGTCGTCGACGAGAATGCCGATGGAGAAGATGAGGGCGAAGAGACTGACCCGGTTGATGGTGTAGCCCATCAGCCAGGAGGCGAAGAAGGTCAGCAGGATGGTCGCCGGGATGATCACCAGGACCACCACCCCCTCCCGCCAGCCGATGAAGATGGCGATGATCAGGACGATGGTGACGGTGGCGCCGAGGAGGTGGGAAAGGAGGGTATTGGCCTTGTCCGAGGCGGTCTCGCCGTAGTTGCGGGTGACCTCGACCCGGACGTCCTCGGGCAGCAGGCGGCCGTAGAGGGTGTCGAGGCGCTCCAGGAGCTCGGCGGTCACCACCACCGCATTGGCGCCCTCGCGCTTGGCGAGGGCCAGGGTCACCGCCGGCAGGCGGCGGAAATCGCCCCCGCCGTCCGGCAGCAGGGTCCAGACCCGGTCGAGGGTCTCCTCGGCGCCGACCACGATCTCCGCCACGTCCTTGACGTAGACCGGCCGGCCGTCGCGGGTGGTGATCAGCAGGAGACCCATGTCGGGCTGGCCGGTCATGGTCTGGCCGCCGAGGATCTCGAGGCTCCGGCCGCGCTCCCGCAGACGCCCCATCAGGAACTGGCGGTTGGCGTTGCGGATCTTTTCGACGAGCTGCTCCAGGGTCACCCCGTAGAGGGACATCGCCTCGGGATCGGGTTCGATGCGGATCCGGTCGGGACGGCCGCCGACGATGAAGGCGAGGCCGACGTTGTCGGTCTTGACCAGCTCGTTGAGGAGCTCCTCGGCGAGATTGTAGAGGGCGTTGTCGTCCCAACGCGCCAGCACCTCGGGCGCGAGATCGGGACGCGGCGAGAGGGTGAGGGTCAGCACCGGCACGTCGTTGATGCCGCGCTTGACGATCAGCGGCTCGGGAATGCCCAGCGGCAGCTTGTCGTAATTGGCCCGGATCTTCTCGTGGACCCGGAGGATGGCATCGTCCTCGGAGGTGCCGACGTAGAAGCGGGCGGTGACGACCACCCGGTCGTCGCGGGTCTGCGAATAGGTGTATTCGACCTCCTTGATGCTCTTGACGATATCCTCGAGCGGTTTGGTGACCAGCTCCACCGCATCGACCGCCTTGAGACCGTTGGCCTCGACGAAAATATCGACCATCGGCACCGAGATCTGGGGCTCCTCCTCCCGCGGCAGGAGGAAGAGGGCGAGGGCGCCGGCGGCGAGGGCGATCAGCAGCAGCAGCGGCGTCAGCGGGGAATCGATGAAGATGCGGGTGACATGACCCGCGAGCCCGAGCGGCACCCGGCGGCCGTCGTTCATCGATCGGCATCCACCGGCCGGAGCCGGTCACCGGCCTCGAGCCCGGCCAGGATCTCGAGCCTGCCGTCCCGCATCATGCCCCGCTGGACGATCACCTCCTCGCCACTTTCGAGGACCACGTAATCGACCCCGAAGCGCTGGCCGACGTAGGCCGGTGGGACCAGGAAGACGCTGCGCGTGCCGGTATCGACCGCCACCCGGGCCCGTTCGCCGACGAAATAGGAGCCGATGCCGGAGGCCTCGATATCGACCACCACCCGGCCCGAATCGAGTTCCGGATAGACCTTGACGATCCGCCCCCGACCCACCGGCTCCCCGGTGGCGAGCCCGCGGGCGCCGATCCAGACGGTGTCGCCCTCGGCGACGAAGCGGGCGTGGCGCTCCGGCAGGCGCGCCCGCAGAATGTAGCGCTCGGTGGCGATCTCGGCGACCACCTCGCCGGGCAGCATGACCGTGCCCTCGGTGACCCGCACCTCCAGCACCCGACCGTCCACCGGCGCCCGCACCTTGCCCTCCTCGAGCTGCTGGAGGATCACCTCGCGGCGGGCCCGCTCGGCGGCGATCCGCGCCTCGATCACCCGGAAATTGGCCAGCGCCTCGTCGACGCGCGCCTGCGGCACGGCGTTGCGCTGGCGCAGGGTGCGGGCCCGGTCGAGCTCGATGCGGGCCAGTTCGCGATCGGCTTCGAGGGCCTCGATCTGGGCCTCGACGGCGATCTGCTCGAGACGGAGCTTGGGATCCTCGATGCGGGCCAGGACCTGGCCTTCGACGACCGCGTCGCCCTCGTCCACGGCCAGTTCCTCGAGAGTGCCGGCGATCCGGGTGCGGGCCACGGTCCGGTCGACGCTCTCGACGGTGGCGAAGACGATCTTGCGGTCGACGATCTCCACCGGCTGCACGAGGAAGGGTTCGGCGGTGGCACCGCCGAGTGGGGCGAGGAGGATCGCGAGGGCGAGGAAGGACGTTCGCATGGGCTCCGCCTCTTGCATGTGTATTAGGATCTACTAAATTAATGGCATCCCTGCAACGGAGGAACAGGCCATGACCATCGACCGTGCCGTGATGCTCTTCGCCGGCATCGTCATCCTGGTGAGCGTGACCCTCGCTCTGCTCCATTCCCAGTGGTGGCTGGCGCTGACCGCGTTCGTCGGTCTCAACATGGCCCAGGCCTCGATCACCGGTTTCTGCCCGCTTGCGATCATCCTCAAGAAGCTCGGTGTCAAGCCCGGTCGGGCGTTCGCCTGACAATTGGCGCGCCGCCGTGACCTGCGGCGGCGGCGGTTGACGCCCTCGCGGCGTCCGGCCAGTTTCCGTTCCGGCAGGTTGCCGGCCGATCCGGCGGGCTGAACGGGGAGGAGGGGCGGTGGATTTCGCCTTCGCCGAGCTGGATGCGACGCAGCGCTACAAACTCCTGACCGCGCTGGTGGTCCCGCGGCCGATCGCCCTCGTGACCACGATCGGTGCGGAGGGGGTGGTCAACGCCGCACCCTACAGTTTTTTCAACACCTTCGGCCAGGATCCGCCGCTCGTGGTCCTGGGCATCGAGCGGCGCGAGCGCACCGTCTCCAAGGACACCGGCCGCAACATCGACGCCACCGGGGAGTTCGTCGTCAATCTCGTCGACGAGGATCTGGCGGCGGCGATGAATCTGTGTGCGGTCGATTTTCCCCCCGAGGTCAGCGAGCCCGAGATCGCCGGGCTGGCGCTCGCGGCGAGCCGCTTCCTGCGGCCGCCGCGTCTGGCCGCGGCTCCGGCGGCTCTCGAATGTCGGCTGTTCACCCTGATGCGCATCGGCGGGTCGCGCGAGCTGGTGATCGGCGAGGTGGTGGGGGCCCATGTCCGGGACGGGCTGCTCGACCGCGAACGGCTGCGGATCGACTACGAGCGCTATCGGCCGGTCGGTCGGCTCTGCGGCGATCTCTACTGTTTCACCCGGGAGCGTTTCGCCCTGCGGCGGCGCAGCTACGCCGAATGGCGGGCCGAGGAGGCGGCCGGCTCCGGCGCGTGAACCGCCGTTCAGACGAAGCCGCGGTGGCGGGGGCGGCACCCGAAGAAAAGGACGATCCCCGGCACGCCGAGGACCAGGAAGGCGGGCAGGCCGAGGAGGAACTGGATCGGCATCCAGACGAGGCTGCCGACCGATTTCTCGATCAGCGCCTGGAAGCCGACCAGGCTGTTGGCGTGGATGGCGTACCAGACCGAGCCCAGCGACAGCGGCCGGTAGGCCCCCGCCACCCAGATCGTCAGGAGCTGGGCGACGCCGGCGGCGGCGGCGAGGATCAGGAGCAGGATGCCGAGGCTGTGGCCGAACTGGCGCATGGGGCGAGGGCGGGTCCGCTGGCGGTCGCTTGCGGTGGGCAGCATGACGAAGAAGGGGACGGGCCGCAACCGCTTGTTCGGACGGGGGGGACGGCGCTATATGCTGGGCCGCGACCGCGGAGGGATGGCCGAGTGGTCTAAGGCGCACGCCTGGAGAGCGTGTAGGGGGCAACTCCTCGCGGGTTCGAATCCCGCTCCCTCCGCCACCAACGCACGGTCCATCCGCCCGTCCGCGTCCCGCATCCGCCCCTCCCGGCGCCCGTCACCGTGAGCTCCGGACGGCTCCCCGGGGCCGCCTCACTCCCTTCCCAGGAGATAGCGCCGGGAGATGGAGTCGAAGGAAATGGCGAGCACGACGATGGTGCCGCTCACCACCGACTGCCAGTAGGGCGAGATCCCGTAGAGTACGATCACGTTCTCGATCACGCCGATGATCGCCGCCCCGAGGATCGCCCCCACCGGCGAGCCGATCCCGCCGGTGGTGGCGACCCCGCCGATCACCGCCGCGGCGATCGAGGGCAGGACCCAGGTGTCGCCGATCGACGGCTGGGCGGTCCCCAGGCGGGCGACCATCAGGACACCGGCCAGAGCGGCCAGGGTGCCGGCGACGACGAACACGAGGATGCGCACCCGATCGACCCGGATCCCCAGCATCCGGGCGGCCGGGGTGTTGTCGCCGATGGCGTAGACGTAGCGGCCGAAGCTCGTGCGATGGACGAGCACCGCGATCAGCAGCAGCACCGCGAGCATGATCAGGAAGGGCACCGGGATCCCGTAGACCGTGCCCCGGCCGAGGAACTGGATGCTCTCCGGGATGTTGGTGATCGCCACCCCCTTGGTGAGCACGAGATTGATGCCCTTGTAGATGCCGGCGGTGGCGATGGTCAGGACCAGAGAATGCAGGCCGAGGCCGGTCACCAGCAGCCCGTTGACGAGGCCCAGGAAGGTGCCGAGCAGGACCGCGAGGGGCAACGCCGCCAGCGGATCGAGGCCGAGATCGACCATCAGCATGCCGGCCACCACCCCGCACAGCCCGCCCATGGCGCCGAGGGAGAGATCGAGTTCGCCGAGCAGCATGAGCATCGCCTGACCCAGGGTGATCAGCCCGATGAAGGCGAGGGTCCGGGCGATGATCGTCATGTTGTAGGAGCTCAGGAAATACTCCGACATCAGGGAGGAAAGCCCGAACAGACCCACCAGCACGAAGAACACGACGACGATCTGCATCGTCGAATAGCTGAGCATCCGCTTCCGTTCGCTCATGCCGCGGCGTTCCTCCTGCCGACGATGGCGGCGACCAGCTCCTCGTTGGTACAGTGGCGACTGTCGAACTCGGCGCACAGCTCGCCCGCGTACATGCAGAGGATCCGGCTCGCGCAGTTGCGCAGTTCCAACATGTCCGAGGAGATCAGAACGATGCCGATCCCTTCCTCGGCGAGGCGCTTCACGAGCTGGTAGATCTCCGTCTTGGTCCGGACGTCGATCCCCCGCGTCGGTTCGTCGAGGACGAGCACCTTCGGTCGCACCGCCATGGCCCGGCCGATGATCGCCTTCTGCTGGTTGCCGCCCGAGAGGAACATGATGCGCTGGGAAAGGGAGGGGGTGCGGACGCCGAAACGGGCGACGATCCGCCGGACGAGATCGCGCTCCCTGCGGCTCGATACGAGCCCGTACGGGGCGGTTTCCCCGAAGAGTGCGATGCCGATGTTGTGGAGCACGCTCTGCATCGGAAAGATCCCGTGCAGCCGCCGTTCCTCGGACAGATACAGGAGCCCGGCGGCCACCGACCGGGACGGATCCCCGAGCGGCAGCCGGCGGCCGAGAAGTCGCACCTCGCCGCGCTCCGCCGGGCGATAGCCGAAGATGCTCTGCATCAGCTCGCTGCGCCCGGAACCCACCAGCCCCGCGAAACCGAGCACTTCCCCCCGCCGCAGGGTGAAGGACACGTCCCGGAACCCCGTCCCCGTCATCCCGCGGACCTCGAGCAGGACATCTCCGGCGGTGCTCTCCGGCTGGTAATGCTCCTCGATCGACACCTCTTCCCCGGCCATCAGGGAGAGCAGTCGGGATTCGTCGATCTCCGCCATCGCGCAATGCCCCACCGCCCGCCCGTCGCGAAGGACGGTGATCTCGTCGCCGATCTCGAAGATCTCCTCCGATTTGTGGGAGATGAAGACGATGCCCTTGCCTTCCGCCCGGAGCGCCCGGACGATCTCGAACAGGCGTTCGACTTCGGCGATGGTCAGCGAGGACGTCGGCTCGTCGAGAATCAGCACGTCGAGGGTGCGATGGGCGCAGGCACGGGCGATCATCAGGAGCTGCTGGTCGGACACCGAGAGCTCGCGCGCCTGGCGCCGGGCGTCGCCGCGGATGCGGAACCGTTCGAGCAGCGGTCGGGCGGCCCGTTCGAGCTCGGCGCCGCGGACGAAGACCCCTCCGAACCCGGTCCGATCGAAGGGCATGAACAGGTTTTCGGCCACCGACAGATGCGGGAACAGGCTGATTTCCTGCGGCACGTAGCCGATGCGTCGGAACAGCGAAGGATCCTCGAGAGCGTTCCGCCCGAGGATCCGGATTTCGCCTTCGGTCGCCTGTTCGGTCCCGGTCAGAATCTTGACGAGGGTCGATTTGCCGGCGCCGTTTTCACCGGCGACCACGTGCACCCTGCCGGGGTGGATGGTGATCGAGACCCCGTCCAGGGCGACCACGCCGGGATAACGTCTGGTGATGGCCTGCGCTTCGACCAGGGGAGTCAATGGTCACCTCGTCCAGGAAAACAACCGCCGAAGGGCGGGCGGTCCCCGGTCCGCAGAGGAAGACCGGAGACCGCCCCCGGTATCCCTCAGCGCAGCTCGCCCTCGAGGTTGTCCTTGGTGATCACCAGGATTCCGGTGTCGATGGTCTTCGGGGTGACGATGCCGTTGGCGGCATCGTAGAGCATCATCACCGAATAGAAGCCCTGGATGTGGGGCCGGGTGGAAGACGAAGAATCGGCCACCCCCTCCTCGATCAGCTTCAGCATGTCTGGCAGATTGTCGAGCCCCACCAGCTTCACCTTGCCCACCAGACCGGCTTCCTTGATGGCCTGACCGATGCCGATCGGGCCGGCGGCGTCCGAGGCCACCCAGCCGTCGAGATCGGGGTTGGCCTGCATGATGGCCGCGGCCTGCTTCTGGGCGGTCTCGATATCGTCGTTGTCGATGCCCTCGGCCACCACCTCGATGTCCGGATACTTGGCGAACACCTCTCGGTGGCATTCGGCGCGGATCTTGTGATTGGGGGCCGTCGGCACACCCTGCATGATGGCCACCTGGCCCTTGCCGCCGAGGATCTCGACGAGCCGCTCGGAGGCGATCTTCGCCTGTTCGCAGAAATCGTTGCCGATCGAGGTGAAGACCATGCCTTCCGGCGGCACGGAGTCGAAGGCGACCACCTTGATGCCGCGATCCATCGCCTCCTGGAGGACCGGCTTGTTGGCGGCGGCGTCGAGAAGGTCGATGGCGATGCCGTCGGGCTGGGTGGCGATCGCCCGCTCGAGGATCTGGTTCTGCTCCACCACGTTCGCCTGCTGCGGCGCCCGGTATTCGATCACCACCTCCTTGCCGGCGGTTTCCTTCAGATAGGCGGCCGCGGTCTTCGCACCCTCGTGGACGATGTCGAACCAGGGGTGGACGACCTTGGGAACGATCACGAAGCGGTAGCTTTCCTTCTGGGCCTGGGCGGTACCGCCAGCGGCGAGGATGCCACCGGCGACCAGGATGGCGGTGAGGATTCTCATCTGCATGCCTCCTTCTCTCCGGTCTGTCACCGGGGGGCTTCACGGTCCCCCGTCGTGGCGCCCGCAGCGCTGGCGCCCTGCTTTCGAGGCCCGGCGTCGACGCCGGCGAACGCCTCGAAGATTCGGGTGAGCGAAAGCGCCCCCGGATCGGGATGCCCGAGCGCCCGCTCGCCCAGTGTCTTCGCCTTGCCGGTCCGCGGCAGCATCTCCCGGGTCGCCTCGGCGCCGCGGCCGGCGGCGGCGGCGATCTCCGCGAGCAGGCGACGGATGTCCTTCCTCGGCTCCCCGCAAGCCGCTTCCGCGGCCGGTGCCAGGGCGTCGAGCATGGTCTTGTCGCCCGGCTTCGCGCCGCCGCGGCGGGCGACGGCCTCGAGGGCGGCCCGGAGTCCCCGACAGAGATCCCCGGCCTCGATGGCGTCGCCCCGGATTTCGCGGGCCATGGACAGGAACAGGGTGCCGAAGACGATTCCGGCGGCACCGCCGCAGTGCGACATCAGCGCCATCCCCACCGCCCGGAACTGCGCTCCCGGAAGGCCCGGCCCGGCGGCCCGCAGCGCCTCTTCGGCGGCGGCGAAACCCCGGGCCATGGTCACCCCGTGGTCGCCGTCCCCGATCTCGCGGTCGGCGGCCGAGAGCTCGTCCCGGGCCGCCTGCAGGGCCCGGCACACGGCGAGCAGCCGTTCCCGGACGTCACCGGCGTCGAGACGATCCGCCAAGGTTCAGCCTCCGCCCTGTGCGAAACCGGGCGCACGCACGGGATGGTCGAGTGCCGCGGCCAGTTCCTCGTCGAGCCGGAGAAAGGTCAGAGAGAAACCGGCCATCTCCTGGCTCGTCATCCAGGCGCCGACGTCGGTGCGCCGGACGCGGATGCCGGCCTCGTCCAGAAGCTGGCGCATGCGCCGGTTGACGATCATGAGTTCGGCCCAGGTGGTGGCTCCCAGATTGTCGATCAGCACCGCGATCTCGTCGCCGCGGGAAAAGGGGAGATCGGCGAGCAGGCGGCGCACCATCTCCTCGACGAGCTCGTCGGCTGGCATCAGCTCGCGCCGTTCCACGCCGCGCTCGCCGTGCACCCCCATGCCGATCTCGATCTCGTTCTCGCCCAGCTCGAAGGTCAGCTCGCCGGTCTCCGGCAGCGAACCGGGGCGGACCGCGACCCCCAGCGAGCGGAGATTGTCCCGGCAGCGTTCCACGAGGCGTGCGGCGTCTTCGAGACCGTCGCGGGTGGCGCAGGCGAAGCCCGCCACCTTCACCTGGTAGAAGGCTCCGGCGATGCCCCGCCGCTCGGCCGGATCGGCGGTGGCGATATCGTCGGCCACCCGTACGGTGCGGGTCTCGATCCCCCGTTCCGCCGCCAGTTCGGCGGCGACGTCGAAATTCATGTTGTCACCGGCGTAGTTGCCGTAGACGTAAAGGACGCCGCGACCGCGGTGGGCCGCTTCCGTGGCCAGCAGGATCTGATCCGGCGGCGGGGCGGCGAACACCGCGCCGGAGACCGAGGCATCGGCCAGCCCCTCGCCGACGAAGGCCGAGTACATGGGTTCGTGGCCGGCGCCGCCGCCGACCACCAGCCCCACCTTGCCCTCGGGGATCCGCCTGCGGTGGAGCACCCGAGCTCCGGCCACGCGCACCAGATCGTCCTCGGCGAGACGGACGATGCCGTCGAGCACCTCGGAGACGATGTCGGCGGGATCGTTGAGAATCTTCTTGACCCTGGTCATCGGCTCTCCTCCTCCCCGAGGCGGGCCTTGGCCTCTTCCGCGGAAAGCCCTTCGTGGATCATCTCCCGGACGATCCGCATCAGCCTGCGCCGGTCGTCGTCCTGGAACAGGGATCGCCCGAACATGACACCGTTGGCGCCCCCCTCGAGGAGCTCGCCGACCAGCGCGACGGTGTCCCCGGCCCCACCCTGTCGGGGGCCGCCGGCGATCATCACCGGCGCCCCCATGGCCGCCGCCACCACCTGCCGGCAGCCGCGAACGCTGCCCGCCCAGTCGCATTTGACGATGTCGGCCCCGATCTCGATGGCCATCCGGGCGTTGGCGGCCACCACCGCGCCGTCGAAGACCTTCCGGTACAGGCCTTCACGGGCGGCCATCGGCTCGGCGACATAGACGACCCCGAGCTCCCGGGCCCGCCGGGCCACCGCGCCGGCGATCTCGAACATCCGGTCCTCGAGCGCCGGATCACGGTGGCCGACGAAGAAATAGGTGATCACGCCCTCGGCCCCCATGCGCACCGCATCCTCCACCGAGGCGACCAGGCGGGTGTGCCCCTCCTCGTACCCGGTCTCGCCTCCCATCCGCCACATAGTGGTCTGATCGAGCCGCAGAATCGCTGCCGGGGCATCCCGGTTCGCGAACAGATCGGCGCAGGCGGCGAGCCCTCCCGGGGAGAGGATGACGGCATCGAAACCGGCTTCCGCGGCGTCGCGGATCGCCGCCCGGAGATCCGCGAGGCCCGGGATCGGTCCGAGCTGCATGCCATGATCGGCGGCGAAACAGGCTCCCTTGCGCCCGGCGCCCGGAAGGATGCGTCCCAGTCGAACCTGCTTGCCGATACCCGCCGTCATGCTCTTCGTCTCTCCTCCCCTCGGCCGGAGGCCGGTTCCGGGAGCGGCACCACCTCCACCGCCACCCCCTCTTCCCGGAGGGCGCCGATCCGCTCGGGATCCGCGCCCTCGGTGGTGAACACATGGTCGAACGTGTCGAGCCGGGCGAAGAAATGCAGCGCCGACTTGCCGAACTTGCCGTGGTCGAAGGCGAGAACGGCGCGATCCACGGAGGCCTTCATCGCGAGTTTGGCACGCACCAGAGCGGTGTCGTGGAGATAGGCGGAGATCCCGTGCACCCCGGCGGTGGAAAAGATGCCGAGATCGGCCCGCAGCCGCTCCATGGCCATTTCACATTCGAGGCCGAGAAACGCATCGGTGACCGGGTCGTACCGCCCGCCCGGACAGATCACCACGATGTCTTCCTGGCGGCAGAGGCGGGCGAGGAGGCTCGCGGCGTTGGTGATCACGGTGAGCGGCTTGCGTTCGGGCAGCCAGTCGGCGAGCGCCGTCGTCGTCGTGCTGTCGTCGAGAACGATGGTCATGCCCGGCTCGATCAACTCCGCGACCCGGCGGGCGAGAGCCGTCTTGGCCTCCCGGTTCTTGCGCTGGCGATAGGTGAAATTGCTCTCGAAAACGACACTGGGGAGGACGGTGACGCCGCCGCGGACGCGCCGCACGCAGCGCATCTCCACGAGGCGGTCGACGTCGCGGTGGATGGTCATCTTGCTGACGCCGAAACGTCTCGCGAGCTCCTCGAGACTGGCCGTCTCGCACTCGCAGAGGAAGTCGAGGATCCGTTCCCTGCGCGCCTCACCCGACATGTCGAACCTTTCATCTTTGATGTGATATTGTACCAGATCGCATGTGACGTCAAGCGCCGGCGGTCGCGATGAGACGTCGAGGAAAGCGAGCGGGGGAGCGCACGCTCCCCCACCGGATCCGGAAATGTGCGCCGGGAGTGGGTCAGGGGGTCGGGCGGAGCACGCTTTCCATCAGCAGCACGGTGTAGGGCTGCCAGGGCGAGAGCAGCCAGCGCAGGATCAGCCGCCCCTCGCTGTCGATCTCGGTGTAGCGCTCCAGCACGTAGGGACCGTAGAGCTCGCCCTCGCCGGGCCCCTGATGGGCGATGGTGCCGTCGTTGATGTAGCGCCCCCGGGCGGGACCGCGGCCGTAGTCCTTCTCCGGATCGAACAGGGTCAGAGGCGCGCTCCAGGGCCCCCAGGGCGCCGTCGCCACCCGCATGCGGATGGTCTTCTGCCGCCAGTTGTAGGTCGCGACCCAGAGTTCGAGGGCGCGGTTGTAGTGGATCAGGGGTTCCCCGAAGCCCCAGGCGTGCATCGCCCGCCGCTCGGGCGGCAGTCCCGGGCCGTGATCGATGGCGAAGATCGCGACCGCATCCTTCTCGCGGGAGGACCAGGAAAGGCGGAGCTCGCCGGCCGGATCGCCGGTGAACCCGGAGAGAAAGCGGGTCGCCTCGCAGTCCCCCTGACGCAGCGCGCTCAGGGGCATCGCCGCCAGATAGACGTCGTCGTGATCGTGATCGCCGCTGCCGAACACCAGCACCCAGGGGCCGGCACCGGAAAGGCCCGGGGGCGCCTCGGCCAGGCCCTCGACGGCGATGTCGATGAAACGGCTGCGACCGAAGTCGCAGAGCTTCTCGAAGGAGCGGCCGTCGTCCCGCGAACGGGTGAGGATCGAGGCGCTGGCGGAATCGACCGCGAACCAGGCGAAGATGGTCGCACTCTCGTCATCGCCGATGCCCGCCACCGGCACGTTCAGGGTGCCGAGATCGACACAGTCGCCGATGCCCTCGTCCGGACAGGAAATCCGCGGATTGCGATAGCCGCGCCCGCTCTCGGGATCGGTCAGGAGGTTCAGCTCGAAATCGCCCACCCGGCGGGCGTTCGTCCAGCCGATGGCATCGTCGTGACGTGCATCCCAGCCGGGCGCCTCGGGATCGGAATCGCCGAACAGCAGCCACAGCCTGCCCTTGTATTCGAAGGGGGCGCCGAGATCCGTGTAGGCGAGACCGAAGCGTGTTTCGGTGCGCTGGCGGGTCGATTTCAGGGTCTCGAAGTCGATGTCGCCGATGATCTGTTCGCGCTTGCGGGTGGAAAGGAGCTCGAGCGGCGGCGCGAAGCCCGTTCCCGGGGCGCCGACGGTGGCCGATCCGCCGCCTCCGCCACCGGTGGTGCCGCCGCCCCCGCCGCTGCCGTTCCGGGTGAAGACCAGCCGGCCGAGATTGAGATTGTAGCCGACCTCGCCGCCGCCGGCGGCGGTGAACCAGACATCGTTCTCGCCGCTGCCCTTGGGCACCAGGCTGGCGATGAAGCCGGCGGGGAACAGACCCACCTGCCGCCAGGGTCCCCAGGGAGCCGGCGCCTCGAACAGGGCACCCGCCGGATAGGGATCGTCGGTGGCGAGCCCGAGATCGCTTCCCTTGGCGATGCCGACGAAGCCCGAAAGAAAGATGTAGCGCCCGATGCCCGGGTGGTACATCGCCGAGCCCTGGGCGAGGCTCGACAGCCCGTCGAGCGGTCGCGCTTCATCGGGGTTGCGCTTCCATCTCGGCTCCCCGCCCTCCGTGCCGGCGAAGTAGCGCCAGGCATCGTAATCGACGACCGGATCCCGGCCGCCGGAGAAATCGAGCTTCACGCGGGCGAGATGGATGCGGTTGGGGCGGGGATCGGGGGCAACCTCCTCCCCCATGGCGAGGGCGTAGAGATAGCCGTCGCCGAAATCGCCGTAGGCTTCGTCGCGCTGGATGAACATCATCACCCGGAAGGGACTGTCGCCGCCCCAGGGCGAATCCGGCGCGATCTCCCAGTTCTCGCCGCCGTCCCGGGAGCGGGCGAGGTAGCCGTAGGTCGGCACGCCCGGCGGGAAATGCATCTGCGCGTAGAGGTTCGCGCCGATGGCGATGATGCTCGAGGGTTTGTCGCTCCGTTCGTAGATCGCGAGGTCGCCGTAGGGCACATGGCGCGCGCGGACGCACTGGTCGCGGCCGGAGCAGTCGGCGAATTCGGGCGGATCGCCGTCGAGGACCAGCAATCCGGCCGGGGTGTAGAGGCACTGGCGCAGACAGGAGGCGCAGGAGAAGACCTCGCAGTACTCGTTGTCCGGATCGCGGGGGAGAAAGCAGCCCGGCCGCACCTCCTCCTGAAGATCGTCGAACTCGTCGGGCTCCCCGAGGAGCAGCGTCGGCAGGCAGTTCTTCATGCCGGTACCGTCGCCGAACATGGCATAGAGCCGCCCGTCCCCGGCCCGGGTCATGGTCCAGATGTCGCCCACATAGGGATAGCGGATGTAGGGCGTTTCCAGGCGAACGCCGGAGATGGCGCAGCCCGGACAGGGTGGCGGCGGGGCTACCGTCGGCTCCTGTGCGTTCGCCCCGTCGCCGGCGCATCCGCCGAGAAGCAGCAGGAACAGGGCGGAAAGCGGGAAACGCCAGCGCATGGCCGACCTCACGGACGTTCGAGCCGATAGGTGTGGAAGGGTTCGGTGACGAGCCGGCCGGAAACATCCAGCCGGGTTCCGGTGGTGACGTCGAGGACGCGGTTCCGCCCTTCGGTCGGGAGCTCGAAGCGGGCGAAGGCGAAGACGGCGACGGCATCGCTGTCGTCGCGCGTCCAGGACACGCCCAGCCACTCCTCGCCGCGACCGATCAGACGGCGCCGCTGCACGAGATCGCGCACCGCCGCGTGATCCCGGTTGGCACGGGCCACCGCCCGCCGCGTGGACTCGTCGAGCTGCTCCAGGAACGCCAGGATGTTCGTGGAAACCGCACCGCCGGAGGCGAGGGCACGGTAATAGCTGCCGGCCTCGACGACGGTATCGGCGACGTAGCGGTAGAGGCCGTATTCCCTCCCGCGGATCTCCTCGAAGGCACGGCGTGCGAGAGGCGCCTCCTCGGGATCCGCGAGCAGTTCGCCGCCGAAGCCGCCGCCGGAGATGCCGAAGGGGCCGACACCTTCGAGGAGGATGGTCGAGAGGCCGGCGCGGCGCCAGGCTTTCTGAAGGGCGATCGCACGCGAAAGGGAGGGCTCGGGGGCCGGAGTGCGGGCATCGGCATAGACGCCGAAGGTCAGCCAGGAATCGACGTGGAACCCGGCGAAGGGCACGGCACGCGCGAGCCGGGCGGCGGCCCCGGCCGCGTAGTCGAACCAGCCGCTCTCCATGGCGGTGCCCGTGATGTCGCCGTAATCGGCGTCCTCCGGCCGGCCGTCGATGCGCCAGCGCAACCAGTCGGGATGCGCGACCAGGAGCGGCGAGGAGTTGGAAAGATGGCCGGGGGTGGTCCAGAGGAGGAGGTCGATTCCCCGTTTGCCCGCCGCTTCGGCCAGGCGCCGCAGCCCGTCGCGCCCGCCGAGAGCGGGCTCGGGGACCAGCCGCCAGGGGGCGTTGGCGGAGCCAAAGCTGCCGCTGCCCGGCAGATACTCGGCCTCGTCGTGCCCCCAGTCGCTCTCCCAAGGGCCGTCGATCAGGAACCAGGGGAACCGGTAGGTCTCGAGGACGTCGAGCGCCTCGCCCGCGAGTTCGGCGAAATAGTTCGCTCCGGCCGCGCCCGCCGCCCGTGGCTCGAAACCGTGACTGGACCACAGGATGGGGCGGATTTCGCTGCGCCCGAGCCCGAGATCCTCGCGCCAGCCGGCGGCCAGGGCCTCGTAGAGATCGGTCCAGCGGTCGAGGGCGGCCCATTTGTCGGCGACGGGAGCCGGATCCGACAGCCAGAGCCGCCAGGGGGTCAGGCGGGTTCCGTCTTCGCCGGCGGCGAGCGGAATGCTCGCTTCGATGCGCAGGCGTCCCGCCTCCTCTGCCACCGCCACCCGCGCCGCCACCGCCCGGTCGAAGGTGGCGATCCGCGTGCCCTGCGGCCCGGTCTGGAAGTGGAACGGCTGGCTGTCGGCGAAATACCAGCTCCGCGGCAGGGAGAAGAGGGTCTCGAAATCGGTTCGCCGCTCGATCCAGCGCCCCCAGAGTTGCTGGAAGTTCCAGGCTCCGGCCTCGGCCACCGCCGCCTCCACCACCCGCAGGCCGACGGCACCGGGGATGCCGGCGGTCCGGAGCTGCCAGGCGAGGCCACGATGGCGCCTTCCGTCGAGTTCCTCGGTGAGGGAGGCGAGGGCGAGGGCGAGACGTTCCCCCCGCGCCCCGGCGAAACGCAACACCACCTCGCCGTCGGCGACCTCGGTGCCGAGATAGCGATAGGCGGAAAGCGGCCGGATGTGCAGGCGGCGCCCCCCGCGTCGCGGCCAGACCATGTCCCCGGCCTCGCGCTCCCGGAGGTAGGCCTTCCAGTCGGACACGCCCCCCACCTCGCCCGGCTCCAGGACTTCGAGGGCCATCGCCCCGCCGTCGAGCGCTCGCGGCAGGGCATCCACCAGCGCCCGGTCGCCGACGAAGATCCTCCGGATGCCGATGACGCCACCATTGGCGTTGCGGGCGAGCTCGATCCCGGCGCGGTCGGGGAACAGCACGCGGATCCGATCCTCCCGCTCGACCACGCTCGGGCTGGATTCCGGGAAGCGGAAATCGGCGGCACCTGTATCGGCCTGCACGGGGCGAACTCCTTCCAACAGGATCGCACGCTTCGTCGAGCGGCTGGCGCTGCGCAGGGCAACGGCGTCCGGCCCCTGCAGAACGGGCAGCAGATCCTCGGCCACGAGTTCCGCCGAGACATGGAGTTCCCGGAGCGCACCTTCGGGACTGCGCAACCGCAGCCAAATCGCTCTGGCGCCGCGCAGGGAGGTCGGGAGTTCGGCCGTCACGCTCGTCTCGTCCACCGGCTCCGGCGAGCGCCAGACGGTCTGCCAGCGTGCACCATCGGCGGAAAAGGCGATCTCGAGCCCGCTGCCGAGATCGCCGACGCGGGTGGCGGCACTGCCGTCGGCGGAGGTGAGACGCAGGGACCGGACCTGTCGGCGGAAGTCGAACCGCCAGACCAGATCGCCGCTCCACAATACGGCATCGGCTTCCCGGACGTGCAGCAGAGCGTTCAGACCGTCCCGGCGGGCCTCCTCGAGCAGTTCCGGGACTGCCGCCGCGTTCGCCGGATCGAGGAGGTCGATCTCGTCGGGATCATCGACCGGAGTGAGCCAGGAATTGCGCAGCCGCCCACCGAGGAGGCCGGCATAGCCGAAGAGGGCGGTGCCGTCCCCCCGCAGGCGCAGGGACGCACCCGCCGGCAGGCGTCCGACCAGCAGCAGCCGGTCGAGACGCGGCTCGTCCAAGGCCTCGCGGGCGAGGATCCCGAAAAGGCGATCGCCGTTTTCGGGGCGCACCGCGGCGACCTCGACCGGCAGGGAGACTTCGCGCCAGCTTTCCGCCTTCCGGTCCTGTTCGGCGACCGCGGCTGTGCCGAGCAGCAGGGCCACCGAAACGACCACCCGGCCGAGACGGTTTCGCATCGGTTCCGTTTCCGTCCTGGGACGACCCGGGCACGCATCGCGCCGCATTCAACATAACGGAATGCGGAAATATGTCAAAGTCGGGGTCCGGGGCGCCGGCCGGAGCCCGGGTCGCCGCCCGCGGACAGGAAGGAGTTGTCGGCCGCCGGGCCGGCTTGGTAATGCTTCGGAACGTCCCGATCCCGATCCGGGCAGCGGACAAGGAGGTGGGAAATGGGCAAGCGCGTGCTGGTGGTCGACGACGAGCCCAACATCGTTCTCTCGCTGGAGTTCCTGATGAAGAAGGCGGGCTTCGAAGTCGAGGTCGCGCGCAACGGACAGGAGGCGCTGGCGGCCATCGCCCGCCGTCCGCCGGACGTTCTGCTGCTCGACGTGATGATGCCGGAGATGGACGGTTTCGAGGTCTGCGAGCGGCTCCGGGCCGATCCCCGTGGGCGGGCGACCAAGGTGGTCATGCTCACCGCCCGGGGACGCGACAGCGAGCGCCAGCGGGGCCTCGCCCTCGGCGCCGACGCCTATGTCACCAAGCCCTTCTCGACCCGGGATCTGGTGGCGCGGGTGAAGGCCATGCTGGAAGAGGGCTGAGCCGCGGGATGAGCGGCCCCCGGGGTCTTCTCTGGTCGTTCCTGCTCGCTCTCGGCGGGATCGCGGCCCTGCTCGCCTGGGGGGCGGCGCAGCGGCTGTTCGCGGTCGATCCCGCGGCCGCCCGTCTGCTGGGGGCGGTCGGTCTCGCCGCGCTGCCGCTGGCGGTGCTGTTCGGGCGGCTGCTCGAGGACCGCTTCCTGCGGCCGCCGCGGACCCTCGCGAGGGCGCTCGAGCTGCGTCTCGAAGGCCGGGAAGGGGACAGCCTCCCGGCGGCCGCGGATTCCCTTCTCGCGCCGTTGCTGCCGCCGCTGCACCAGCTTCTCGCCCGTCTCGGCGAGCTCGAGGGACGGCTCGAAGGGGAGCGGGCCGAGGCGACTCGGGCCCTGGAGCGGGAACGCCGGCGGCTCGCCGCGATCCTCCGCGATCTCGCCGAAGGGCTGCTGTGCTGCGGGGCCGACGGGCGGATCCAGCTCTACAACGACGCCGCCCGCGAGATCCTGGGCGCGCCGCCCGGCCTCGGCCTCGGCCGGCCCTACCATCTGGTACTCGACCGGCTGGCCCTCGACCATCACTGGCGGCTCCTGCGGGACGCCGCCGGGGCGGGGGCGGAAGGGGCGCCGGTCAGCCGGCCCTTTCTGTGCTCGACCACCGACGGGGCGCGGATCCTCCGCTGTCGCCTGAGTCTGCTCCAGGGCGAAGCGGCCGCGCCGGCCGGTTTCGTGCTGGTCTTCGAGGATGTCTCGCGACGGCTCGCCGGAACCGATGCCGAACGCTTTCTCGAGGAGATGGGATACGCCTGGCGCGGCCCGCTCGCGAGCCTCCGGGCGGCCGCGGAAATCCTAGCGGAGGCGCCGGATCGGGAGCGGGCCGGCTTCCTCCACGTCATCGAGGAGGAAACGGCGCGGCTGGAGGAGATCCTGACCGGGCTGTCCGAGCGGGCGCGGCAGTTCGTGATCGCCCAGTGGCCGCTCTCCGACCTCGCCCTCGCGGATCTCCTGCTCCTGCTGCGCGAACGTCTGGGCGAGCGGGATCTTCCCTTCGACCTGGTCGATCGCACCGGCGAGGTCTGGTGCAGCGGCGACAGTTTCCTCCTCGGCCAGTGCCTGCTCACCTTCCTCGAAGCGCTCGCCCGCGATTTCCGCGTCCTGCGCGGCGAGCTGGCGGCGACGGCCGGCGAGGAGGCGGTGGCGCTCGAGCTCCGCTGGCAGGGGGCCACGCCCGATCGCGAATGGTTCCGGGCCTGGCTCGACGGACCGCTGTTCGGCCACCGGGGGCAGTTCACGCCGCGCGAGATCCTCCTCCGCCACGGCGCCCGGCCCTGGCTCGTCCCGGGCGAGGGCGGCGGCCGTCTCCATCTCGACCTGCCGCCGGCCACCGGCCTGCATCCCGTCGCCCGTCGTCCGGCCCTGCCCCCCCGACCCGAGTTCTACGATTTCGACCTGCCGCTGCCGGAAGAGGAGCTCACGGATCTCCTCGACCGGCCGCTTTCCCGGCTGGTTTTCGTCGCCTTCGACCTCGAGACCACCGGCCTCGATCCGGACCACGACGAGATCGTCCAGATCGGGGCGGTGCGCATCCTCGGCGACCGCCTCCTGCGCGGCGAGATCTTCGATCAGCTCGTCGATCCGGAGCGGCCGATCCCGGCCACCTCGACCCGGTTCCACGGCATCACCGATTCCATGGTCGAGGACGCACCGCCGCCGGCGATCGCCCTGGCGCGCTTCAAGACCTTCGTCGGCGAAGCCACACTGGTGGCGCACAACGCCGCCTTCGATCTCGCCTTCCTGCGGCGGAAGGAGGAGGTCGCCGGCGTGCGGTTCGACAATCCGGTGCTGGATACGCTGCTGCTTTCGGCACTGCTCGATCCGGAGATCGGGGATCACAGCCTCGACGCGGCGGCGGCCCGGCACGGAATCACGGTGCGGGCGCGACACACCGCCCTCGGTGATGCGGTGGCCACCGCCGAGCTGTTCCTGGCTCTGGTTCCGCGGCTGCGGCGGCGGGGCATCGAAAGTCTCGGCGAGGCGCTGGCCGCCTGCCGGCGCGAGGCACGGCGGCGCCAGCGGATCGTCGGCGCCGGTGCCGGCACGGGCGATGAATAACGGCCGCGAACGGATCCTCCTGGTGCTGGCGGTGCTCGCCGGCCTCGCCTTCGGCTATCCGGTGCTGGTGGTGATCGACGTCCTGACCCTCTGCTGCGTTCCGGCCCTCCTCCCGCTCTATCTGTTCCTGGTCTGGGCGGTGGTCATCGGTCTCGCCGCGGCGCTGGTGGTCCGGCGCGGGGAGAAAGGGCGATGATCGGCGCTCTGATCGCGCTCCTGCTGTCGCTGCTCTATCTGGGATTGCTGTTCGGCATCGCCAACTACGGCGACCGGATGGCCGCCCGCGGCGCCACCCTGATCGGCAGCCCGCTCGTCTACACCCTCAGTCTCGCCGTCTACTGCAGCGCCTGGACCTTCTTCGGCAGCGTCGGTCTCGCCGCCGAGGCGGGGGTGGCCTTCCTGCCGATCTATCTCGGTCCCACCGTGATCGCCGTCCTCTTCCCCCTCCTCCACGGCAAGATCCTGGCCATCGCCAAGGCCTACGGGATCACCTCGATCGCCGATTTCATCGCCTCCCGCTATGGCAAGAGCAGCCTCCTGGGCGGCCTCGTGACCCTGGTCGCGGTCCTCGGCACGATCCCCTACATCTCGCTCCAGCTCAAGGCGGTGGCCAACAGCCTCGACGTCCTCTTCGCCGCTTCCCTGGCCCAGCGGACCGACGGGCCGATCCCGGAACCGGCTCTCCTCGTCACCCTGGTCCTGGCGGCTTTCAGCATTCTCTTCGGTACCCGCCACATCGACGCCACCGAACATCACGAGGGAATGGTCCTCGCCATCGCCTTCGAGAGTCTCGTCAAGCTCGCCGCGTTCATCGCCGTCGGCCTGTTCGTGACCTACGGCATGTTCGAAGGCTTCGGCGACATCTTCGGCCGCCTGGCGGCGGCCGGGCGGGACGGGTTGCTGACCATGTCGGCCACCGGTCTCAGCTACATCGACTGGATGACCTACACGCTGCTGGCGGCACTCGCCTTTCTCGCCCTGCCGCGGCAGTTCCAGGTGGCGGTGATCGAGAATGTCGACAAGGATCATCTGCGCACCGCCACCTGGATGTTCCCGCTCTATCTCCTGGTGATCAACATCTTCGTCCTGCCGGTGGCGATGGCCGGGGCGGTGCTGGGGCGCGGCGGCGACACGCTGATGCTCGATCTGCCACTGGCCGCGGGCAGCCAGATCTTCGCCCTGGTCGCCTACATCGGTGGACTGTCGGCGGCGACGGCGATGGTCATCGTCGCCACCATCGCCATCTCGACGATGATCTCCAACGATCTGGTGATGCCGGCGCTGCTCCGGGTCGAGCGGCTGCGTCTCGGCCAGCGGCACGATCTGTCGGGACTCGTGCTGGCGATCCGCCGGGCCTCTATCTTCCTCCAGCTCCTCGCCGGCTACGCCTTCTTCCGGCTGGTCGCCGAGCGTATCGAGCTGGTCTCCATCGGCCTCATCTCCTTCGCCGCCATCGCCCAGCTCGCCCCGCTCATCCTCCTGGGGCTGTTCTGGCGGCAGGCGAGCCTGGCCGGGGCGCTGCTGGGGCTGATCGCCGGCTTTCTCGTCTGGTTCTACACCCTCATCGTCCCGGCGCTGGTGTTCGCCGGCTGGCTGGAGCCGGCGATCCTAGAGGAAGGGCTGTTCGGCCTCGCCCTCCTGCGGCCCGAGGCGCTGTTCGGGCTCGAGGGGCTGACTCCGGTCACCCATGCGGTCCTCTGGAGCCTCGGCGCCAACACCCTGCTGATGGTGGTGGGATCGCTCGCCACCCGCCCGAGCGATCTCGGCCGGCTCCAGGCCATCCTCTTCGTCGATGTCGAGCAGCGCCAGAGCTCCACCCGGCTGTGGCGGGGCGAGACCCGGGTGGCGGCGCTCCAGGATCTGCTGGTCCGCTTCCTCGGCCGCGAGCGTGCGGTGCGGGTCTTCGCCCGCGAAGCCCTGCGCCGGGGACAGTCGCTGCGGGCCGGCGATCGCGCGGACGCCGAGCTCGTCCAGCTCGCCGAACGCCAGCTCGCCCGGGCCATCGGCGCCACCTCGGCGCGGCTGATGGTGGCCTCGATCGTCCGTGGCGAGGTGATCGGGCCGGACGCGCTGCTGGAAATCCTCGACGAGACCTCCCAGGCCATCGAATACAGCCAGAAGCTGGAGCAGAAATCCCACGAGCTCGAGAATCTGACCGCCGAGCTGCGGCGGGCCAACGAACGGCTGCGCCAGCTCGACCAGCTCAAGGACGATTTCATCGCCACCGTCAGCCACGAGCTGCGGACGCCGCTGACCTCGATCCGCTCCTTCTCCGAGATCCTCCTCGACCATCCGGACCTGCCCGGCGAGCAGCGGCGGCAGTTCGTCGAGATCATCGCCCGGGAATCCCAGCGTCTGACCCGGCTGATCGACGATGTCCTCGATCTGTCGAAGATCGAATCCGGGCGCATGGAATGGGAGGTCGCGGACCACGATCTGCGTCGCATCATCGAGGAGGCGGTGAGCGCCTCGGAAGGGCTGATGCGCGAGAACGGCATCCAGGTGAGCGTGAAATTCGGGGTCGCGCGGGCGCTGGTGCGCTGCGACGGTGACCGCATCACCCAGGTGATGCTCAACCTGCTGTCCAATGCCGCCAAGTTCGTTCCCGCCCGCGCCGGCCGCATCCATGTCGAACTGCGCGGGCTCGGCAACGAGTTCCTGGTGCGGGTCGAGGACAACGGTCCCGGCGTACCGCCGCCGCTGCGCGAGGCGATTTTCGAGAAGTTCCGTCAGATCGGCGGCTCGATCCGGGACAAGCCGCACGGCACCGGCCTCGGACTCGCCATCTGCCGGGAGATCGTCCAGCATTTCGACGGCCGGATCTGGTGCGAGGAGGCGAAGCTCGGCGGCGCCGCCATCTGCTTCACCCTGCCGGTCCGCGAGGCCCGCCTGCGGGCGGCGGAGTGAAGTTCAGCGCCGGGCGGCGGGTTCCCGACCGGCGAGAACCGCGGCGAAGAGCCCGGGATCGACGTTGCCGCCCGAGAGCACGACGACCGTGGTCCGGTCGCGGAGATCGATGCGCCCCGACAGCGCCGCCGCCAGCGCCACCGCCCCGCCCGGCTCGACCACGATCTTGAGGGTCGCGAAGGCGAAGCGCATGGCCTCCGCCACCTCGGCATCGGTGACCGCGAGACCGCCGGCCAGGAGGCGGCGGTTGAGGGCGAAGGTGAGTTCCCCGGGGATCGGCGCGAGCAGGGCGTCGCAGAAACTCGTCCCGCCGGGCGGGTTGGACAGCCGTTCTCCGGCCCGCAGCGAGCGGGCGGTGTCGTCGAAACCCTCGGGCTCCACGCAATGGATCGAAATGTCGGGAAAGCAGCTTCCGAGCGCGAGGGCGCTGCCGCTCACGAGTCCCCCGCCGCCGCAGGGGAAGAGCGCGAGATCGGGGCGCAGGCCGCGGGCCAGGCACTGGCGCACGATCTCGAGCCCCACGGTGCCCTGGCCGGCGACGATATGGGGGTCGTCGTAGGGACGGATCAGGGTCGCGCCCCGTTCGGCGGCGATCCGGGCGCCGATCTCCTCGCGGACCTCCCGGTAGCGGTCGTAGGCGACGACTTCGGCTCCCCAGGCCTCGGTGGCGGCCCGCTTGATGGCCGGCGCGTCGGCGGGCATGACGATGCAGGCGGGAATCCCGAGCAGCTTCGCGGCCCGGGCCACCCCCTGGGCATGGTTGCCCGAGGAATAGGCCACCACCGCCGCGGGACGGAGGCAACGGAGGGCGTTGTAGGCGCCGCGGAACTTGAAGGAGCCGGTGTGCTGGAGCGGTTCCGCCTTGATCAGCAGGCGGCCGCCGACCCGCTCGTCGAGACGTTCGTGGGCGAGGAGGGGGGTGGTGCGGGCGACACCGTGGAGCCGCCGCGCGGCGGCCAGCACCCGATCGAAGGCGGGAAGGGCGTCCCCGGTTCCGACCGGTGCCGGCTCTTCCGAAGGGGTCATGCGCCGTGTCCGAGCAGGGCCGGCAGCTCGGCGAGACTCGGGATCTCGGCGGCGAGTGCGCCGGGCAGACGTTCGGCCGGCGTGCCGTCCCGGTCCACCCGGATGGCGTGGAAGCCGAAGCTCGCCGCTCCGTGGGCGTCCCAGGCGTTGGCCGAGAGAAAGGCGATTTCCCGGGCCGCGAGGCCGAGTCTCCGGCTGGCCAGCAGGTAGACCTCCGGCGCCGGTTTGAAGACTCCCACCTCCTCCACCGACAGCACGGCCTCCAGCCAGGCCCCGAGCCCGGCGCTTTCGACCCCGCTCGCCAGCATCTCCTGCGTGCCATTGGAGAGAATGGCGAGACGCAGGCCGCGGGCGGCCAGCCGTTCGAGGGTGGCCGGCACCTCGGGATAGGGATCGAGACGATCGTAGGCGGCGAGCAGTCGCTCGCGGAGCGCCGGATCGGCGATCCCGAGGGCGGCCAGGGCGTGGTCGAGGGCGTCGGCGGTCACCCTCCGGAAATCGGCATGGCGCCGCATCAGCGCCCGCAGCCAGGTGTATTCGAGCTGCTTGCGGCGCCAGAGCGCGTTCAGGGGATCCGCCCGCTCGCCCAGCACCGCCCGCTCCCCGGCCACCGCCGAGGCGAAATCGAGGAGGGTGCCGTAGGCATCGAAGACGCAGGCGCGGATCCGGCTCGGCTCGAAGGGCAGGCTCACGAGGATCTCTCCGGTCGCCGTCGGGGCAGCGGCAGGGCCATTCTGCCGGCGGCGACCGGAACACGCAAATCCCGGGGCGGTTCCCGGCGGGCGAGCAACTCCCGGTAGACGAACTGGCCTTCCAGCACCCGCTGCACGTAGTTCCGGGTTTCGGCGAAGGGCAGCCGCTCCACCCAGTCGACGAGGCGGTGAGTGTCCTCGGGCCGCGGCGTGCCGTAGCGGGCGAGCCAGTTGCGGACCCGCGAGGGTCCGGCGTTGTAGGCGGCGACGACCGTCGCCGGATGGCCGTCGAAGCGGCGGCTCAGCCGGTCCAGATAGGAGCTCGCCAGATCGAACTGGTAGCCGGGATCGCCGAGCAGGCGCTGGAAGCTGAAGGGCAGCCCGCTGACGGCGGCGATCGGACGGGCGGTGGCCGGCATGAACTGCAGCAGCCCGCGTGCCCCGGCGGGGCTGCGTGCGGCCAGCTCGAAATGGCTCTCCTGCCGGGCCATCGCCAGCAGCAGGGCGCGGTCGGCGAGCCCGCCCGCGGGCCCCGCCGCATCGCGGAAGCGGGGCAGGGGAAAGGTGTAGAGGCGGTCGACGAGGCCCCGCCGGACCAGCCGCTTGGCGGCGGATACGAAGAGCTCGGGACGTTGGCAGTCGCGGGCGAGGCGCAGGACCAGGGTGGCGCCTTCCCGGTCCGGGACCGCGCCGGCGAGACGGGTGACGAAGGGACGGGCGAACCCCCCGGCATGGACCGCACAGAGGGCCCGCACCACCCGCACCCGGTCGTCGGCCTCGAAGCGCCGGCGCCGGAGATCGGCGGGTTCGGCCAGCGGTGGGATCTCGAGCCGGGCCCGCCCGCCGAGTTCCTCGGCCGCCCGCTGGCCGTAGAAGGTGGTGGGATGGGCGGCCGCACGCTCGAACCAGAGATGCGCCGCCCGGTCGCGGCCGAGAGCGGCCGCCGCCCGGCCCGCCCAGTAGGCGGCACGGGCCCGGCTCACCGGGGTCTTCACCGCCGCGTGGAGCTTCTCGAAGCGGCTCAGGGCCTCGCCCGGCCGCCCGGCGAAGCGCAGGGCGATCCAACCGGCGAGCCATTCGGCTTCGGCGTAGGCGAGGCCGCTGCGCTGGCGGTGGCCGCGGGCGAGCGCCCAGGCCCGGCGGTAATCGCCGCTCTCCAGCAGTCGGCGGATCTCGGCCCGGCGCAGGCGCCACCAGCGCCCGGGTTCGACCAGCCGCTCCGGCGGCCGGAGGAGGATCTCCCGGACCCCGGCGCGCCGCCCCTTGCGGTCGCGCCACCGCAGGCGGTCGAACACCAGGCCGGGATCGTCGCGCAGCCGTGCCGGCACCCGGGCGAGGAAGGAATCGACCCCCGGCCGCGCTTCCTGGAGAGCGATCCGGGCGCGGGCCAGCCGACGATGGTCGCGATCGACCCGGTCGAGCAGGCGGCGGGCGGCGGTCCGCTGGCCGCGCCACAGCAGCCGATCGAGGCGGGTGGTGTCGAGGCGGCGGTCGATGCGGCCGCCGAAGCTGCGGCGGAAGAATTCTTCCTCGGCGGCGTCGAGCTCCGCTTCCGGCCAGCCTTCGCGGATCAGCGCCGCGGCCTCGGCCTCGGCGCCGCGGGCCAGCAGCGCGCGGGCCAGCAGCAGCCGGCCCCGGCCGGTGAGGGGCGGCCGGTCGGCGAAGCGGGCGATCACCCGGTCGCCGTCGGCGGCCGGCGGCAGGCGCCGCTCCATCTCCCGCCGCAGGCCGGCGATGCCGGGCCAGTCGGGGCGACGGTCGAGGAAGGCGAGAAGCCGTTCGAGTGGAAGATCCGCGCCGTTTTCGCGGAGATCGCGCCATTCGAGATAGTCGCGCAGCACCGGGTCGCGCAGACGGCGGGCGAGGCTGCGCAGCCGCGGCCAGTCCTCGGCCCGCAGCGCCCCCACCGCCTGCCCGAAGAGCCGGTCGTCCGGCGTCCCGGGAGTTCCCGATGCGGGCCCCGGCGTCAGGGCGAGCAGGAGCAGCAGGAGGGCCGGAACGGGACCGGGGAAACGCAACGGGCTCGGCATCATCGGCATACCGCCTCCGGCTGGCGGCCCGGTGGGCCGCGCTTGCTGCTGCGTCTCCCTCCCTCTATGCTGCGTTCCGGTTGACATCCGGTTAAGAGCGCAGGTCCGAACATGGCGTTCCACGGCTCGATTGTGGCGTTGATCACGCCGTTTCGCAACGGTGCGATCGATGTCGAGGCCTTTCGCGGTCTGATTGAATGGCACATCGCCGAGGGGACCCACGGATTCGTGCCGGTGGGCACCACCGGCGAGAGCCCGACCCTGTCCCACGAGGAGCACGAGCGGGTGATCGAGCTCTGCATCGAGACGGTGGCCGGCCGCCGGCCGGTGATCGCCGGCACGGGCTCCAACTCGACCGCCGAGGCGATCCGTTTGACCCGCCATGCCAAGGCGGCGGGCGTCGATGCCGCGCTGATCGTCACCCCCTACTACAACAAACCGACCCAGGAAGGGCTCTACGCCCATTACCGGGCGATCCACGACGCCGTCGATCTGCCGATCATCATCTACAACATCCCCGGCCGCAGCGTCGTCGACATGAGCCCGGAGACGATGGCGCGGCTCGCCGAGCTGCCGAACATCGTCGGGGTCAAGGACGCCACCGGCGACATCGTCCGCCCGCTGGTGACCCGCGAACGCTGCGGCGAGGATTTCTGTCAGCTCACCGGCGAGGACGCCAACACGCTGGCCTTCTTGGCCCATGGCGGCGCCGGCTGCATCTCGGTCACCGCCAATGTCGCCCCCGGCCTCTGCGCCGCGGTGCACGAGGCCTGGCGACGGGGCGATGCGGCGGCGGCGCTGGCGACTCATCGCCGGCTGCTGCCCCTGCACCGGGCGCTGTTCCTGGAAACCAGCCCGGCGCCGGTGAAATACGCCGTCTCCGCCCTCGGCCGCTGCAGCCCGGAGCTGCGGCTGCCGCTGGTGCCGATCGGCGCGGGCACCCGGCGGGCGGTGGAGGAGGCGATGCGCGGCCTCGGTCTGATCGACTGACCATGCGATGAACGCCACCGGCAACGGGCGCCGCATCGTCGCCCGCAACCGCCGCGCCTTCCACGATTATCACATCGAGGAGCGGATCGAGGCGGGGATCGTGCTCACCGGCACCGAGGTCAAGGCCCTGCGCCAGGGGCGGGCCAACATCGCCGAGGCCCACGCCGGCGAAATGCAGGGCGAGCTCTATCTGTTCAACTGCAACATTCCCGAATACGGCCCCGCCAACCGCTTCAACCACGAGCCCCGGCGGCCCCGCAAGCTGCTGCTCCACAAGCGGGAGATCGAGCGGCTGATCGGGGCGGTGAAGCGCAAGGGGATGACCCTCGTCCCCCTGGCCCTCTACTTCGCCCCCCACGGAAAGGTGAAGGTCGAGCTCGGTCTGGCGCGGGGCAAGAAGCTGCACGACAAGCGGGCGGCGGCCAAGGAGCGCGACTGGCAGCGCGAAAAGGCGCGGCTCCTGCGCCAGCGGGCGGCCGGATGAGGCGCTCCCGTTAACCTTTCCGTAAGACGGCGGCTGTATTGCATGGGCCGTCCGGAACACCGGAGCGGTCCATGCTGGCAATCATCGGCATCGTCGTCGTCTTCGCCATGGTCTTCGGCGGTTACCTGCTGGCCGGCGGCAAGCTCGGCGTGATCATCAAGGCCGCTCCCTTCGAGCTGATGATGATCGGCGGCGCCGCCGTCGGCGCCTTCATGATCGCCAACGGCGGCAGCGTCCTCAAGGGCACGCTCGCCGACATGAAGCTGATCTTCGGCGGTCCCAAGTGGAAGAAGGACGACTACCGCGACCTTCTTTCCCTGATGTTCATGATCGTCAAGCTTCTCAAGACGCGCGGTGTGCTGGTCCTCGAACCGCACGTCGACAAGCCGCACGAGAGCACCCTCTTCGGCAAGTTCCCGAAGATCCAGCACGATCACTTCGCGCTCGACTTCATCGCCGACACCCTGCGGATGATGACCATGAGCATGGACGATCCCTACCAGGTCGAGGACTGCATGCAGCGCCAGCTCAAGAAGCATCACGCCGAGGCGCACGCTCGCGCCGCGGCGCTGCAGAATCTGGCCGACGGCCTGCCGGCTTTGGGAATCGTCGCCGCGGTGCTCGGGGTGATCAAGACCATGGCCTCGATCAACGAGCCCGTCGAGGTGCTGGGGGCGATGATCGGCGGGGCGCTGGTGGGCACCTTCCTCGGGGTCTTCCTGGCCTATGGCTTCGTCGGCCCGATGGCCGCCCGCCTGAACCAGATCTACGAGCAGGACGGGCAGTTCTACACCATCATCCGGGATGCCTTGGTCGCCTATCTGCAGGGCCATTCGGCGCCGGTGGCGGTGGAACTCGCGCGCGGCAACGTGCCGAGTGAGGTTCAGCCGAGCTTCCAGGAGATGGACGAGCACCTCAACAACCTGCCCTCCGATCCCCTGGCGGCCTGACGGCGATGGCGGAGATCAATCAGCCGGTCGTCATCAGAAAGGTCGTCGAGGAGGGAGGCCACGGCCATCACGGCGGGGCCTGGAAGGTCGCCTATGCCGATTTCGTGACCGCGATGATGGCCTTCTTCCTGCTCCTCTGGCTGATTTCCTCGGCCAGCGAGGAGACGCTCGAGGGGCTTTCCGAGTATTTCAGCGAATCGACGGTCAACATCGGGTCACCGGGGGGCAGCGGCGGGCTCCTCGACGGGGTCACGGTGATGCCCGGCCAGCCTTCCCAGGCGCCGATCACCCCCTTCGACATGTCGCTCCGCCTGCCGACCACCGAGGAAGAGCCGCCGCCCGGTTTCGAGCTCGATCTGAGCGACATCGAAGGCATCGAGGGCGAGGACGCCGAAGCCGGGGACGGGCTGCTGGCGGCGGAGCGCGAGCGTCGCGAGCGGGAGAACTTCGAGCGCGCCAAATCGGCGATCCTCAACACCATCGCCGGCAGCCCCGAGCTCGAGAAGTACAAGGACCAGCTCCTCATCGACGAGACCCCGGAGGGGCTGCGGATCCAGATCATCGACCGCGAGCATTCGGCGATGTTCCCGGCCGGTGGGGCGCGGATGTATCCGCACACCCGCAAGCTGCTGAAACTGGTGGCCGAGGCCGTCGCCGGCCTGCCCAACAAGATCTCGATCCGCGGCCATACCGACGCCACGCCGTTCTCCGCCGCTTCCGGCTACGACAACTGGAAGCTCTCTTCCGATCGGGCCAACGCCACCCGCGAGGAGCTGGTCCGGCTCGGGCTGAACCCGCAGCGGATCGCCGAAGTCGTCGGCAAGGCGGCGACCGAGCCCTTCATCACCGAGGATCCGCGCGACCCCCGCAACCGCCGCATCTCGATCGTCCTCCTGCATGCCGGGAACGGAGGCGGGCCGGCCACCGGTCACGACGCCGCCGAAGCCGAGAGCCCCGCCGCCGTGCCCTTCGGTGCGGAAGCGCCGGCGACCACCGCCCACCAGTGACCCGTGGTCGGCCGCCGGAAAGCGCGGGCCGCCGCCGATCCGGTGCAGGCGCCGACGCCGGGTTTTCGCGAGGGGTGGCCGGCCGCGCCGGAAGGACGGTGTTCGACGGCGGCGGCCGGCGCGGTCGAGGAGATGCCGGTTTCCTCGTTCCGTCACCCCCGGGACCGCTCGCCTCCCCGAGGTGGCTCCGCGCGTCGGCCAGGGGCACGAACCTGCGGCGCTGGTCGGCGCCGGAGCGCGCGCCGGGGGTGGCCGTCGGCTCCGGCGAACAGACCCCGGTCGCGCCGCCGCTCCGACCGGGGCCGAAGGGCCGCGGGTCTCGGCGCGGGCGGCCGCCGGCGAGGAGCACCGCCCGAGCGGGCCACGGCCCGCGGACCGTCCCCGCCCCGGCAGGGCGCGGGGGATCGGCGAGCGTGAACGGCCGGAGGGCGCATCTCCGCCGGATCCGGCTTCGGCGGCCGCCGTCGGACGGCTCGGCGGTGGCGCCGCAAGGATCCCGCCCGGCGCGCCGCGCGCCGCCCCGTCGCCGTCCGGACACCGGTCGCCTTCCGCCCGAGCCATCCGGGGCGCGGGCGGCGAGAGGGCGCAGCCCCGGGGCCGCCGGCGGAGGGCGGGGTTCCGGTGCTCCGGAACCTGCGGCGATCGGCGGCAAGATGGGCGCGCCCTCCGGCGGCGGGGGGCCGCGTCTCTCCACGCCGTTCGGAGTGTCCGCCCGCGGTGCCCCGGCGCGGATGCCGGAACCGGGTGACGGGGCGGCCGGGGGTCTTTAAGA